>Ga0123357_10001100_pt1 | contig 28002 bp, 28 predicted proteins | sample TergutEmb28metaG_FD_89873 | JGI IMG/M metagenome (GOLD analysis project Ga0123357, IMG submission 89873) | Embiratermes neotenicus P4 segment gut microbial communities from Petit-Saut dam, French Guiana - Emb289 P4 | ecosystem: Host-associated > Arthropoda: Insects > Digestive system > Gut ...
ATATAAAAAGAAACCCGATATTTATATATACCGGATTTCTTTTATCTTATTATCTCTGTTCTTTCTCTTATATACGATTCTCTTTATACTTTCCGCCGATAAAAAATACCTGTCGGCGAGAACTTCCACCGACGTTCCGTCACGGAAATGCCTGCAAATCTCGTTGTTGCGCTCGTTTATCAGTTTTCTTCCCCCGGAATTTACGCCCCATTTTTTGCGGTCGCATTTTTCTTTAGGAATATATATCAACTGACCCTGCGCGTATTTCTGAATTTCTTTTAATAACTCTTTAGGCAGAAGAGAATCGGCTTTTATGTATTTGGATTTCGTTTCTGTTTTTTTTGCATTATTCATTCTTTGCTCCCCCTTATTTTATAAAATCAATTAAAAATACTGATTAAGGCGCAAAGTTTATAATTTACAAATAAAACCGCAAAAACTTGGCTGTATATATTTTATATCAAAACAAAACGAAATTAAACAAACGGCGTAAATTATCAATGAACGGAGTTCATTATATATATTTCAACTTTTTATCTCCATACAAAGCACCGCCGGTTTATAAATTCCGCAAGTTTTTGCAATCCTGCCAATTATAAACTCTGCATGGAGCGGTTTACCGCCTTGCGGTCTGTACTGAGTTGCCATTTTTATCATAATTATATTTACCTCAAATTTTAAATTCAAAACTTTATATTTTTATTAATCTCTGGCAGTATTTATTCGTCATACGGATTTTTCTTGTTGTTAGGTTTCAGCAAATCCATAATGTTGTCAAAATCGTCTATGTCGCTGAAATCATTCTCTTTGTTTCTCGATTGATTATTATCCGACGCAGTTCTGTTTGGCTGTGAATACTGCGAAGACGAGGTTTGGGGAGTCTGACTTTTTGGCTGGGGCTGAGTAGACGAACTGACGCGCGGTCTGTCCGGCGTCGACGACTTCGAGGGAAGATTCCACTCCGTCCCGATAGTGTGGACATTTTCCTCAAATCCGGTGGCTATTATAGTAATTTTCATCTCGTCGTCTAATGTATCGTCAAAAGTTACGCCCCATATTATATAAGCGTCAGGATGCGCTTCGGTATCCACTTTCGAGGAAGCCGCATAAACCTCCTCAAGACCGATATCCGACGAAACCGAGATATTAATTATGACGTTCTTCGCACCTGTAATCGAAGAATCAAGCAGCGGCGACGAAGTAGCCATTTGCGCGGCGACTTCCGCTTTATCCTTGCCTTTGCCGTACCCGGTGCCCATATGGGCGAGTCCGGCGTTTTTCATAGCCGAAGTGACGTCCGCAAAATCAAGATTTATATACCCCGGGAAATTTATAAGATCCGATATGCTCTGAACGCCCTGTCTCAAAACTTCGTCAGCCGCCTTGAAACCGTTCATCAGGGTTATTTTCTCCTGCGACATAATTTTAAGTCTTTCATTGGGGATAACTATCAGGGAATCGACATGCTGGCGCAGTTCCGCTATGCCCTTTTCCGCCTGTTCCATTCTGCGTTTGCCCTCAAACTCAAACGGTTTTGTAACTATCCCTACAGTCAGTATATCCTGAGATTTGGCTACTTCCGCAATAATCGGGGCAGCTCCTGTTCCGGTCCCCCCGCCCATTCCTGCAGTGATAAATACCATCTCCGCGCCTTTTAACACTGTGGCTATTTCTTCCTTGCTTTCTTCTGCAGCTTTAATCCCTATATCGGGATTTGCTCCGGCTCCGTGACCTTTCGTCAGTTTCTCGCCAATCGGAATCTTCTCGGGTGATTTTGACTGTATCAATGCCTGCTTGTCAGTGTTTATAACTATAAAGTCAACTCCCCTGACCCCGGAATTTATCATGTGATTTACCGCGTTGTTTCCTCCGCCTCCGACTCCTACTACTTTTATTTTTATCCCACTCTCATAAGTATCCGCAAACTCAAACGACATATATTTTCCTCCCGAATTCTTGTTGTGTAATTCAAAAATCCTTATACTACTTTTTGTTTTAGATTATTAAAGTTTTATATTTGCTGCGCTTTATTTATATATATAATTATAATATACAAGATTTTAAATATGCCTATATAATATAATAATATTTTTTTATTAAAATTTCAATAGTTTTATTTATTTTTCTTTTAATTTTTTAAAAAAATTGCATACTATTCAAAATATTCAAAAAATATTAACTATCCAATGCCGAAATACAGACTGTTTTTAAGAATATTTTCATCATATTCAACAGCAACGACTTTCCCGTCCGTCATATCTATTATACCCTTAACGTCGCCGGGAAGTTGGTTTATCACGTCAAATGAATTCAAAATTTTAGAAGATATGTTTTCAAAAATCCCGAACTTAATTAAAAACCTGTCCCCGTAATTCATAATCACATTGAATTTGTCTTTAATATTTACAGAACTTATCGAAATATTCGCGGACTTCATAATTCCCTGCAAATCGTATTCATTAAACAGGCTGATTAGTCCCTGAAGAAAATCCGATATATCCGGGTCGCTGAATTCTATGATTTCGCCCACGCAGCATTTTTCCACGCCGCCTGTCACAACAGTTATAACGCCGTCCGGCGGGACAAAATTCCCCGCTGTCGATCCAACAAGATCTATTTTATCAACAACTTTGAAATTGTCCGAAATAATATAGTAATCTCCCCCGAGTTTTAATCCGAACATTCCCTTGTCCGTTTTCACATCAATATTGACGGTCGAAGGGGGAATTTGCGTTATATTTACGCTGTTGACATATGTAAGCTGTTTTTCTATGCTGCGCTTTACCTGTTTCAAATCTATTCCGTACAGCTGGGTTCCGGTCACGATTCCGCTTGCATTTAATATATCGTCATAAGAATATTTTTCGTTGCCGGTAGTGTCTGTAATCACGATTTTTTGGATTTTGAAGAAATATTTGTTCGTAAGAAACAGAAAAACAGTTATCACAGTGAGCAGCATAATAAAAATAAACAAAAACCTTCTGAATTTGCTTCCCGCTTTTCGTAATTTTCTTTTGTTTTTCAAATACTTTGCATTTCTGTCGGCAATACTGACTTTTCCCGTTTTCCGCGCTGTTCCGCCGCCGTTATAATTTTTATAATTTCTGCTTTTTCCCGTGCTGTTTTCCATAAAACACATCTTTCTCCTTTCGCGTCATTCACTATTGCCTGTTATTTATGAAACCTATATCTTTTTAATACTCATTATAATATTATATATGTTGTCAAGCGTATCCGGAGATGCAAATTTGCTTATGTTCTGAGCCATATTTGTCAGTTTGAACGGGTCTTTGAAAAGTTCCTCTACCTTTTCAATAAGAACCTCGGCGGTCAAATCTTTTTCTTCGATTAATATAGCCGCACTGTGATTTTCAAGAACTTCTGCGTTTTTAAACTGGTGATTTTCCGCCACATTCGGCGACGGAATCAATATCGCCGGCTTTCTTAAAACTGCAAGCTCGGTCAAAGTCAATGCCCCGGCGCGGCATATAATTATGTCAGCCGCCGCATAATATTTATATATGTCGAATATGTATTCATTCAGGTGCAGATTACTGTACATGCCTAAGTTTTTGCTTTTAAAAAGCTTGCCGTATTCTTTATATCCCAAAGAACCTGTAACATGATAATGATTAATGTTTTTGTTTTTAGAGTATTTATCCATGAAATCTATCAGGACTTCATTTATTTTAGCCGCTCCCATACTGCCGCCGACAGATAAAATCATAGGCTTGTTCGGACTTAATTCTTTTTTTATCTGCTTACGGTCTACAGTGAAACATTCAGTTTTTACGGGATTTCCTGTATATATTAATTTACCCTGCACATCGGTTTTAAAATATTTTCTGCTTTCTTCAAAACTTATCAAGACTTTATCGGCAACTTTTGACAGCATCTTAATCGTAACTCCGGGAAGAGCGTTTCCCTCGTGTATAACCGTCGGGATTTTCTGCTTTGCCGCCACAGATAAAACGGGCCAGCAGACATATCCCCCAGTGCCGACAACTATGTCCGGCTTGAAATCTTTTATTATTTTTTTCGCCGTCCTCTGCGAAGTGAACGCTTTTATAAGCGCGTCTATATTTTCGATAGTAAATTTTCTTTTGAATCCCTTGACTTTCAGATAATATAATTTATAGCCTTCTTTCGGGACAAGTTTATTTTCTATGCCTTTTTCTGTTCCCGCAAAAGCGATTTGTATATTCTTATTTTCTTCACGCAGAAAATTTGCGATTGCGATTGCCGGATTAACATGCCCGCCTGTTCCGCCCCCGCTGATTAATATACGCATAAAAACGCACCTTTCTAATCTTCTAAGTTTATTTTAAATTGCTAAGGCTTATCCTGATAAGAATACCGCGAGATTGACAGAATTATCCCCATTTCCATCATAAGAACGACAAGAGCCGTGCCTCCGTAACTGAAAAACGGAAGCGGAATTCCCGTGTTCGGTATTGTATTTGTCACGACCGCTAAATTTAATATAAACTGCACCGCGACTTTTACCATTATTCCCATAACTACAAACGCGGAGAATTTATCCGGGGCGTGATACGCTATCACAAATCCGCGCCATATCAGAAGCACAAATAAAGCCATAACTAAAATCGCACCTATAAATCCGAGCTCCTCGCACACTATAGAAAATATGAAATCGTTCTGAGGTTCTGGAAGATATAAGTATTTCTGCCTGCTCTGACCCCAGCCAAGCCCCGTAAGCCCCCCTGAACCTATGGCATACAGAGACTGCGTTATCTGCCAGCCGCCGTCCTGAAGATTGGCTTCAGGATGAAGCCATGTATCAACGCGCGACTTTGCGTAACTTGTAAACATGATTATTGAAAAAACGCCCAAAGCGCCGATCGCGCCGAATCCCGCAAGCCACTTCCACGGAGCTTCTCCTATAAATATCATCGCTATGCAAATCAACGCTATGATAATAAGCCCCGAAAAATGGCTCTGCAGAAACATCGCCCCTGTAATCAGGACAATAATTCCGCCCGGAATTAATATCCCACCGAAAAACGTTTTCATTCTGTCTCCGACTGTCGTTATATAATAAGCGAACAAAAACACAACCGCGACTTTTAAAAGTTCCGATGGTTGGAACTGAAATCCGGCAATTCTAAACCAACGGGGCGCCCCATTGGTGACTTTCCCGAAAAACGGCGTGAGATAATTTAAAACCAAAACTCCGAAAAAGAATGGCACGGTTATTTTTTTTATAAACAGATAATCGGCGGCGTAAGACATAAAAATCATCACAACAATTCCCAAAGCAGCCATCAAAATCTGTCTTTTGGCAAAATAATAACTGTCGTTGAAATATTGCAGAGCGTATACATAGCTTGCGCTGAATATCATAACCGTACCTAAACAGAGCATGGTTATAACCAATATCAAAAACCATCTGTCCACGCCCTCGCGGTATCTTATAAGCTCGATTCTCTCATTTTTTTTCCTCAGCTTGCCTATAAAACTGGAAGGCTGACTATTTCTGTTTTTTCTGCTAACCGAAGTATTATTTCCCATTATATTGGAAGCATTGGGTCTATTGACATTATTTGCGTTAATATTATTGCTTCTGTTGTTAATATTACTGTTACTGCCGCGCCGTCTGTCCCCGCCGTTTGGATTTGGTCTCTCCATAATAAATTTATATACCCCGTTATTTTACTATTTAGCCGTTTTGCAATGCTGTTATTTTAATATTTTGCCAATCACAGATATAACGCACATTATCACAGTTATAATTGACGCGACAGAGACGATTTTCCATTCGCTCCATCCGCACAATTCAAAGTGGTGATGTATGGGAGCCATTTTAAATATCCTTTTCTTCGTGAGTTTATAATATCCTATTTGAATTATTGAAGAAAGTCCGTCTATAATATAAACAATCCCGAACAGAATAAGTAAAATCGGCATGTTTAACCATATCGCAATACCTACTACTATTCCGCCCAAAAAAAGCGAACCGGTGTCTCCCATAAAAATTCTCGCAGGATTATAATTGAAATATAAAAATCCTATAATACCGCCAAGACACGCGCTTGTCAGAATAAGTCCGTAATTGTTCCCGTCAATATAAAATAATATTATATACATAATCATTATGATACTGGTTACACTACCGAGTAATCCGTCGATTCCGTCTGTAAGATTAGTGCAATTTACAATAAAGACTATGCCGAGAACTAAAAGTATATAGTAGAAAATTCCAATATCTATATTTATATCGGCAAAAGGAATAAATAATTCAGTGGTGATAATACCGCTAACTTTAAGTAAAATTACGTAAATAATCGCCACAGGAAACTGTAAAGCGAATTTCTGTACGGCAGTGAGCCCCTCGTTCTGCTTTTTAAGATGTTTGGAATAATCGTCTATAAACCCTATCAAGCCGTAGCATAACGCCATTGCATAAGTATATACAGATATGTATTTATCCGATTTTTCTTTTATAAAAAATACGAATATCAAAACAGCGACAAGAGAACCGCCGATAAACAGAAGTCCGCCTAAATACGGAGTACCCTCTTTTGATTTGTGCCATCTTGGTCCTATGTCGAGTATTTTCTGTCCGAGCTTTTTTGATTTTAGTATGGGTATAAGTATATACCCCAGTAATATTGCGATAACCAGCGATAATATAAGCGGAGCTATAATATAATACATGTGTATATATAATCCCTTTCGTAAAATTCGATAGAATTTATTGATTCTTTAGAATTTATTTTTAAAATCTTCAAGCACTGTTTCAAGAGCCATTCCCCTGCTCGCTTTGAATAAAATTGTATCGTCTTTTTTTATTTCTTCACATAAGATTTCGCGAATCTTAATTTTTTCTGTAAAATAAAAGCGTTTACACTTTTTATTAAGCCTCTCTATTGTATCAAACGTTATTTTTGACTTTTCGCCGTACAGTAAAACCATATCAATTTCCCGTTCCGCCGTAGCCGCGCCGATTTTTGAATGTATTTCTTCGGAATAATCACCGGCTTCGAGAACGTCCGATAATACTGCGATTTTTCTGCCGTTTTTACTTTTTGCTACTTCGCATAAAACATCGAGAGCCGCAGTGACAGATTCAACGCTCGCGTTATAACAATCGTCAATTATTGTTATACCATGAAATTCATATATATTTTGTCGCATTTTTGCATTTTTAAAATTATTAAATCCGTTTTGTATCTGCACGTCTGCCAATCCGTATATAGTCCCAGTTATCACAGCCGGCAAAGCGTCGTAAATATTGTGAATCCCCACAACCGGTATTTTGTAACGTTTATTATTCACTTCGAAATAAGACGCGTTATTCACATAGTCGAACTTTATATTTTCTGCGATAAAATCGGCACTTTTGTTGTTTATCCCGAAAAAATACTCATTTTTTCCGGTTTTGCCTTTTTCTGAATATAGCAACGGCTCGTCCGCATTCAAAATTATATTCCCTTTATTTGACATTCCGTCTAAAATTTCAAATTTCGCTTTTTTTATTCCCTCTCTCGAGCCAAGTTTTTCTATGTGCGAAGTGCCAATATTTGTTATAACGGCAGTATCGGGATTTGCTGTTTTCGACAGTCTTGAAATTTCCCCAAACGCGCTCATTCCCATTTCGAGAATAACCGCTTCCGTTTCTTCTTCCAAAGCAAATAAAGTCATCGGCAAGCCAATCTCGGTATTTAAGTTTCCCTCGGTTTTATGAGTCTTGAATTTTTCAGATATTACTGCATATATAAACTCTTTAGTAGTGGTTTTTCCGACGCTACCCGTGACCGCTATAGTTTTGTCAAGTTCGGGAAACTGCGATTTATAATACCTGCTCAAATCCAAAAGCGCCTGAACCGTATCTTCAATATATATAACAACTGCGTTGACAACCGCGATTTCTTGATGTAAACTTAAATTCTTAACGCTACTCTTGTTCGTCACAACTCCTGCGGCTCCGTTTTCAATCGCTGTAAAGGCAAAATCATTACCGTCAACTTTTTCGCCTTTTATCCCGAAAAACAGGCTATCCGGCAATATTTTCCGCGAATCTGTAACTATATTTTTTATATTTATATTTTTATTATTATATTCAGTAAAGTCAACAGCCTTTATAGCCTTAATTATTTCTGAAATACTCAAATTAAATGTCATCAGTTTTTATTACTCCAAATCATAATTTTTAGTTTGTTTTTGCAAAATTTCAAATACGGTTTCGCTCTCGCTGAAATGCCGCACAGTCCCTTTTTCGTTTATATATTCTTCGTGACCTTTTCCCGCAAGAAGTATAATGTCGTCAGGCTGCGCAATATCCATGGCGTATTCTATAGCCTCGCGCCTGTCAACTATGATTTTATATTTATCTCTGCCGTCTATTCCCTCAACTATGGCTTTTATTATATTTTCAGGATTTTCCGTCCTTGAATTGTCCGAGGTGACAATGCAGAAGTCCGAATTTTCGTAAGCTATCTGCCCCATTATTGGGCGTTTCGATTTATCTCTGTCTCCTCCGCAGCCGAAAAGCGTTATAATCCTGCCCTTGACAAATGTTCTCATGGATTTTAACACGTTTTCCAGCGCATCCGGGGTATGCGCGTAATCAATAAATACAGAATACGGGGTATCCGTGTCAAGTTTTTCCATTCTGCCACGTATCCTGACTTTTTTCAAAGCCCCGCTTATAATTTTTCCGTCGATTCCGAGAATTATCCCGCAAGCCGCCGCCGCAAGCGTATTGTCTACATAAAACTCGCCCGCCATTGGCGACGATATTCTGAAAATTCTTTCACATTTAAGATATTTGTCAAAATAACAAAAATCGTATTCTATGCCGTCAACACCTAAATATTTTATATTTTTTGCCGCAAAATTAACCGAATCCGCTTTCTTTTTGGATTTTGCATACAGATAATTTTTACTCGTCGAAACGCTGACGATATCTTCAGACGCATTGTCGTCCGCATTCAATATACCAATTTTGCACTTTTTAAACAATTTAGCCTTAGCTCTTTTGTAATTTTCCATAGTGATGTGAAAATCCAGATGGTCTTGCGTTAAATTTGTAAAAATCCCGATATCGAAAATCTCCAGTCCGGCAGTTTTATCAAGCTCCAAAGAGTGTGAAGAAACTTCCATTACAGCGTAATCGATTCCGGCGTCCCGCGCCAAACTGAACAACCGCGCAAGTTCTTCCGGGTCTGATGTCGTCAGTTTTGATTCTTTTTCCACATCTCCGATTATATATTTTATAGTTCCGAACAATGCCGTCCTATAACCCGCGTCGTCGAGTATCTGTTTTATCATGTACGATACGGACGTTTTTCCGTTTGTTCCGGTTATTCCGATTATTTTTATGTTTTCCGCCGGATTTCCGTACCATTCCGACCACATTTTAGCTTCGGCTTCCCGCGTGTTTTCCACGATAATATACGGCACTGCGCCTTTATATAAATCAAAGTCTTTCGGTTTATATTCCAGAACTATTAACACGGCTCCGTTTATTACAGCCTCGCCGATATATTTATGTCCGTCTGTTTTTGTGCCGACCAGACATATAAACATAGATTTTATCTTAACATCAGCCGAATTTATCGTTATATTACATATTTCAAGATTGCTTTTCTGATTTTTCAAATCCAAATCAGTTTCCAATATATCGATATTTTTTATTAAATCAAATAATTTCATTTTAATATTGCTCCTCTTATAAAATATAAAAAAACTAAAAATTTTAATCTTTCTTTATATTTTACTCCCGGAAATAATTAAATGTCGCTTTTTATATTTTATTGAGCAATATTATTTTTATATAAAATTTTTAAAATTATATTTATATACGATACACGTTTAGAATCCGTCTACAACATTATGCCTGAATTCAACAGTGATAATAGTTCCGAGCGGAACCTGTGTGTTAGGCGCAGGGTCCTGATTATATGATTCCGCAGTGGTGTCCGAATTTTCCGCTCCTACGATATTTATATTGAGATTAGCGTCTATTATTGTTTTATTCGCACGCTCCACTGTCAGATTCAAGACATTGGGAACTGCGACAAGCGTCTGATCCGGACTTTTCGAACCGTCGGTATATAATATAATATTTCCGCCTTTTACAAGCGAACTTCCGGCTTTCGGTATCTGATCCCTTATCAGATCCCCGTTTCCCTCAATAGTATATGTAAGACCGAGAGAAGTTATGTCGGATTCGGCGGATGATACTTTCTGGGTTCTGTAATCTTTTACTATAACTTGTCTTTCGGCTATTTCTTCAGGGGTGTAATTAGGTTCAACTCCCAAATACGGCAGTATTTCCGACATAGCCTTTGATACAAACGGAGCCGCTATAGTTCCTCCGTATATACTGCCCTGGGTAGGTTCGTCCACTATTATCATAACCGCAACCTGAGGGTTTTCCTGCGGGGCGAAAGCGATACACGAGCCTATCCTCGCATTCGGGTCGTCATAAGGTCCGCGCTTCTGCGACGTTCCCGTTTTTCCCGCGACGTTATAGCCTTTGACGTATGCATTTCTCGCGGCTCCGTCAGTCGCCACACCCTCGACAAGTATTCCGGTGAGCGTTTTGCATGTCTCCTGCGACAGAACTGTGCGCCTTATTTCCGTATCGAAACTTTTTATAACATTCCCCTGGTCGTCAATTATTTCTTTAACTAAATGCGGCGTGACTAATTTCCCGCCGTTTGCGACTGCGGCAATCCCCGTAATCTGCTGAATCGGAGTGACTTTAAACGTCTGCCCGAAAGACGATGTGGCAAGTTCCACAGGACCAAGATCATCAAGAGTGTGATAGATACTCATTGCTTCCCCGGGCAAATCTATCCCGGTTTTTTCGGTGTATCCGAACGCCGTAAAATATTTATAAAAAGTCGGCGCGCCGATTCTCTCTATAGTCTGCATCAAAGTTGGATTGCAGGACTGCTCAAGCCCCCTCGCAAAAGTCACGTGACCGTGACCGGAGAGCAGATAGCAGTTTATTCTCTGCCCTGCGACTATCCAATATCCCGGACAGTAGAACATGTCGGTGGGAGTGACGACTTTTTCCTCCAGAGCAGTAGCCGCCGTTATGACTTTAAAAGTCGAACCCGGCTCGTATGGCTCGGTTATAGCTTTATTGCTCCACAATTTAAGCAATTTAAGCGAATCTGTCTCTTTTTGTTTCGCTTCCGGCGAATCAAAAGTTTTCGCGTCCAAAGCTATTTGCTGGGAAGGGTCGAGATTTATGTATTTCATTACATCAGGGTCCGCGTTATACGGATTATTTAAATCATAGTCAGGTTTTGTGGACATAGCAAGTATTTCGCCTGTACTGACATCCATAACAATCCCTGTAACTCTCTGTTTGGGCTGGGCTTCCGCGAACGCCTCATCCATATATTTTTCAAGAATGCTCTGTATAGTCCAGTCAATAGTCAAGACTAAATTACTGCCGTTCTGCGCGTCGACATAAGTTTCGTATTCAGAACCCATAACATTGCCCATTCCGTCGCGGGCGGTTATAATTTTCCCGGGGACTCCTTTAAGATAGTCGTCGTACTGATACTCTATGCCAAACAGCCCGTTATTGTCCGAACCGGTAAATCCTATAACGCTCGAAGCCATATTTGAAAACGGATAAACCCGTTTTGTATCCGGCTGAAAATATATGCCTTTTATTCTGTTGTCAGCGGCAAACTGCCTCACTTGATTTGCGGTGGTTATATCCACGTCTTTCTTGATTGTCTCGTCTTTTCTGTTTGTTTTTTTTGTCTCGTCCGCTACAAAATTATAATCCACGCCGAGTATCTGCGATAAACCCTCCGCTGTCAGTCTCGCGGCTTTCGCGTATCTGTCGGTGTCTGTCTGCTCGTCGGCTTCGTATTCTTCTTTATTTGTCGCGTCGATTTTCTTCGGGAGAATAGTCAGCTCCGCCGGGGAAATAAAAACCCTTTCGACGGATGTGCTCGACGCTAATATTTTCATGTTTCTGTCGTATATAGTCCCCCTCTTCGGGGTGATTGCAGTCTCGCTTGTCTGCTGCTGAATAGCGTCGCTCTGATATTTAGTAAAATTTTTTATCTGTATGTTATAAAGATTATATAAAACCACGCAAATTCCAAAAGTCATAAAAACTGCGACCGCTACGATACGCAGGTTCTTGAATTTAAAATTAATATTCACTTTTTACCTATCTCCTCTAATTTTGCTGAATAATAAATATAAACTAATATATTCATTTTTGCCTATATTTATTATTCAGAAAATTTCGGCGTGTCCCTAAAAACAAATTTTATAGTCTTTTCGGAAAACACGCCTACCCCATACCCTCGATTTATTATATTAAATTAATCAAATAACCATGTGTAATTTATAAAATATTTATTTTGCGCTGAATATTGCCGACAATATGCTCGGGATTCTGAAAATAATATTTTTCTGTTCCTGAACCACTTCAACTTTGTCTTTGGATTTTATCGCAATATAATTTTTCTGCAATAAATCTTCTTTCACCATGCCCAACTGATTTGTCGCTATATCCACAAAAGATGACAGATCATTTTTACTGTCAAGCTGGCTCGACAACTCAAGCCCGCGTTTGTCCTCCGCGGCAATGGCATTTCTTTCGTTGTTTATATTAGCCGAATAATCGTTGAGAACAATATATGAACAAATCAAGCACAATAAAGTAACTGTTGCGGCGAATACGCTCGCTATAATTCCCACGGGGAATTTTTTCTTCGGTCTTGCGACTGTGATTACTTTAACCTGAACTTTCCGTTCTTTTACTTTAGCTCGTCTAAGCGGAGTCGTCAAATCTTTACCGGTTATAATTTTTCTGCGCCTGTTAGGGAAACTCTGCCCCTCGCGGGCACGGTCCCTGTATCTGTCAAGGTCGGCGCTCCTTGTTCTTACACGTCCCGGAATACTCAAAACTCCGACGCCTGCCGTATTAATATTACTGTTATTTATATTTCTAATATTACCAATATTATTAATTCTGTTGATATTCTGCATTGCGGCGTTTCCTCTGCTGTTCGCGTTACTGATTCTGTTCATATTGTTCACGCGGTTATTGCGAACATACGGTTGTTTTGCCGTTTTAGCAGAAGCGGCAGAGCGGGCGGAATTTTGGCTTTCACGACTTTTTCGACTTCTTGCCGTTGGTTCCACAAGCTCTCCTCATTTCCTATTTTATTTAGTTTTTCGCTGAATTTTACTCAGCTCTATAGATTTACAGTTTTTCCATTACTCTCATCTTTGCGCTCGCCGAACTCGGATTTTCCCCTATTTCCGTAGCCGACGGATATAACGGCTTTCTCGTTATAAGTTTAATTGTCGGTTTTTTTCCGCATACGCACACCGGAAAATCCGGAGGGCAAACGCACCCTTTTTCATATTTTGCGAAACTTTTTTTTACCGCCCGGTCCTCGAGCGAATGAAATGTTATACATACGCATCTTCCCGATTTTTCCAGAATCTGTTCTATTGCGTCTATAGTCGGCTCAATATTTACGATTTCTTCGTTTATAAATATTCTCAATGCCTGGAACAGACGTTTTGCCGGATGACCGCCGTCATATTTAACATTTCGCACAGCGTATTTTGCTATGTCTGCAAGCTCCGATGTTGTCTCAATCTTTTTATTCTCTCTCCTCTTAAGTATTTCCCTGACAATCATGTCAGTATACCTTTCTTCTCCGCAGTTGTACAGTATATCCCTTAACGCGTCTTTCTCGAAAGTATTTACAACTTCAAATGCAGTCAGTTTCTGATCTCTGTCCATTCTCATGTCTAAAGCAGAATCTTTTATATATGAAAAACCCCTGTCTGCCTCAATCTGATAAAAAGATAAACCCATATCGACGAGTACGCCGTTTATTTTTTCGTATCCGCAGCTTTTTACAATATCTTTTATATTCACATAATTGTCTTTTACTATGCAAATCTTATCTTTTTCTATAAAGTCTTTTAATTTTTCTTCCGAATGTTTTACAGCGTCAATATCCCTGTCGATGGCGATAAGTCTGCCTTTGTCAAGTTTTTTCACGATTTCAAGCGAATGAGATCCGCCCCCCAAAGTCGCGTCCACATAAAATCCATCGGGGTTTATGTTCAGATACTCTACCGCTTCGTTTTTCATTACTGGATAGTGATTAAAATCCATAATTTTCAAACTTAAAATCCTATCTTTAAGAGTTCTGCTACAAGCGCTTCTTTGTTTTCCTTGCTTTTTATATTTACATTAAAGGCTTCCCACTCCGAAATACTCCATATTTGCGCGTGAGTGTGAACGCCTACTATTATAACTTCTTTGGTATTTAAAATCCCCACATCCTCGCAGAGCTGCTGGCTCAAGATAATTCTGCCTTGTAAGTCCGGTTCGGCTTCGTCAGAGCTGGAGTATATCATCTCTCTTATATCTCTCATCTGAATCGTGGGAAGAGCCTCTATTTTAGCTGTAAATTCGTTCCACTCTTTAATCGGGTAGATATTCAGCGCGTTATATACTATATCTTTGGATACAACGCACTTTTCCCCGATATCTGCTCTGAATTTAGCCGGTATGAATATCCTGTTGCGACTGTCCACTGCATATTTATACTTTCCTATAAGCATAATATCAAGTTCTTTTCTTCAGAATTATCTCAAATCTATCAAAACCTCAGAGAAATCGCCGCAAATTATTATGTAAAGTCAAATGCTTTATATTCACCATTATCCACCACAATTACCCTTTTTGATAAGTAATTTTAATTATACACCATATTTTAGAAAATAGCAATAGGAAATTAAAAAAAATTAAAAATTTTTTCCAAAATTAATCTTTTATTCCTATCTATGAGATATTATATGCCAAAAACATTTATTTTTTAGCAAAATAGTATTTATGCCAGTTTAATACCGCAATATATTGTGTCAATATTTAAGCTTAACATTATTGTGAATAATGTTAAATTTTCTGATCAAAATTTCTGAAAAATTTTTCCTAAATTATGGATTTTATATACTGATTTACTTTTTCAGGCACATATTCGGAAACGTCTCTTTTGTATAAAATCATTTCTCTGACAAAAGTAGAACTTATATATAAATGCTCGCTTTTTGCAGGGAAAATTACGGTATCAATATTATTTCCGATTTTTCTGTATATCAAAGACAGGCTGTACTCGTATTCATAGTCGCCTATATTCCGCACGCCTCTTACGACAAACCCGGCTTTTTTTGATTGCGCGTAATCGACAAGCAGTTCGCTTGTCTCGTCAATTGTATCAATTATAACTTTTCCCGAATCTATTAAATCTTTACACGCAAGTTTCAGCATTTCGCGTCTATCATCGGAACTGAACATTGTTTTTTTCACGGAATGGTCGAATCCGGCGGAATGGTCAAATGACGCGATATAAATTTTATCAAATATTTTCGACGCTCTCAAAATTACATCTAAGTGACCGTTTGTCACGGGGTCGAAAGTGCCGGGAATTACGCAGATATTTTCGCTCACTTTCCCGATTCCCCCTCTCTGCTGTCATTACTTAGAGTATTTGCCAGTATTGTTATATAAATCTTCCCATACTTGTATACTCTGCTGCGACTGAAATTATTTACAACATCGCCGTTAAAATCAGGTTGATTTCCGTTTCCTGTCTCACAGATTATTAAACCCCTATCTGATACAAAGCTGTCTTTGAAAAGACGCTTTACTGAATCTTTTATTAACTTCATATCTGAATCGTAGGGCGGGTCAATGAAGATTATGTCGAATTTACCTGAATTATCAAAATCTCTGCGCTTTTTTAAACCTGACAGATATTCCGAATAATCGTATTTATATATATTGCACTTTTCGTATAACTTTGCTTTCTGAGCGTTTTTTCTTATTATCTCCACACATTCCGCGCTTGAATCCACAAATACGGCTTCTTTTGCTCCTCTGCTCAACGCTTCGAGTCCAAGCTGTCCCGAACCGGCAAATAAATCAAGCACCCGCGCGTCGCAAACGTCGAAATTTATCGCATTGAAAAAGTTTTCTTTCACACGACCTAACGTCGGGCGCGTTGATTCCCCGTCGATTGTCTGCAGAACTGTGCCTCTTGCTGTTCCGGCAATAATTCTCATTCTTCATTCGCCGCCCTTTCTTCAACAGCCTCTGTCGCCTCGCTGAAATAGTTCGCAATACTCTCCGCGTTCGCTTTTGTCACACCTTTTACTTTGGCAAGCTCTTTGATTGACGCTTTTTTTATGTCTTCTATCGAAGTGAAATGCGTCAGCAGATTTTTTATTTTAGCGGGGCCGAGACCCTTTATATTATGCAAAACAGATTTCTTTACGCTCTTTCTGCGCTTAGTATCCATTCTGTACAGCGAATATCTGTGAACTTCCTCTTGGATTTTATAGAAAAATATGAACACCGTCTGATCTTTCGCGATATTTATTTCAAGACTGCCGTCCGTCAAAACGCGCGTCTTGTGAAAATCGTCTTTTACCATTCCGTATACGGGCACGTCTATTTTCATGCCTTCTAAGACTTTTTTTATTACCGAAACATGACCTTTTCCGCCGTCAAGCAGTATCAAATCGGGCAGTTTCGCGAACCCGTTTTTATTTTCCTGACTTTCAGTCAATTCAATATAATTTTTAAATCTTCTGCTTACGGCTTCGCTCATCGCGGCGTAATCGTCCGGCGATTCTATGGATTTTATATTGAAACTTTTATAGTCGCCTTTTTTGAAATTTCCGTCCTCTATCACAATCATTCCGCAAGTTATATTGTCAGACCCGGAGTTCGACACATCGTAGGCTTCAATCCTCTGCGGCAAAACCTCAAGCCCCAATAATTTAGCGATAACCGCGAGTTTATTTGTGTCTTTCGCGTATTTTTCTTTATAGAGCCGCTGGCTTTCTCTTGCGTTCGTCACAGCTAAATCCGCCGTGACTTTATATTCGCCTTTTTTCGGGCAGATAACCTTGACTTTAGTTTTGCTTTTTTCCCCTAACCATTCCTGAAGCAGATTTATATTTTCTTCGATTATGTTAACGCTCGTCACAATCTGTTTCGGAACAAAATCCCTGTCAAGATAATATGCCTGAAGATACTGCAAAAACCCGTCCTCGTCCAGAATCTCGTCGTAAGCGAAATGCTCCGTGACTTTATCGATTATAGTCCCGTATCTTATCGTGAACACAGAGATACACGAACTCGTATCGCCGATATACAGACCGAAAACGTCCTCGTCTATATTCGGAGCCGTTACTATTTTCTGTTTGGAACGCAATTTTTCAAGCGAAATTTTTTTATCTCTGAAAATTGCGGCTTTTTCGAAATCCATATTTTCCGACGCTTTTTGCATGCTTTCGCCGTAAAACTTTATAAGACTTTCATACTCGCCTTTTATAAACATCAGAACATTGTCTATAACTTCCCTGTATTCTTCGGCTGAAACATCCCCGGTGCATACTCCCATGCACCTGTTGATTCTGTAATTCAGGCACGGGCGTTTTTTTCCTATATCTCTCGGAAACTCGTTCTTGCACACGGGCAGCTTAAAATGCTTGTTTATTTCGTCTATCATTTCATATATGCTGCCCTTGTTCGAGTACGGACCGAAATACATAGATTTATCGTTCGCCGCCCGCGACCGGACTACGCTTAAAACCGGATATTCACTGTGTACGTCTATTCTCAGATACGGATAATTTTTGTCGTCTTTAAGTTTTATGTTATATTTCGGCGTATGAAGTTTTATAAGCTGGTTTTCTAAAATCAAAGCCTCTATTTCGTTGCCGGTTATGATAAAGTCGAAATCATATATATTTTCAACCAATTTGTTTGTCTTGTAATCTCTGTGTGGGTAAAATATAAAATACTGTGAAACCCTATTCACCAAGTACTTAGCTTTACCCACATAGATAATTTTGTCTTTGCTGTTTTTCATAAGATAAACTCCGCTTTTCGGCGGCAGTGACAGAGCTTTCTTCTTAAGAAGTTTAACCCTCTCTTTTATCTTTTCCATGTCTGTTTCTGTATCGTCCGTCACTTCTCTTTCTTCTTCTGTTTCCTGTTTTTCATTTTCTGCATTTTTTTTGTCTGTTTCTTTGACTTCCCCAAAATATTCTTCTTCCTCTACTTTTCCAAATTTCTCACCCTCCTTGATTCCTTTGACTTCCTTAATTTTGTTGCTACCCTCATTAACGTTTAAATTTCTATCTATTAACGTTACATTATTAATTTCGTCTGAATTTCCCAAATCTTTAGCTTTTTCGCCAAATTTATCAAAATTATCTTTTTTCATGTAAAGTATACCCTTTTACATTATTTATAAATACAACAAAACGACACAAAACAGGCTCGACTGGCATTGCGGACTTAAATCCGTTTAAAATTGCAGTCTGCCTCTTATGTCGCTTTGTTTTAATTTATTTAACACTTTTTTAATATAATTCTAATTTAAATCATTAAGCCCGGATTGAATTAACTCCGCCAGCCCGGAAATAGCGCCCTCTTCGTCCACCCCGTCGGAAATCAAAGTAATAGTTGTTCCTTTTCCTATGCCGAGAGAAAGGACGCCCAAAAGACTCTTTGCATTTACTCTTCTGTCTCCCTTTTCAACCCATATAGAGCCTTTATACGAATTTGCTTTCTGGACAAAAAACGTCGCCGGTCTTGCGTGCAATCCTATATTATTATTTATAGTAACGTCCCTTGAAATCATTATTATCGCTCCCTGTCAATAAATAACATTTATAACTTCTTAAAATTATCAGCCTATAAAATTCTCCTTAAGTCCATTTAAGGGCATCGAAAAACGCAAGAACAACAGTGCGGAATAATTTAAGAAAAAATCTATATAATATATTATACCAAATGCTTTATAAAAAATCAACAGTTTTTTTATTATATTTAAAATAATTTAACAAAGTATGCCGATATAGGCTACTTGATAGAAAAATCTAAAAAATTGAAAATCTTTTGATTTTTCAACAAGTTGACTTAATTTACTTTTGTTATACTCATTATCGTTATAGTAACCGTCAGTTTGCCGGTGTGCACGGTATATTGTTTTCCGGGCGCGGCAAAAGAATTGCCGTTTATCATATATCCGTCTTTTGTCGTTCTTCCGGAGCAGGTTATCATTCCTGTGACGTCAATTCTCCCTGGCAGTTCGCTCTTTATTATATTGCCGTCCACATCCGGCACATACTGAACCGCATCTCGCACATCCAATATCTCTTTTATTTCGCCGATTTGCGTACTGTCTGTATTTATATAAAACGGCGTGCCTGCGGTAAGATAATCTTCCGAGGCTTTCTGTATATTCTCTATCAGAAATTCAACCTCGAATTTATCTCCGTTAGCATTCAGGTTTACTTTGTCTGCAAGATTATACCGCATAACAATTCCGACCGCCGCTAAAATAATAAACAATACTATCAATATGTCGATTATATTGAATCCCGCTTTTCTGCCGCCTCTGTCTTTTACTTCTTTTATATCTTTAACATTTTTCCCAGTCATAATTATTTATCCCTCCGCTTAATCAGTTATTTCCTGAACAGATATGCAGTTTCCATAGCTTACAAAATACGGCGTCCTGAAATCTACCATTTCGCCTACCATAATTATTTTACCGTTTACGGAATATCCTCCCGGTCCCTTTGTGCTTTGAGCTTTTACGGTTATCGTAACTTTTGAATAGTCCGGATACGGTTTCTGCTCGATGACCCCTTTTGTCATATCCGTTGAGTTGGTAAACGCGGCATCCACCTTTACAGACTGTATTTCGCCTAAGTTATAACTCCTGACGCTGTCCGTTATTTGCGTTCCCTGCTGAGTCTGATTTACAGCCGAGACAAACTCGTTCTTTATCAGGGGGATTTCTATCGTGTACAGTATTTCAGTCTTTGCGCCGCCTGAGAATAGATTGTTGCCGGCAAGAATATAAATCAACGCGGCGGCAGCCGCCAGAATAATCAAGATCAGAACGCCGTCTACGACGTTAAATCTGTATTCTTTTTTCGGACTTTTCAATCCTTCTGAAAAATCTCTGCTATCCATTTTTTATCTTCGCCCTCTTCTTTAAATTTTATATTATTTTATATATTCTGTTTTTACGTTTTGTACATACTGTTCGCTCCCGAATTATTTTTCAGACTGAACCGGCATACCGCAACTGTAACGGCGACAATGAGCCAAAATATAAGATAGACCCTGTAATTATACCACGCGTAATCCGTAAACCCGTTTATTAAAAATCCTATAATGCCGCATAGCCCCCCTGCTATGGACAAGCTGATATACTTATCTTCAGATTTCTTTATCCCCGTAAAACAATACTGGATAAAGAAAAATATAACCAAAAGCAAAACTATAAAACCTACAATACCCGACTCCGTCAGCGTCTGCAAATACAGGCTGTGGCTGTGAGGCGCATCCTCTATTCCGGCTAAAGAGTATTCCGGATAGACAAGCTGAAACGCGGGAGTCCCTACGCCTATTCCCTCAAAGAAATAATGCCGTATCATTTTTATGACAGCCTGCCATATCGACAGCCTGTAAGATGTCGACGAATCCCCGATATTTCCTATACTCGTAAACCTCTGCGCTAAAGTAGGCATCACAATCGGAACGAACGGGACAAGAAAAATCATTGCGATATACGCGACTATGGCTTTTCTGTTTATTATTACGAATAAAATCAAACACGCGCCGATAAAACCTAACCATGAGCCTCGCGACCATGTAAATATAAGACAAACCGCGCCGCACAGCGTATAGATAATATACGCAATTCTGCCTTTTATCTGATTTGCGATAAAAACCGCGCTTACGGCGATCGGTATAATCATTATCAAATATTCGCCTAAAACATTTGGATTGCCTAAGGTTGAAATAACTCTGCTTGTTATATTCGAAAACATGTCCGTATCCTGCCAAGTTGTGTCGCTTACCCCGAAATAGTTCTGATAAATTCCGTATAACGCAATCAAAAACCCCGAAAATACTAATATTATAACCGCCCGCTGTATCATCTCTTTTGACCGGATAATATTGACGCCCGTAAAATATATCAGAGTAAAACACAGGTACACAAGCGCGGGTTTTATGCTCCCCGTCTTCGAAACGGATACTAATCCGCCGAAAAGCAGCACAATGCAGAACATAAGCACAAACAGGTCGAAAATTTCAAATTTAAACGTCCTCTTTCCCCTTATCAGCTTTAAAAAATAACAAATTGAAATCAAGATACATGGAGCCGCGCCGGTAAGAACTAAATTCCCCGCCGGCAGAAACGGCGCCGCAAACAGCAGCGCGAAAAATCCCGCTTCGGGATAACATAAAACCGTGTATAGTCCGACGATTCCTGCAATTACAGCGCACACTATTAAAACTGCTCCTATTGGCGACATAATAACATAAGTCAGAATCCCGAGTACCATGCCGATTAAAAAACATACTATATTTATGTCTTTCATGCTTGTGTTTGTATTTTTTTCTATCAAATCCTCAAATGATTTTTCCCGTTTTTCCGGAAATCTCAAAAATTTAAAAAATAAAGCGTTGCATATAATGCTGCCGTACAGCGCGTCGTACAGGGACGTCTTCTTATTCAGGCACAACAGAACGGAAAAGACAATCAATACAACCCCGCCTATCAAGTCTATCAGCTTAGTTTCCGGTTTATTCAATATGAAAATCTTCAGCAGATACATGACAGATGAATAAAATCCGAACGACATAAAAAACATTCCGATTGTAAACAGATTTGCCGCCAGTATATTGTCAGCAAAGTTTTTTATAAAATTTATAACAACACTTTTTTCGCATCTGACTACGATAAATCTTTTTATTTTTTTTACAGAATTTTTCACCGCGCTCGGCTCATATCCCTGAAATATTTTATAAAAAAAAGATTTTTCATAAATTTTTTCGCAATTCTCGTATCCGGTAAAAATAAACGCCGCAATGCTTACTCCTATTTTTTTGTAAATCCAGTCCGCAATAAAAAGTAAAAAACTGAGAATCCTGCTGTTTTTAAAAACATTTCTGTTCTTTTTCGTCAAATTTTTATTTTCGCCTACCAATTTTTCACCCTCGCTTAAATTTATTTTTCGTTTTTATTTCTATACATTTTTATAAACGATACAACTTCGCCTGTTTTTAAAATAAAATTCATTCCAAGATAAACCGCAATTCCGGCGATCAGGATAACAACCGCGACCATAATATTTTTTAAAGTTCCCGCCGTTCCCATTTCAAACGCATTGTTATTTATTATAAGATATATTATTTTTGTAATTATTAACAAAATAGCCGAAGATAAAACTATTTTTAAAACATTTATCAGAAATTTTTTGTCGAATATTTCCTTTATTTTAATTTTCAGCGCAGTAATCAGAATAACCGCCGTCACTGTCTGGCATATAAAATTTGCGGCGGTTATATAAACCGGCGGCAGTTTCAGGTTTCCGATAAGTACCCAGTTAAGGGCAAAATTTACGGCTATGCCCGATATTGCCGCAATCATGGGAAATTTTACAAGATTTTTTGCATAAAACGTCCTGTTTAAAATTTCGATTACAGAAAACATAATCATAGCCGGCGTAAGCATTATAAACATTTGAGACGCCAAACGCGCCAAATCCGGCGTGAAAATTCCCCGCATGTACAAAACCGCGACCGCTTCGTCCCTCAGTATATACGCTATACACGCAACTGGGGCTATAACAAAAAACGAAGCGGAAAGCCCGGTTTTCACCATTGACGCAAACGCCTGACTGTCGTTTGCTTTCTGCGCTAATTTCGGGAAAATATAATTGCATATGCCGTAAGTCAGAATCCCTGTGATTATCAAAAACAATCCCCACGATTTGCCGAAAGCCGCTATTACAGCATTATTGTTTTCACAACCGGACGCAAACCGGTTCGCAATCAGATTGCTCATGGGAACAAGCCATGACCCCGCCAATATCGGCAAAGTCATCTTAATCGCTCTTATAAATGCGGGATTCTTAAAATCTATTTTAAATTTATATTTATATCTTTTTTTAATTAACGGAACGACAAGAGTCAAAAGCTGTATCATCCATGCAACCAGATACGCAACGGCAAGACCGTATACCCCGAAATATCTGTTCAAAAATAAAAGATATATTATAACACCCAAATTTGAAAACGACGACACAAGCGCGGGAGCAAGATATTCCCCTTTGGATTGCAGAATTCCGGTAGCCGTGTATACAGACCCGGTGAACACAATCATCGGCAGCATAATCCTAAGCAAATCAGCCGTGAGTTTTTTTGTATCTTCGTCATAACCAGCCGCCGCAACATTTACTATCTGCCTCGCCCATATTATCCCAATCAAAGCCAGCAGACCCGTGGCAAGTATTATAAAATTCAAAAATATATTCGCAAATTCATCGGCTTCTTTCTGCCCTTTCTCGTCTTTATCATTAAACGAATTATAAACCGGAATAAAAACTCCCAGAACCGCCGCCCCGAACAGTATGTCAAAAACGTTTAACGGAATGGAGGAGGCGACGGTAATCGCAGAATTATTCGCACTGCCTCCGTAAATGGGAGTCAGAATCATATCTCTTACAAGTCCCAAAACTTTAGAAAAAGCCGTAGCAAATATAATCAGAGACACGGTCTTCACGGCTTTTTTATTTTCGTTAATCATATAATAAATTATTTTCTTTCAATTTCTAAAAAATTAATTTGGTATGCTGCAAGTATCTCGAGTTTTACATTTAGGACATTTCAAATTTGCCTTATTAAATAATAAAAATATTCTTCCCGGAACAAACATCATATTATACCACTTCGGTTTGAAATGATGTCCGCAGTTTGGGCACGCAAATATATTATCAGCTAACCTTATTCCGTTTATCGCAAAAGTAAAGAAGAAAAAACCAAGAAAAATAATTATTATTAAAATTATAGCCATATCCTCACCAAACCCAATTAACATTGTATTTATGAATATTTTCATCTGTTCTTATTTTTTATTTTTCGCCATAGAATAATTAGCCCATAGAATAATTAACATGCAACAGAACATTGCAATCGCAGATTTCTCAAATCCTCGGACAATCATATTCATAGCTGAAATTAATACCGCGATTGAAGAAATAATACATCCTATTTGTGGTAATGATATACGGTTCTTCATATTTTGCACCCGTTCACAATAAATTATTTTCTTTCAAAAATTTTATATCGTGTTTATCTAAACTGTCGAGATTTTTTTCGAGCCAGATTTTGAACAAATCCGGTCGCCTTTCCGCTGTCAGAACAATTGATTTTTGTCTGCGCCACCTGTCAATATTCGCGTGATGTCCCGAAATCAAAATCTCCGGGACTTCGCGTCCCAAAACCTCAAACGGTTTTGTATACTGCGGATACTCTAAAAGTCCGGAGCTTATACTCTCTTTCTGGTGACATTCAGCGTCTGATAAAACCCCGTCCACAAGCCGTGCCACGCAGTCCACTAAAATAGCGCACGGCATTTCGCCGCCCGTCAGGACATAATCACCAATCGAAATTTCTTCGTCAACAACTTCGTCTATAACTCTCTCGTCAATACCCTCGTAATGCCCACAAATCACTATAATATCAGAATTTTCGCTCAACTCCTCAGCCTTTTTCTGAGTTAAAAGACTGCCCTTGGGCGACATATAAACCGTTCTGATTTTTTTATTTAAATCTATATTTTCGCGTATCTTTTTCCAGCAGTTATATATAGGCGCGGCAGTCAGGAGCATACCCATTCCGCCGCCGTAAACCGTATCATCCACGTTTTTATGCTTATCTTCGGAATAATCCCGAAGCTGATAATATTCAATATTTATGTATCCTTTTTTTTCGCCTCGTCCGACAATACTCTCGCTTAAAACAGATTTTATCATCTCTGGAAAAAGAGTTATTATATGAAAATTCACATTACTCATCAAACATGCCCTCTATCGGAGTTATAAAAATTCCGTCAATAAGATTGATTTTCTTTATGAAAGCCGGAACATTCGGAATTAACACATCTACATCTTTGTTATTTTTGTCTTTTTTATCCGTCGTAATAACATAGACGTCGCTTGCGCCGTTGTGGAAAATATCGGATAGAACTCCGTATTTTTTATTTTTATCGTCAAAATCGAAAACCGGAAGTCCGGTCAAATCGCTTATAAAAAAAGTGCCCTCTGACAAATTAGCATCCTGTTTTTTTATATATATAACTTTATTTCTGAGCATGACTGCTTTTTCTTCGCTGTCAATTTCATCAAACGAAACTATCAGCAATTTTTCTTTTTCGTTTGACACTCTTATTTTATTAATATTAAGACAATTTTCGCCGTTACCATCGAGATAAAACACTTTAAAGCGCGTGAGAAACTCCGCGCTGTCGCACCAGCTTTGGATTTTAACTTCGCCTTTAAACGAATGTGCCGAGATTATTTTCCCTGCTTCTATAAATTCACTCATATAAAATTATAATATCTCGACGGAAACTTTTTTATTCTGCCTGTTTGCGCAGGCTTTTACTACGGTTCTGATAGCTTTCGCTATTTTGCCTTTTCTGCCGATAACTTTCCCCATATCCTCTTTTGCGACCGACAGTTCAAGAACCGTCATGCCGTTGTTTTCTTTTTCGGTTATTTCTATTTTAGCGTCTTCGCCGATAATTGCGGCGACTATATCATGTAACATTTCTTTCAAAATTATCACTCCTAATCAATCATAAAACTCTGCTTGATTTCACTTACCGGATGCGGCAAACCCCCACTTAATTACATTTCACCGCACCCGACCAAACCAAATTACAAAACATTGTTCTTTTTAAACAGACTTTTAACTGTTTCTGTTGCCTGCGCGCCGTTTGCAATCCATTTTTTTGCTTTCTCACCGTCGATTTGCACCTGCACGGGATTTGAAAGCGGATTGTAATAGCCTATTTCCTCGATAAATCTCCCGTCTCTGGGGTACCTTGAATCTGCTACGACTATTCTGTAAAAAGGAGCTTTTTTCGCGCCCATTCTTCTCAGCCTTATTTTGACAGCCATTTGTTATTTCACCTCGCTATCTGAATATATTTTATATATAATAAATTTTTATATTTATTAACTTGTTTAACTTTGTCGGGATTTTTTAGCAGTCACACATGAACTCTTTCCGTTTTTTTAGGTAAATTTGAATCCTGCGCCGTTATATCTTTGCCGTATTTTTTCTTAAGTTCTGATAATTGACGGCGATATTCACACCGCAAAATCTGCCGTTTTTCTTCCATCCCGCCATCATGACCTTGACTGGGCATTTTACTTTCCACTTCGTCTAATTCAAAGCTTTTCGGAATATACCAAAGCAATAATTTATTATATTCAGTTTCAAAAGATAATGGTTCATTCTTACATTCGTCAATTTTATCTTTGATTTTATTTATTAATTCTTCAATATTCTTCATAAAACTTAAATCCTCCCAATATATTTTTTTGAAAAATTATCTATTTCTTTTTTCACAGCTGCTTTATCGCTGAAGTCGATAGGTTTTATGCCTGTGATTATCGTCATACCATACTGACCCCCGCTTGCACATTGTGTATAATAGACATATCCTGTTTTACATAGAAAATGCTTATACTATTCATTATCAATTCTTGTTTTAATCCATTCAGAAAGTTTATCCCTGCTAAACACGTTGTGTCCTTGAATAATGGTATATGTACCTTTTAATTCCCCAGATTGGATAAGCGTATTTAAGTCATCATCGGTAATCTTTAAAAATCTCTCAACATCATACGCTGTTAAATACTCATCAAATTGTTGAGTTCCGTCTGCTATCGAACCGGAAAAATTACCTGAAATGACGGGCGGTAAATGATTGCCGACTATAATCCCCGCAATAATTATTCCAATACTTATTACACAGCACCCTAAAAACAAAGAAAAATTAAAATTTTTCATTTTATGTTTTACCTCTTGTATAAAATATAGAATCTGCGTTACGTCACTCTAATCTAAAACGGCAGCGGCATTCCCCTGCCGAACCTGTTTTTCTTCCCGCCGCCCATAAGCTGTTTCATCATCTTCTGCGTGTCGTCAAACTGCTTCAGAAGTTTATTGACGTCTTCGACTTTTGTACCGCTTCCCGCCGCAATTCTCTTTTTACGCGACGCGTTTATTACATCGGGCTTGGTCTTTTCCTGTTTTGTCATGGACTTTATTATGGCTTCAAGACGCGCAAGTTGTTTTTCATCGAATTTCGCGTCTTTTAACGCGCCCGGCTTAATCCCCGGAAGCATACCTATAAGCTGTTCCATGGAACCCATCTTTTTGATTTGCTCAAACTGGTCTAAATAATCGTCCAAAGTAAATGTCTGCTCTCTGAATTTTCTTTCAAGTTCTTCGGCTTTTTTCTCGTCAATCGCCTGCTGGGCTCTTTCCACCATAGTCACTATATCCCCCATGCCGAGAATTCGCGACGCCATTCTGTCGGGATAAAACAGCTCTAAATTTTCGAGTTTCTCGCCTGTGCCCACGAATTTTATCGGCTTTCCCGTGACGAATCTTACGGACAGTGCCGCGCCGCCCCTTGTGTCGCCGTCCAATTTTGTCAGTATAACTCCCGTGATATCGAGCATATTGTTGAAAGTTTCGGCGACGTTTACCGCTTCCTGCCCTATCATCGAATCGACGACTAATAATATTTCATGAGGCTCTACGGCGTTTTTCATCCTTTTCAGCTCGTCCATCAAGACTTCGTCTATCTGCAATCTACCCGCAGTATCTATAAAAATCATGTCGTAACCGTTTGATTTGGCGTATTTTACTCCCTCTTTGGCGATTTTCACAGGGTCTTTTTCGCCAGCCATAGTAAAAACCGGCACGCTCGCTTTTTCTCCGACGACTTCGAGTTGTTTTACCGCCGCGGGGCGGTACACGTCGCACGCAACCATAAGAGGGCGTTTATTCTCGTTTTTCTTGAAATGCAGGGCGAGTTTGCCCGAATGCGTGGTTTTGCCTGC
>Ga0123357_10001102_pt1 | contig 27997 bp, 24 predicted proteins | sample TergutEmb28metaG_FD_89873 | JGI IMG/M metagenome (GOLD analysis project Ga0123357, IMG submission 89873) | Embiratermes neotenicus P4 segment gut microbial communities from Petit-Saut dam, French Guiana - Emb289 P4 | ecosystem: Host-associated > Arthropoda: Insects > Digestive system > Gut ...
ATGGCTGAATCTCATCAACAGTCGTTTTATGATTCAACCCATAGAACTACACGTAAATACAGATGGATTAAAAACGTAGAGTATAAACAACACGAAATCACGTGGGTAGAATGTATTCAAACATGCGTTCAAGTCAAAACAGGTGAAGAGAAAAAAACCGTTTCGTGTTTCTTACCAATTGGGCGATAAACAGAGATAATATCGCCCCCGTTATAACTGCCGGACGAGGTCGCTGGTTCATTGAAGACCACTTCAATACACAAAAAAACAGGGGTGGAAAATTACATCACAAGTTTAATCGGAATAACTTTTTTTTATTATGATAAGTACAAAACAGATATTCACAGGATATAATGCTCTATTGCCGAATCTAAATAAAGATTCGGTGGTATATCTTTTGTATGTTATTATTAGCTATGAAAGAATGTAAACTTTTCTTTGGGGGAAACTGAATTGCTGTCAAAGTAAAGCGCTTTTTTGTTATTCGTTAATTATATAGTATTTTTGTTGTCGTTATTTACAAAAAAATTCATATTCAAAATGTTCGATATATTATATCACAATGATTTAGACATTAAGTCGGTTGAAAAAACATTTCCCAAGACATTAAAACAGCTACAGGAAGGCGACTTCAAAAGTGCGGATGTTCGTAAAATGTCGGGTACCAATTTCTACCGTGCAAGATTGGACATTCGCGACCGGCTTCTGTTTAATTTCGTTACCTACCGGAAGCACAAATACCTTCTGATGCTTGAGGTAATCAAAGACCATAATTATGCCCGCAGCCGCTTTTTACGTGGAGGCGCCCAAGTGGACGAAGATCGTCTGGCACGCATTGAATCGTCGGGCAAAGAAATAGAATCCGACGCTATCGAGTTGCCTTACATCCACCCCGAAGTGAAGGCTATCCACACGCTTAACAAGTTCATTTCCTTCGACCAATTCCAGCAGGAAGTCTATACGTTGCATCCGCCGCTCATTATCGTTGGATCGGCAGGAAGCGGAAAAACCGTGCTTGTGCTGGAAAAACTGAAAGAATTACCGGGAAACGTAGCGTATCTTTCCCTGTCGAAATATTTGGTCGACAACGCTTCCAACCTGTACTATTCCTACGGTTACGACAACGAAATGCAAGAGGCCGATTTCCTATCTTTCCACGATTATCTTGCTTTGTGGCAGAAACCCGATGGACGAGAAGTTGATTTCAACCTCTTCGACCGTTGGTATTCCCGTTACCAGCAGGTAGTGAAAATCAACGAACCCTATCGCGTATACGAAGAATTTAAGGGCGTTATCACCGGATCGCCCGTTCATACCGCATGGCTCTCTTTTGAAGAATACATGGAGCTGGGTATCAAACAATCCATCTTTTCACTGCCCGAAAGGGAACGGCTCTATCCCATTTTCACCAAGTACCTTGAATGGATGGCCGAAGAAAACCTCTATGACGGAAATATCCTCTGCTTCGAATATTTGCAAAAAGTAAAGCCCTGTTATGATTACCTCATGATCGACGAAGTGCAGGACATGACCAATATCCAGCTGAAATGCGCCCTTGCTTCGCTGAAAAATCCAGCGCACTTTATCCTGACCGGCGACAGTAACCAGATCGTTCACCCCAATTTCTTCTCGTGGAGCAAAATCAAAACGTATTTCTACCACTCCGGCGATGCCAAAGAGCAGGACAATCCAATTAAAATCCTGCGTACAAATTACCGGAACAGCTTGAATGTAATCGAACTGAGTAACAATTTGCTGAAAATAAAAAACACCCGCTTCGGTTCCATCGACCGGGAAAGCAACTACCTCGTAGATACCGTAAGCCACGAAACAGGCGAAGTTTTATTGTATGGCAACGACGACAAAAAGAAACAGGATTTGAACCGCCGTACACAAGACAGCGCTAAATATGCCGTCATCGTTCCTTCCAACGACCATAAGGCGCAGGCCGCCCGCTTCTTCAAAACGCCCTTGATTTTCAGTATCCATGAAGCGAAAGGGCTGGAATATGAAAACGTGATCCTTACCGACTTCATTTCTTCCCATGAAGCCGAGTTTCGCGAAATCACTTCGGGAGTGACTTCCGGCGATCTTCTGCAAGAAGAATTGCGTTACAACCGCGCCGGCGATAAGCACGACAAAGACGCCGAGGTATATAAATTCTATATTAATTCCTTTTACGTAGCGATCACCCGAGCCGTCAAAAACATCTATATCTTTGAACGTCTTGCCGAACATCCAATGCTTCGCCTTCTGCAAATGCAGGAAAACAAAGCGGATATACAAGTTTCCGAAGCAAAGTCGTCGAAAGAGGAATGGCTCGACGAAGCTCGACGGCTGGAAGAACAGGGTAAACATGAACAGGCGGAGCAGATACGTGCCAAATACTTGGGATATGACTATTTAAGCCCTGAACAGCTGGAAATGGTCTGTGAGCGCGCCCTCAATCCGGCTTTGAAAGAAGCCGAAGTAAAACGCGAACGAAAACAATTATTCCAGTACGCTATCAATCACCGTCGCTACGATTGGGTGGAGGCTTTGGCTCACTTGCAATTCCAACGCGCCATCCTGTATATGAAAGAACTGCGCGCCGACCGCAAGGAATATGAGAAAAACTTGCGCTTGGGCAATAAATCAAAAATCCAATCGGTCATTCAGAAATATGGAGTCGACTTTACCAACGACGATAACACTTCCGGATTGATGATTGCGCTCTACAACGGACAGGTGGAATTGGCTCTTCATTTGCTGGCACAGGGAGCATCGACGACACTGTCCGACAAATCCCAACGCACAGCGGTCGACTATTTACTGAACAGCTATCTGAAAAACAGGAAAAGCAAGCAAAAACAATCGTCGCTTGCCGATGGACAAACACTGATGCAATGCTGGGAAAAAGTATGCCCACAAGCGCTGATTTACGAATTTGGGAATCGACAGTTTCGAACAGGATCGCACAGTATGTTGTTCTTCCTTATTATTCTGATGCGAAATATATCCGAAACGCGCTATTTTTTGAACAATCAAAATGAGAAGAGGGAAAAACAGCCGGTTTTCACTATGGATGAATTAGTTGATTATACGGCATTGATTCCCGACAAAATCCTGCCGCCCTATCGCAAAAAGCGGACGTACATCAACAGCGTCTTGGCGCTTAATGAAATATCGAAAGATTCGCCCTATTGCAAAATTGCATTTATACGCGTACAACGCGGCTTATATATTTTGAATCCGGAAATGGTATTTTAAGAATAATTTCGCTTTTCATAAATATCATTTTGACAGTTTCAAATCTTTGTATTTGGCTTCACCGCTTAGCGCTCTTTGCGATTAACCTTTGCGCTCTTTCGGTACTATGTGTTGCAAAGAACGCAAAAGATTTCGCAAGGAACGCTATTTCTTCCGGATGATATTATCCGAAATATTCGGTAGGAAGACGGCAAAAATACCCAGCAACGGCAGGAATGCACAAACATGATAGACGGTATCAATACCCCAATGGTCAGCGAGGTTTCCCAGAATGGCCGCTCCCAATCCTCCCATTCCAAACGAGAACCCGTAAAAGAGCCCCGATATCATCCCGAATTTTTGGGGAACCAATTCTTGTGCAAAGACTAAAATAGCAGGAAAAGCCGATGCCAGAATGAATCCGATAATGACCGTCAGAATTCCTGTCCAAAACAGATTGGCATAAGGCAACAGCATCGTAAAAGGAGCTATGCCCAGAATGGAAAACCAGATTACCCGTTTTCGCCCGAAGCGGTCGCCGATAGGGCCTCCTATCAATGTTCCCACAGCTACGGAGAACAGGAAAAGAAAAAGCATGTATTGCGCATGATGCATGTCAATATGAAACTTGTGGAACAGATAGAACATGTAATAGCTGTTGAGGCTGCTCATATAGAAGTACTTTGAAAAGATGAGCAACAGCAGGATGAGGATGGTTTGCAGAATTTTGCGATTCGAAAGTGGACTTCCAAGCCGCATATTCTGTTGTTTTATTCTGAAAGAAGACACGTGGCTCCGATACCAGAATCCCACTTGTAACAGCACAATCATGGCCAAAAAGGCAAAGGGCGAAAACCAGGCGACGGCGGCCCTGCTGTGTGGAATCACAATCCAGGCAACCAATAAAGGGCCTATGGCCGAACCGACATTTCCTCCCACTTGAAAAATCGATTGAGCCAAGCCGAATTGCCCTTCCGATGCTATACGGGAAACCCTTGACGCCTCGGGATGAAAAATGGAGGAGCCCATACCAACCATCATGGCCGCCATTAACAGAAAAGGATATGATCCGGCGAAAGCCAGCATGAATATACCGGGCAACGTGCAGGCCATGCCGAAAACCAACGAAAAAGGCTTGGGATGTTTATCGGTATAAACACCTATGAATGGCTGGAAAAGCGACGCTGTAATCTGATACGACAAGGTGATAAGTCCTATTTGAACAAAACTGAGATTGAAGTCCGCTTTCAACATCGGGTATACGGACAGAATAAGCGATTGCATCATGTCGTTCAACAGATGAGAAAAGCTGATTGACGTTAATACCTTGTATTGAGGACGAATAGCTGCAGGTTCTTCTTTCGTTTGCATAGTATGATTGCTGATTTTGACCGGCAAAGGTACAAGAAAAAGAGGAAAAAACGATAAATGGATAAAATTTATTTCACTATCCGGTCGTTTTTCTATTTTATTTTTTACCTTTGTACTCAAAAAAATAGCAAAAGATTTTAGAATTATGAAACGCATCTGTTTAATACTAACAAGTTTATTCTTATTATGCGGTTGGGTGGCAGCGCAAAATGAAACGATAAGTTTTAACGAAACCGAACACGATTTCGGTGTCATTGGTGAAAAAGACGGAACCGCCAATTTTGTATTTGTTATTACGAATCGTTCGAAAGAACCGGTGGTGATAACGAAAGTGGCAACTTCTTGCGGATGTACTACCCCCATGTGGACGAAAGAACCGGTTGAGCCCGGAAAACAGGGACAAGTATCGGTGAGCTATAATCCGTTGGGTCGCATTGGCTCTTTTAGCAAAACAATTACGGTCTATATCAATCAGGGAACTCCTAATTATGTAAGAATAAAAGGAGAAGTCGTATCGGGAAAGAAGAAAATTAATCCGCAGGAAATCTATCCGGTGGCATTCGGCGATTATCTTCTGAAATCGAAAGAACTGAGCTTTGGTCAAGTCGGATGGAAAGCGGAAAAAATCATTCGCTTGGAAGTGTTTAATAATTCCGCAGCGCCGATGACCCAAAAAGTACTTAAATTGCCCAAATATTTATCGGTTACGTTCGATCCGGCTATTTTACCTCCAAAAACAGGCGCTACAATCGACGTAAGCCTGAATGCGCAGGACGAAAATAGCTACGGAAATTTATCGGGCGATATTCCGCTTTTGATAAACAATGTGCATCAATCGCTATCTTATTCGGCAACGGTGGTGGATGATTTCTCCCAATGGGCATCCGACAAAAAAGCGAATGCCGGAAAGATCAATGTGAGTTTGACTGAAATCAATTTTGGTAACTTCAGTTCGAGTGCCGGTAAAACCTTGAAAATTTCCAACTCGGGGAAATCGGCATTAACGATACGGGCTATCCAATCCACTGATCCGGCAGTTACCGTGTCGAAGACGCGGCTCGTTATCAATCCGAACGAGATTGCTGAGCTGACAGTCAATGCCGATAGCAAAAAAATACAATCGAATGCGCTTTCTGCCAAATTAATGATTTTCTCGGACGATCCGAACATGCCGGTTTATCCAATTCCGGTCACTGCTAATAAATAACTTTGATGCAAGGTGGAACATCCGGAAAATGACCCAAAGTATGCAGGATTGAATGTGAATAAAGGTATTTCGCAACCGCCGGTAGTGAATCCTTATTTGAAAGAAAGGAAAAAACGTCGGGATTATTCTCCCGCCGAATACACCGAACAAATCCTGAAGCGGAATATTACCGTTCTAAGCCAGGCGGTAACACTTTTAGAAAGTCAAAAAAACGAACATCAATCCATTGCTCAGGAAATCATCGAAAAATGTTTACCTTATTCCGGCCAATCGGTGCGTATTGGAATTACCGGAGTGCCCGGCGCTGGAAAGAGTACGTCCATTGATGCCTTCGGAACATTTTTGATCGAGCAACGTCACCGGAATCTGGCTGTTCTGGCTATTGATCCGAGCAGCGAACGTTCCAAAGGAAGCATATTGGGCGATAAAACCCGGATGGAAGAGCTTTCCCGCAATCCGCATGCTTTTATAAGGCCTTCTCCTACGGCTGGTTCATTGGGTGGAGTGGCCCGTAAAACACGGGAAACCATTATTCTTTGCGAAGCCGCCGGATTCGATACCCTTTTTGTGGAAACCGTTGGGGTAGGGCAGTCGGAGACGGCGGTTCATTCCATGGTCGATTTCTTCCTGCTTATCCAAATATCCGGAGCCGGCGATGAGTTACAGGGCATTAAACGCGGAATCATGGAAATGGCCGACGGGATTGTGGTGAACAAAGCCGATGGCAGTAATATTGAAAAAGCCAAATTAGCTGCAGCCCAATACCGGAATGCCTTGCAACTTTTTCCCCTGCCTGCATCCGGCCGCACGCCGAAAGTATTAACGTATTCCGGCTATTATCAAACCGGAATTACCGAAATATGGGATATGATTGATGAACATATCGCTTTTACCAAAGCAACCGGTTATTTCGATTCCAGAAGAAATTCACAGGCTAAATACTGGATGTATGAAAGTATCGACGAACAATTGAAACGCCATTTTTATCAATTGCCTAAGATAAAAAAGGAATTGGCTGTGAAAGAATCCAAAGTCCTCCATTCGGAAATAAGCTCCTTTCAAGCTGCCCGCCAAATGCTTGCCTTATATTTTAAAGAAACGTATTAATTTTTTCGATGAGCGATAACCATTGCATTTGGAACGACCTTTTTGTTAAAACGAGTTGGAGTATATTTCAACCGGTGCAGGGTGTAGCCGAATTTTATGTCGTCGCCGAAATTCTCGACACTACACTTTCCGGGCAGGAACAATTCCATTGCATGGATCGGGCAGTAGAGCGTCTGAAAACGATCGAAGTTTTTAAAAAGGCGGTTTTCGTTTGGAAACGTTATTTTGTGAGCGATGCCGTTAACCAACATGCGTGGTTGAATTCTCCTTCCTCTGAAGCGGTAACCATTATTCAACAACCGCCTTTGAATGGCGCCAAAGTGGCACTGTTACTGTATGCAGTGGAAAATGCGTCGCTTCATCTCGAAAACGATGGGACGGTAGCGATGATACAGTCGCATTATACACATCTCTATCATACGCAGTTGCATGAAAAAAGCGGCGATTCGTTCGAACAAACCCGCGCTGTTTTCAAAGAGTATCTGCAAAAGTTAGCAAACCATCGGTGTACGTTGGAAGCCCATTGCCTTCGCACCTGGCTGTTTGTTCAAAATATCGACAATCGATACAGAGGAATGGTTCGTGCTCGGAAAGAACTGTTTGCATTGGAAGGCCTGACTTCGCAAACCCATTTTATTGCCAGTACGGGGATCGAAGGTCAATTCATTTATCCGGATGTATTTGTTACAATGGACGCCTACGCCGTGCAAGAAATACGGCGGGAGCAAATCCGCTATTTATATGCCACATCGAACTTAAATTCCACTTACGAATACGGAGTTACCTTTGAACGGGGAACTTGTATTCAATACGGCGACCGGCGGCACATTTTTATATCCGGAACTGCCAGCATCAACAACCGGGGGGAAATCGTATATCCGTTGCAATTAGAAAAACAAACCGGGAGGGCGATGGAAAATATTCATGCGCTATTATCGGAAGCGGAAGCCGGTTGGCCCGATGTAACACACCTGATTATTTATCTTCGAGATATAGCCGATTACGAAAACACGCGAAGGTATTTCGAAACGAACTATCCTGAAATACCGTACGTCATTTTATTAGCTCCCGTTTGCCGGCCGGGATGGTTGGTCGAAGTCGAATGTATGGCGATCAAAGCCGTGTCGGATGACCGGTTTGAAGCGTTTTGAAAAAACTTAGTAGCTGGCCGAGAACAATTCCACTCTCCAATACTACTGTATTTAAAAAAGATGAGGAGAGAGTATAAAAAATGGAATGAAAATAGAGGATTGCGGGTCAAGCCCGCAATGACAGGAACAGCAACACGCCGACCGCCCATAAAATTCGTAGATGTTCCCTCCAAAGTAACAAGTTACAAATTTTTTTAGCTAACTTTGCTCCTGTTGTATTAATTTTAATAATGGAAAGCAAAGGAAAAATACTGATTATCGACGATAACGAGGACGTGCTTTTTGCCCTCAACGTTCTGCTTAGCCCTTACGTAGAAAAAATCAAGGTAAGCGCTTTCCCGGAAAAAATCGATCGGTATATGGCCGGCTTTCAACCGGATGTCATTCTGTTGGATATGAATTTCCGTTCGGACGTCATCAGCGGACAGGAAGGATTTTACTGGTTGGACAAGATATTGAAAGCCGACCCGCAAGCGATTGTTATTCTTATGACTGCGTATGCCGATACGGATAAAGCCGTGAAAGCCATAAAAGCAGGCGCGGTCGATTTCATTTCCAAACCGTGGGAAAAGGATAAATTGCTGGCTACGCTTTTCTCGGCTTTGAAATTGAAGGAATCGCAGCGGGAAGTGGAAAATCTGAAAAAGCAGATGGAAGTGTTGAATACCACCGAAACGACGTATGAAATCATCGGCGAATCGGATGCCATGCGGAAGGTGTTCGATATGATTAACAAACTTTCCGGCACGGATGCCAACGTATTGATTCTGGGAGAAAACGGAACGGGAAAAGACTTGATAGCAAGGGCTATCTATCACCATTCGCTACGTGCGGGAAAAGTCTTTGTGAGCATTGATTTGGGAACTATTCCCGATTCGTTATTCGAAAGCGAGCTGTTCGGCTACGAAAAAGGCGCTTTCACCGATGCAAAAAAGGAAAAGCCCGGACGAATGGAAGCGGCGTCAGGCGGCACGCTGTTTTTGGACGAGATTGCCAATCTTTCGCTTCCGATGCAAGCCAAGATGTTAACTGCCATCGAAAAGCGAACTATTTCAAGATTAGGCTCCAACCGGTCTATTCCGGTAGATGTTCGTTTGATTAGCGCTACCAACACGGATATTCACCGCGAAGTGGAAAGCGGAAATTTCAGGCAGGATTTGCTGTACCGCATCAATACGATTGAGTTGCATATTCCTCCGCTTCGCGAGCGGGGGCGTGATATTCAGTTGCTGACTGAATATTTCCTGCAAAAATTTTCCGGTAAGTATAAAAAGCCAATCATAGGAATTACATCCGATGCGAAAACCAAATTAGAAAGCTACCATTGGCCCGGTAATGTACGCGAATTGCAGAACGCCGTGGAACGAGCGGTCATACTATCGTCGGGAAACAAACTGACTGCCGCCGATTTCATGCTGCAACCCTCCGAAACGCGAAGAAAGCATGAGCCGGAATCGTTGAATCTGGAACAGATGGAGCAGGAGACGATCGAAAAAGCGTTGAAACGCAGTCTGGGGAACATGAATAAAGCGGCCGAGCTGCTTGGAATTACGCGGTTTTCTCTTTATAGAAAAATTAAAAAATGAAACGGTATTATCGTGCATTGCTCTACCGGTTGGTACCGCTCATTCTCTCTTTTTCGTTCATGGGTTTTCTACTTGCCGTCCAATGGTATAATGCGGCATGGGTCGCTTTCGGATGCGGATGTGGATTCACCTGTTCGACAATCGGCTTTTTGAGGCGGACGATTAAAGATGCCCGGCGATTGATCGATGCCATCCGGTATTCCGAATTCAATATTACGTTCCGGAATTTCACCGATAAAGGGTTGTTCCCTGAATTGATTCCCCTGATGGAAAAAGCCATTTCCCATTTCAATGAAAAACTTCAGGAGACGGAGGTGGAACATCAATTTTACGATACGCTGCTGAACCGCATCGATTCGGCCATGGTTGTTATAGGCAAAGCCAATGAAATCGAATGGATTAACAAAGCCGCTTCGGATGAATTCGGTAAACCGCAGCCGCGACGCATTGCCGATTTTGCCGCTATTGCTCCCGAATTACCGGAACTATTGGAGAGAATTGTCCCGGGTGAAGCCAAAATTGTAAAAACAAAAACGCATCAATTAGCGGTGACAACGGTTATTCTCAGTTCCAGAGGGAAAGAATTGAAATTAGTCAGCTTCAAAAATATTCAATCCGTTTTGGAAGAAAGCGAAAGCGATGCATGGAAAAAGCTGATCCGCGTGTTGACGCATGAAATGATGAATTCCCTTACTCCCATTATCTCGCTTGCGGAAACTTTTTCAGAACAGGATGCCACGAAGGATATGGATTGCGAATTGATGAGCCGGTCGATGCAAATCATCCACCGCCGCAGTAAAGGCTTGGTGGAATTTGTAGGTAACTATCAGAAACTGACGCGTATTCCCGCTCCGGTCATGAATACGTTTCCCGCGGCAGGCATGATGAGCGATATAAGCAATCTATTGCTCGCCGACAGAATCCGGTTTTCCTGCGAAATAAAACCGGAAGAGATGACGTTCTTTGCCGACCGTACCCAAATCGAGCAGGTATTGATTAACCTCATCAAAAATGCATGGGAAGCCTGCGACCGGAATCAGTCGCCCGAAGTCAACGTCCATATATCGAAAAACGAATATCACCGGCCGGTGATCGTTGTTTCCGATAACGGTTGCGGCATCCTTCCCGAAGTCATGGACAAAATATTTGTCCCGTTCTTCACTACCAAATCCGGAGGTTCGGGCATCGGACTCAGCATTTGCCGGCAAATTATGGTTTCACACAGTGGAAGTATTACCGTCGAATCGAAGCCGGATCAAGGCACGCGGGTTGTTCTGGGCTTCTAACAACCTGAGTTCGAGATAAGAAGTAGCCCATTAGTTAAAGTCGCCTGACTTGCATAGAAAAAGTAGAGACGGACAATTATCCGTCTCTACGGTTTTAACAGCTTCGTAGTGAAGGACGCCATGACGAGCGAGGGGAACACCCAAGTGTATCATTAATCAATCTTCAAAATAAGATTTCATCTCTGTTTGTGATTTTTTTATTATATTTGCGGAATGAAATTATAATAAAAAAATCACTACTGACCGACAAAAATAATAAAAATCTGCGCCACTAAAAAAGGGCGACAAAAAAGGTTTCTTCCTTAAAGTGGAATTATTGCTTATGCTGTTTTTAAATAATCTCCCCTCCCCACAACCGGGACAGAAATACTTTCCAAGGAAGAATGAGAACGTTACCGACCAAACGAGGGAGTGGATCGTTACTTATCAATATCGCTTTCTTCACGGTGTATTCTTCCATAAATGCTTTTAATCCACGCAAATGCCTGTCGGAAGCCTGTTCGGTGGCTTTTACTTTGATGGCTACTTCATGGTCGCCAAGCACAAAATCAACTTCTAACTGCGAAGTCGTGCGCCAAAAATACACAGGATATTCGGTTTCCGAATAATGACTGTGCGCATATATTTCCTGATAAATAAAATGTTCGAACACCTTGCCGAACAATTCTGTTCCCACCTCTATGCGTCCTCTGCTCAGCAAATTATTGGCTATACCTACATCGAAAAAGTAAAATTTAGGCGCAATCACCACTCTCCGCTTGGGTCGTTTCTGAAAAGAGGGCAAATACCTTCCAATCAGCGTATCTTCCATAATCTGAAAATATTCCTTTACCGTTGTAGCGCTCACTCCGCAATCGGAAGCAATGTTTGTGTAATTAACCATTTCGCCGTTGGTGATCGATGCCATTTCAAGAAAACGGGCAAAAGCGCCTGCATCTCGGAGTCGTGCTTCAGCAACGATTTCATCACGCAAATAATTGCCGATATAGGCCGAAATCATCCGTTGGGGATTTGCCGCATCGTAGTGTCGCGGTAAAAGCCCGTTATTGATTGCCCGCATTAAATCGAAATCCGGAATTTCAGCGCTGACAAGCGGATATAACTCATACCGTAAAGCTCTGCCTCCCAGCGAATTTACGCCTGACCGAAGAATCTTTCGCGCACTTGAGCCGCTAAGGATAAATCGCACGCCATGATTGCTTATCAACCAATGCACTTCGTTGAGCAAGTCCGGTATTCGTTGTATCTCGTCGATGATTACAGGCTGTTTGTTCAAATTTGCCAATACGGTTTCGCGAAGAATATCCTGTTTAGCGCTCAAACGTTTATATTCCCTCGAAATCAATAAATCGAAGCATAACGCATCGGGAAAAAGTGTTTTCAAAAGCGTGCTTTTTCCTGTTTGTCGTGCGCCCCATAAAAAGAGGCTTTCCTGTCCAGACCATAAGAACAATTGTTTTCTATTATACATATCATTTTTTCTATACAATTGAAATAGAATGATAATTGAAAATTAAACTTTGAAATATCATGATAATCCAAAGTTATACTTTGAAATATCATGCAAATCCAAAGTTGATTCGACTGCAAAAGTACAAAAAAAAGGAGAATGTAGAATGGGAAATTATTTTTTTGCTCATCCGCACAAACTTGCCCTTTCCAATTTTTTTTGTACCTTTGCCAGCCTTACTGAAATAGTAGTTAATGGAAACAATCTTAATAAAAACAGCACAATTATTTTTAAGCTTATCCATTCTGGTAATTATCCACGAATGCGGCCACTTTTTCTTTGCCCGGGTTTTTAAAGTACGGGTTGAAAAATTTTATTTGTTTTTTAATCCATGGTTTACATTGTTTAAAATGAAGCCGCGGGGCAGTGAAACCGAATACGGTATCGGCTGGTTACCGTTGGGAGGATATGTGAAGATTGCTGGAATGCTGGATGAAAGCTTGGATAAAGAAGCATTGGCTCAACCGCCTAAACCTTGGGAGTTTCGAGTAAAGCCTGCTTGGCAGCGTCTGTGCATTATGATCGGTGGGGTATTGATGAACTTTATTCTGGCGTTTTTCATCTATTCCATGATTGCTTACGCTGGCGGAGAAGAATATTTGCCCATAAAAAATGTAAAGATGGGCTATGCCTTTAATGAAGCAACTTTAAAAGCAGGGTTTCAGAATGGCGATATTCCGTTAACTGCCGATAACGTTCCATTGAAATTCATGGATGGAAAAACACTCCTTTCCATTGTAAACGCGAAAGAAGTTACCGTCTTGCGAAACGGAGAAGAGGTGACGATTCATCTGCCGGCTGATTTTAATAAAATCATATTTGAAAAGGACATCAACTTTATAGAGCGCTTTCCTTTTGTAGTAAAGGAGATCACCAATGGAAGTCCGGCTAAAGCTGCCGGATTGATGGCGGGAGATAGCGTTGTCGGTGTGAATGACAGTCCGAATTTAGCAACCGATGAAATTCAAAAATTATTTATTGAAAACAAGGAGAAAGAGATTACACTCCATGTTTACCGTAATAATCAATTGCTTTCGATACCGGTTATTCCAAATGAATTCGGGAAAATTGGTATTGCTCTGAAATTGCCTACCGAAATTTATGAAACCATCCGTGTCCAATACAATTTTTTCACTTCGATCCCGGCCGGTGTGCGCATTGGCGTGAATACAATCAAGATGTATTTGGGGCAATTCAAATTCATTTTCTCAAAGGAAGGAGCCAAAAACTTAGGAGGATTTGGAGCCATCGGTAACTTGTTTCCTTCGAAATGGTATTGGCTTGCTTTTTGGCAAATGACGGCTTTCTTATCCATCATGTTGGGAGTAATGAATTTATTGCCTATTCCCGCATTGGATGGTGGGCATGTGATGTTTCTGTTGTTTGAGGTGATTACCGGTCGCAAACCGAGCGACAAATTCATGGAATACGCTCAAATTGTGGGTATGATTTTGATTCTGGGATTGGTCTTATACGCCAATGGAAACGATTTATTTCGCTGGTTGGCTAATCGATAGCGGCCGAAAAGAATACGACAGAGTAAAGTTTTGAATAAACACATTCATTTCCGGATCTGTTTGAGGAAAATAAATGGAACCGTATAATTTTTGAGCTTGCTTTCCTTTCACCACATCAATGGACGTTTGAAACAGCCCGTTGTGATTGAGTATATCCCGTTTTATCAATATAGTATCTTTACACTGAACACATAAGGTGATCGTGGGACGTAGCGAAGCCGATAGTCCCCATATATGCAATTGCAGTTCGCAAGCGCCTCCGTAGTTACTCAATGTGGTATCTGCCTTGAACGTATAGGCATTGTTTGGTAAATCACTTGCATTCAATAAAAAGCGTTCCTTTTTTATAGGCAAAACCATCGTACCGGAGCGCAGAGCTATATTCGAATTGGGAGGAATAGCAGGGGTTGCTCCCTGTTTCCTTAGTGTTTCCGCCGATTCGGCATAGCGTTTGCTTAGATTTTCATGAATTTTGAAGTACTTTTCCAGATGTCCTGAATACCAGGCTAAGGAAGTATCTAAAACGGCTTCCGTGATTTTATGTTTTTTCAAAACGGAATTTAACAATTCTTGCTTACGCGCCGAGTCGGAAGAAAACACGGTGTAATTGGAACTGATTTCCGCCTCAGCTAAATAGACATCATACAATACCTTTTCCATTTTTGTCTCGGAAAGTACATACGAAGGGCGCGTGTTGCAAGCCAAAAAAAGAAATGCCAAAAAAAGAACCGGAATGATTGGATTATTTTTCAACGTCCTGCTTTCCTAAGCTTAATGATAATGTTTTCCTGAAAAACAATAATAATACAATGATCCCTACGCTGATCGAGGCGTCGGCAAAATTGAAAATGTAACGAAAGAATTCAAATTCACTGCCGCCTATCCATGGAATCCAGGAAGGCCAGGTAAATCGGAAGAATGGAAAATAAAACATATCCACTACTTCGCCCTGTAACCAGCTACCGTATCCTCCTTCGGCCGGGAAAAGGGAGGCTACTTGGACAGAGGTGCTTTCACTGAATATTACTCCGTAGAATACACTGTCGATGATGTTGCCGACCGCTCCTGCAAAAATCATCGAAACCAGGATGATATAGCCTATATTAAACTTATCACGGATAAGCATGTATATATAATATGCGATAGCCAAAGAGGCAATTAATCTGAAAATGGTCAGGAATAATTTTCCAAATACTTCAATTCCCATCGCCATTCCTTTATTTTCAATGAACCGGATATGAAACCATGAAGCTATCTCTACATCGCCTCCTAAGGCAAAATGAGTTTTGACCCAAATTTTAATTACCTGGTCAACCAGAAGAATTACCAGAACTACCGTAATTGCTCCAACAGCCTTTGTCGATGTTGTCATTGTTTTTGGCCTTGTTTGGCTTCAATGCTTAATGTGGCATGAGGAACTGCACGAAGCCTTTCTTTAGGAATCAGCTTCCCGGTTTCGCGGCAAATGCCGTACGTTTTGTTCTCGATTCGAATCAATGCGGATTGCAAACTTTGAATGAATTTCATTTGACGCTGAGCCAAACGGCCGGCTTCTTCTTTCGACAAGGTAGAGGCGCCTTCTTCCAACACTTTGAAGGTAGGGGATGTATCTGTCACATCGTTACCGTCGGCATTCATAATGGATGCCTTCAATAATTCATAGTCTCGCTTCGCCGCTTCTAACTTTTCCAATATGATACTGCGAAACTCTTCCAATTCTGCATCCGAATACTTTGTTTTCTCATTCATTGTGATCTCTGTTTTATAAAAAAATTTCACCAAAATTACTACTTTTTTATGATATGGCCAACGAATTTGCTTCATTTATTGCAAACGGTCGATTCGTACGAACAGTTGAAAATCGTCATCTAACTCAATAACTTCTCCTTCCACTAAATCCGTTAGGAGAATATCTCCGGCAAGCACTTGATTGGCAATATATTGTTTAAAAGCGCCCAAGACCTCGCGGATGCGGTCATCCGATTGAATGGCGATGTGTATTTTATCGGTAATTTCAAAACCGCAGGATTTACGCAAGTTTTGGATACGATTGATTAATTCACGCGCCATTCCTTCTTTTTTCAATTCGTCGGTGACTGTAATATCCAGGGCTACAGTTAGCTTTCCATCGTTGGCGACCAACCATCCGGGGATATCTTCCGAAATGATTTCAATATCGCCGGTCGTAATCTCTGCTATCTGGCCGTTAAGCGGAATCAAAAGTTTTCCCTCTGTTTCCAAGCAGGCAATGTCGCGTTGCGACAAAGAAATGATAGCAGCTGCCAACTCTTTCATGATTTTCCCATAGCGCGGGCCTAATTTTTTGAAATCGGGTTTCACTCGTTTAACCAAAATTTCCGTAGTATTCTCCACGAAATGGAGCGTTTTGACATTCACTTCATTCAAAATCAAAGCTTGAACGGCTTGAATGGCTTCTTTTTGATGTTCGTCGCCAATGGGCAACATGATGGATGTTAACGGTTGACGTACTTTGATATTGACTTTCCGTCGCAATGCCAGCACCATCGAAGAAATTTGTTGCGCGATTTGCATTCTTTCTTCCAATCCGGTATCGATCTTTTTTTCATCGGCTACGGGAAAATCCGACAGATGAATGCTTCCACCCCCCAACCCTAACAAATCCCGGTAAAGCTTATCGGCATAAAACGGAGCAATCGGCGCCATTAATTGGGCAACGGTTTTCAAACAGGTATAGAGCGTTTGATATGCCGAAAGTTTATCGGCATCCATAGCTCCCCCCCAATACCGTTTCCGGTTCAAACGCACATACCAGTTACTTAAATGGTCATTAACGAAATCGCTGATTAACCGTCCGGCTTTTGTCGGTTCGTAATTGTCGTAATACTCATCCGCCTCCTTCACTAATGTATTTAACAGGGATATGATCCAACGGTCAATTTCGGGTCGATCTTCCAAAGGAATTTCCATTTCATCGCCTTTGAATCCATCGACATTGGCATACAAAGCAAAGAAAGAGTAGGTATTGTAAAGCGTTCCGAAAAATTTCCGTTTAACTTCTTCTATTCCTTCCGGGTCGAATTTCAAATTGTCCCAAGGGCTTGCATTGGTAATCATGTACCAGCGTACGGGATCGGAGCCGTGGATAGCGATGGTTTCGAACGGATCGACCGCATTCATTAGCCGTTTCGACATTTTATTCCCGTTCTTATCTAAAATCAATCCGTTGGAAACAACGTTTCTGAACGAAACGCTATCGAAAACCATGACGGCAATGGCGTGTAAGGTAAAAAACCATCCCCGTGTCTGATCAACCCCTTCGGCAATAAAATCGGCGGGGAAACAACTTCCCGAATCAAAAGCGTCTTTATTTTCAAACGGATAATGAATTTGTGCGTAGGGCATTGCTCCCGAATCAAACCAGACGTCGATCAAATCCGGTTCACGTTTCATGGGTTTACCGGACGGGGAAACTAAAATGATCCGATCGACGTAGGGCCGATGCAAATCTATATTTTTTACCGAATAATTTTCAGCCGAATAATCCCCCGGTTTTACATTTTTGAAAGGGTTGGCTTTCATATAGCCTTTTTCGACCGACCGGTTGATTTCGTTTATCAATTCTTCGACCGATCCGATACACAGTTCTTCGCTGTTGTCGTCCGTACGCCAAATCGGAAGCGGAGTGCCCCAAAAGCGCGAGCGCGAGAGATTCCAGTCTTGCAGGTTTTCCAGCCATTTACCGAAGCGTCCGGTTCCCGTCGATTGCGGTTTCCAGTTGATTGTGTCGTTCAGTTCACACATCCGTTCTTTGCAGGCAGTTGTGCGAATAAACCAGCTGTCCAGCGGATAATACAATATCGGTTTGTCGGTGCGCCAGCAATGCGGATAATTGTGTATATGTTTTTCGATTTTGAATGCACGGTTTTGCTGCTTCAGCATCACCGATATGTCAATATCCAGCGTAGCTTCATCACCCCCCTGCCCACTAAAGGAGGAGTTGGAATCCAAAGTCCCCTTTAGGGGATTTAAGGGTATATATTCATTCTTCACGTATCGGCCTGCATATTCCGAGTAAAGCAAAGTGTCGACCGAGGTTTGAAGAAAATTAGTATCCAAATCGGCTAAGGAGAAAAACTTCCCTGTGAGGTCGACCATCGGACGGCGGTTTCCGTCCTTATCAATCAGCATCAGAGGTGGAATGCCATTGACGCGGGCAACGCGGTCGTCATCGGCTCCGAAGGTAGGAGCAATATGAACAATTCCGGTACCGTCTTCGGTAGTTACAAAATCGCCGGTGATGACACGGAAGGCGCCTTCGCCCGGATTAACCCAGGGGATCAGCTGTTCGTATTCGGTTCCTTCCAGTTCCGCACCTTTCCACGAATGAACCACTTTATATGGTATCAATTTATCGCCTGCCTTATAGGAATCTAAATCCAAACCGGCAGCTTTCGGGTTGAAATGTGCCGGCACTAATTCTTTTGCCAAAACAACAGTCAACGGGCTTCCCGTATAGGGATTAAACGATTGAACCGCTACGTATTCAATGTTTGGCCCCACACACAGCGCCGTGTTGGATGGTAACGTCCAGGGAGTGGTGGTCCAAGCGAGGAAAAAAGCCTCTCCGAAGCCTTCCATTTCCGGTAGCGGGTTTTTGATTTTGAATTGTGCGGTGCAGGTGGTATCTTTTACATCTTTATAACATCCCGGCTGATTGAGTTCGTGCGTACTCAACCCTGTTCCGGCGGCAGGCGAATAGGGTTGTATGGTATAGCCTTTATACAGAAGTCCTTTATTGTATAGTTGCTTGAGTAAATACCACAGTGTTTCGATATAGCGATTATCGTAGGTAATATACGGATTGTCCATATCGACCCAATATCCCATTTTATTGGTTAAGTCTTCCCATTCTTTGGTGTATTTCATGACATCTTTCCGGCAAGCGGCATTGTATTCTTCGACGGAAATTTTCTTTCCAATATCTTCTTTGGTGATGTTCAATGCCTTTTCTACACCTAATTCAACCGGAAGTCCATGTGTGTCCCATCCTGCTTTCCGTTCCACCTGAAATCCTTTCATGGTTTTGTAGCGGCAGAAAATATCCTTGATGCAACGAGCGATCACATGATGAATACCGGGCATGCCATTGGCCGAAGGAGGGCCTTCGTAAAAAACAAAAGAAGGTGAATTCTTCCGGGTATCTATACTTTGATGAAAAATATCCTCTTCTTCCCAATGCTTCAAAATCTCTTGATTGATACCGGATAAATCCAATTTGTTGTATTCGGTAAATCGCTTATTCATATTTCAAAAATTAAAAAAACGGCACAAAGGTAATGAATTTAATTCAAATTGGAAATAGTGGGTACAAGGATGACTTTTTAATTGGCTTTTCTTCTACTTTCTCCCGGCCACATCATAAAAAATTGCGGAATAATCTGCTCGGTTTTCCTCGCAGTTTATTCCGCAATCCATAGAATACCGGAATTTTTATTTTTTCCGGTTAATTCTTCATGTTATTCTTCCGTTACCTTGATTTTAATGTTCCTGAACCAAACTTCGTCGCCATGATCCTGAAGGCCAATGTACCCTTCGTGGTTGTCGCCACCGCAGTTGTTCAACAATTCAAAGGCCAATGTACCAAACGGACCGTTTTTATCCGGTTTGAATTTACCCTTTTGCAACATATCGGTCCATTGTGGAGTCCACAAATGATATTCAACTACTTTTTTGCCGTTCTGTTCATAGAAAACCGATCCTTTAAATACTTCAATAGCGCCGGTATTCCATTCTCCAAACGGTTTGGCATTTTGAGGAACAGCCGGAATCATATCATACAAAGAACCTGACTGGCGATTTCCGTTTTCACCTGCTTTTGCATCGGGGTGATTTTGGTTGTCCAATAGTTGATATTCGGGTGATGATTGATAAATCTCTTTCCCTTTCACTTCCTGAGCCAAAATGAAAATACCGGAATTAGCGCCTTTGGCCATTTTCCATTCAAAAGTTAAACGGAAGTTTTTGAATTTATGTGCAAAAATAAGATCGCCTCCGTCTTTTGTCTGAGCTTCGCCTGCACCACCGCCGGTAATTTTAAGAGTACCCTTGTCGATAGTCCATCTGCCGGGGATCGAATCTTTATTATATCCTCTCCATCCATTCATGGTTTTGCCGTCGAACAAGGTAATATAACCGTCTTTATCTTTGGTATACCCGTCAAGATTTACTTGAGGCCTGTCGAACAACACATACTGCAAAGTTGAGTCTGTAGCAGAGGTGATGAGCTTTTCATTCGGACCCTGGGCAATCAAATTAGGATCGGTTGGCGCTTCGACTTTTACTTCAGCAACGGGTTGCGCTGCTTTCTTTTGTGTGCATGCGGCAAACAAACCGATTACCGCAGCAATTGCTAAAAAATAACTAACTTTTTTCATCTGTAATAATTTATTTTTAGAGGTCAGATGAAATCCGCAAAAAATCATGCTCAACGGAGCAATCCTTGTTTGCGGATTTCAATTTTTTATTTTTAAATGATTATAATCAAGCAGGCATATCGGGCAGTTTCCAACCGTTTCTGTACGTATGTTTGATCAACTCTTGAGAGAATGCTTTCGCATTAATATCAATCGAAGGTTTGTCGAATTTTGGATCGCCATCTACAATTCTGAAGTTGTCGGAAATCGTCAACCTGAGTTTTTCATCATCTCCGATATTGGTAAATTGCATATTCTGGCCATCCCATTCCAGTTCTTTGTTCAATCCCTGGAGACGAACACCCAATACCCCCATTACTACCATTTCGTTGAAAGGACCGGCTTCACTGAAATCGGAAGCTGTCTTTACACGGTTTTCAGCGCTTTCTTTGCAAGCACGTACCCAATCCATTTCGTGACCGCCGTTCATAGCTTCGCCCGGCACTTCGCGTTGTGTTTTTGGAGAAACCGGTTTCCGTCCTGAGAGCAGCCAAGGATTTACGCCATAGCATCCGCAAATCAAAGTGTCTTTGGTTCCGTAGAAAATAGCTGCACCACCTGCATCGTTCATGCTTTTGCCTGCCGGCCATCCTTTAGGCATTACGGGTTTGATACCGCCATCGTACCAGTGGACTTCCACTTCGGGGAATTTCACTTTCTTAATACTGGGTATGGTACGAGCCGGGAAGGTGTAGCGAATGGCTTGTGCCGAAGGAGCGCAGTCGGTGAGCAACAAGGTCGAACTCCCCTGTACTTTTGTGGGATAGCCTAATTGCAAGCCTTTGAAAATCGGGTGCATGATATGGCATGCCATATCGCCGAGAGCTCCGGTACCATAATTCCACCATCCACGCCAGTTCCATGGGGTATAGATTTCGTTGTAGGGTACCAATTTAGCCGGACCCGTAAACAAATCCCAATTCAATGTGTCGGGAACCCATTGACCTTGTGAAGGCGTATTCAAACCTTGCGGCCAAATCGGACGATCCGTGAACGTATCCACACGGGTTACTTCACCAATTTCGCCATTCCATATCCAGTCGCATACCTGGCGTACACCGGCTCCTGAACTACCCTGATTTCCCATCTGCGTTGCCACATTGTACTTTGCAGCCAATTTAGTAAGCAAACGAGATTCATACACGGAATGTGTCAATGGTTTTTGCACATACACGTGCTTGCCCATCGTCATAGCTGTAGATGCTATAATGGCGTGGCAATGATCGGCTGTTGCTACGATGACGGCATCAATGGATTTACCCATTTCGTCGTACATTTTGCGCCAGTCCCAATACCGTTTTGCATTTGGATTTTCTTCGAATACGTGTCCCGCATACTTCCAATCCACATCACAGAGGGCTACGATGTTTTCGGTCTTTTTTACATTTTTCAGGTTGGTATTACCCATCCCTCCAATACCGACAACCGCAATGTTCAGTTTGTCACTCGGTGCCGTAACACCGCTACTATTTTTCCCCATGACCACGTTCGGGATAATCGTTAATCCCAAAGCCGCGGCTCCGCTTTTTTGAAGAAATGATCTTCTTGTCATTGAGTTAGACATAGCTTTTTAAGATTTTATAATAAAATAATATAGTTTTAAACAACGGTTTCAAAGGTATTACTTTTATTTAACAAAATACGCATCTAAAGAAAAGAAAATGATTTTTTTTATATAATTTAACATTTAGAGGGGTAAATAAGTACATACGATCGGGCATCCATCGAACGATTATTCCCTTTTTGGAGTATCTGTAATGCTTTTAATCTACTTTTTGTGCCTCATGATAATTAAAAAATCATTCATTTCTTTTTATCAAATATTTTCCGTACTTTTGTATTGTAAAATCGTAAAAAAATAGGTTATGTTGAAAGAAATTTTATCCATTTCCGGTAAACCCGGACTTTTTAAATTAATTTCCAAAGGGAAAAATATCTTTATTGCAGAATCGTTGATTGATCAAAAACGAATTCCTGTTTATTCAAGAGATAAAGTAGTTTCACTGGGCGATATCACCCTTTATTCCAATGACGGCGACGTTCGTTTGGCACAGATACTTCTGGCTATTAAGCAAAAAGAGAATGGCGATGCCATCGACTTTTCTCCTTCAATTACGACAGAGGAGTTGCGAACTTATTTTTCGCAGGTGTTTCCTGATTTTGATCGCGACCGGATTTATCCTTCCGATATTAAAAAAGTGATGAATTGGTATAATCTGTTGGTCAAATCAGGCTTGACCGAATTTGAAGAAGAGGTGGAAAAGTCAGAAGAGGAACCGTTGGGGAATGAACCGCCGGAAGAAGAACCCTCAGAAAAGGAACAGGCAGGCGAGGAAAAGGAAGCAAATGAAAATACAGAGGAAAATATAATTAAGGAGGACGAATAATTATGAGTAATGAAAATGAAGCATTCGAGTATGACGATGATGTTGCTGTGGAATTTATCCACAATTATCTTCCGCAGGATTTAAAAGAAAAGTTCTCGGAAGATATACTCTACTATGTTTTGGACCTCATCTGTGAATTCTATGAACAAAATGATTATTTGAATGAAGACGATGAGGAAAAAGAAGAAAAAGAATTGATTGCATTTATTGTTCAGCAAGCGCAAAAAGATGCAATCGGGAATTACCTGCCCAACGATATTTTAATGGTATTGCGAGCAGAAGCTGCCTATATGGATACATTGACCTTTGAAGAATAAAAAAGAAGGTCAATGAAATTTATTTGTTTTATTAACACTTCTATGTACACTTTGGTATGATAGTTGTTGTTTCTGTTTATTCTATATTTAATTAATTAATTTAAATGAAAAAAATAAATTTATTTACATGTTTAATGCTCAGTATTGCCATTCTATTTCCAGGATGTAACGCAAGCAATACCGTAAAAGGGACAGCTATTGGCGCCGGAGGAGGCGCAGCTGTTGGCGCCGGAATCGGTGCATTAATCAATGGAGGCAAAGGTGCTGCCTGGGGAGCCGGGATTGGCGCCGTTGTTGGGGGAGCTGCCGGTGCGTTAATCGGCAATAAAATGGACAAACAGAAGAAAGAATTGCAACAAATTCAAAATGCTCAAATCGAAACGGTCAATGATGGCCAGGCTATCAAAGTGACGTTTGATTCAGGTATTCTTTTCGCTGTCAATTCAAGTTCCTTGAATCAAGCCTCTACATTCGCTCTAACTCAATTTTCCAATTCCTTGAAAGCAAATCCCGATACCGATGTTCAAATTTTTGGCCATACGGATAGTACGGGATCCGATCAAATTAATATTCCTCTTTCCCAGCAAAGGGCGGGATCTGTTCAAAACTTTTTGATGGGACAAGGGATTTTAAGTTCCCGAATGACATCGCAAGGGATGGGTTCTTCTCAACCGGTTGCCGATAACACAACGGTAGCAGGCAGAGCTCAGAACCGTCGCGTCGAAATCTACATCCTTCCGAATGCTAAAATGATTCAGGAAGCGGAAGCAGGAACGCTGAAATAGTTATTGTTATTTTAACAATTATTGATTGGTGCGAGGGGGCTGTATCAAAATCCTTTGATGCAGCCTCTTTATTTTACCGGCATTCTAATCTTTCTTCCGAAACAACCACCGGTTTTATATCGATCGCTTTTTTCTCTTTTCCACGCAGTATGTTGAAGCTAACGATATTGTAGTCCGGCGATGCATTGATATAGGGTTCGAAATAGAACAGATAAGAGAAAACGGTTGAATATTCGGGCTTTTTAAATTCCACCCGTATTTGAGCATATTTCGTCGCATCCCAATACATACATCGAGTAAATCCTTCCGCATTGGTGAATTGTGTAGCTGGATCGCGAAGGAATGAGGTTTTGAAAATAAACTGCCGGTAATTATTATCTGCCAGTTTGGGTGTATTGATAAATTTGATACCATTGATTTTTTCAATCACGTCTCCTGCTTGAATTCCTGCTTTTTCGGCTGGAGACGAAGGATCTACTTCCGTCACTTCTTTCAAATTGTCTATATTATAATGAATGCCGGTATAGTTGTATTTGAAGCGGGCATATTGGTATTCGGGCGCTTCCATTGATTTCGAATAAGGATATTGCATGAACATCAACGGAATATGAAATTCGGCATAATCGACAAGTGAATAATTGGACTGTAAAAGTTCATTGGCTTCACACTCCCAAACAACGGAGTTCTTATTTTCTTTATTGTCAATCAATCGAATGTTTAATTTCAAAAAGAATTTTGCCTGGTTGGCTTGAAGTAATGAATTGTAGTAGATCGGTAATTTTTCCATCGATTTTGTTTGAACATTATACCGGCAAACTACAGGAAATTTATCGGCATTCGGGCTGTTTAGAAAATTCGGATTGGCCACAAGCGAACAGTGCGTTTGAACAATCAGGTCGGGATTCTTTTCAGTAAATTTCAATCCTTTCTCTTCTAAACCTTTCCGGATGGCATCATCCATGGATTTTCTCACATCCCTATCATTCGGATCCGGTTCGGCAAAGCCAAAAGTAGCATAATGAATCAAATCGCTTTCCGGGTGAAAGGTCGTTTTAAACGGGCAGGCAAAAGCCCTGGTTTGTGCATCTTCCAGACTATAAAACGTATAAATACCCACTAAATCTTTTTCCGAGAGGGAATTATTCATACGGCAAATCTTAGTTAATGTCCGATCCCTGTGTTTTTCTTTTAAGTTGCTAATAGTCAATTGAATTTGATCGCTCGAATTTTGCAACCAGGAGGTAATTGTTTCCACATTTTCACCCGCAGTGGGCTTGTCATTAATTTTTTCAATGATATCATTGACACATAACCCGGCAGCATCTGCCTGAGAGTTAGTTGTAACAGTTAAAACGACCGGTTGGCTATAGCCCCAGTTCTTTTGCATACTGATTTCAAACGTAAAGCCATATTGGCATACAACCGCAGGGTCTGCCTGGGAACATACGATCAAACAACTATTTAAGAATGCAAAAAAGAAAACGAACCGCTTCATACGAAATTAGGATTTATACGTTTTTCAATGCTTGTAAAATATCGGCTTTTAGATCGTCGAGGCTTTCTAATCCGACGGAAAGACGCAACATGTTGTCCGGCACTTCCACCATTTTTTTATATTCAGGGCTTAATGTACCGTAAATAGTCGATTCGGGATGAATAATCAACGATTTGTTATCAAATAAATTGGTTGCCCTTCGAATGACTTTCAACCGGTTGAGGAATGCAAAACATTCCGCCTTGTCTTTCAGGCTGAAAGTCAGCATAGCGCCCGGATAATCCCCGAATTGTTTTTTACTTATTTCATAAAAGGGATCGTCGGGCAAGGCATTGTATTTGACCGATCGCACGCTGAATAATGTTTCAAGAAAACGCGCCAGTTCCAAACAGGTTTTGCCTGCCTGTTGAAATCGCAAATCCAAAGTTTCCAGACCTAAATCTTGCAGATAAGCCACTTGAGGCGCCATGATCGCTCCGATGTTTCGACTGGTTTCATTACGAAGTTTTACTTGAAACGCTTTATTTCCAACTTGTATTGCCAAATCGCGCAGCTTCAGCGATTGTTTCCAATCATAGGTTTGGTGATCCAAAATCAAACCGCCAATGCTGGTAGCGCCACCGGAAATGTATTTCGTGCTGGCAACAATTTCAATGTCCACACCCCACTTTCCGGCTAGAAAAGCAGGCCAGGGTACAATCGTTGTATCGGCAATCAGTGGAACTCCTTTTTTATGCGCTAAGGCGGATAAAGCAGCCAAATCGGCCACTTCCATGTGGGGATTGGTGATTATCTCCGTAAAGACGGCACAGGTATTCGCATCGATATTCTTTTCTACATCATCAGCATCCAACAAATTACAAAACCGCACTTCTACCCCGAACGCTTTCAATGTAAACAGAAACAGCGAGAAGGTGTTTCCAAATAAATGGGTGGTAGTTACGATATTTGATCCGGCCGAAGCGATGGTCAGGAAAGTAGTTGAAATAGCGGCCATTCCGGATGCAACCGCCATGACGTGTTTCGCTCCGGAAGCCGTTTGGATGCGGGATTCAAATGCCTCAACGGTAGGATTGGAAATCCGGGTATAGGTATGCCGGCCGCTTTTCCCGAGAAAAGCATCTTCCATTTCTTCTGCGGTATCAAACTCAAAAGCTGCCGTATTGTAAACGGGCATTGCAATGGCGCCATGGGCATCTTTTCGTGGAAAATGCTTGCGAATAACATCGGTTGATGAATAAGTTTCTTTTTCAGTCATTGTGTTTGTTTAAAATAATGAATGCGCAAAGGTACAATTTTTTTCTTGTTTCCGGCTGCAAACGACTCTACGACGATTGGTATTAAAAACCTAAAATATTTTTCGGTAGCTGTGGCAATAAGGCTGTGTCCCTTTGTGTTCGTAATACTGCTGATGATAATCTTCCGCTATCCAAAAGGTAGAAGCCGGCTGCAACAGCGTGGCAACCTTGTATCCTTTTTCTTTCAAAAGCCGGATATATGCAGTCGCAATCACTTCTTCATCATCGTTTGTATAAAAAATACAGGACAAGTATTGCGAACCGATATCCGGACCCTGTCCGTCACTTTGCGTAAAATCGTGTGTTTCAAAGAAAAGTTTTACCAGATTTTCATAACTTGTTTTCTCCGCGTCGTAGGCTACTTCAACGCATTCCAAATGACCGGTTTCGCCTGTCTTCACCTCTATATAAGCAGGATTATCACGGTTTCCACCCATAAAGCCAACGGCTGTAGCTTCAACGCCCGCCGCCTTCATAAACCAATACTCCGTTCCCCAAAAACAGCCGGATGCAAAATACGCTTTGTGTAAGTTTTCGTTGTTGCTCATAATTTTCTGTTCAAATGAAGTACAAAAATAACGATTATTTCAGATAAAAAATAAAAAAACCAAAACAAAATGTTAAGTGTCATTCTCCATTTCGTTCGAAATTTACCATAGGAACCAAAAAGAGCGACGATGGGTAACCCCTGATTTTTCCCTGTATTTTTTCAAAATATAATCCAGCGTTTCCTTTTTATTCTTACCGATAGTTTTGGTATATACCTTATTAACCGAATCACTCACAGCGAGTTCTTTGTCGTTTGGGTGCTCTGCAAACAAGCTGTCGTCCGATATTTTCAGTTTTCCTTCTTTACTGCTGCATGCCGGTAAAACCATCATGCCAATTCCTGCAACAAGCAGGATTCCAATCTTTTTTCCATTTTCAATTTGTTTTTTAAGTTAATTACTATTCATTTCTTTTTTTATTCTAATTTAATCGAATTGGCTGGATTTTGCCGTGTTGTGGAAGAAACCTGCACGGCAATTAGCGCAGCCGTAAGGAACGATACCGCCACAGGAACGCCGGCAAAAATCCACCAGCTCATAGAAGTCCGGAATGCGTAGCCTTGAATCCATTGATAAAGGATAACGAAACTGACCGGAATAGCTATACAACAAGCTACACCTATTATTTTCAGAGTTCCTGACCTCAGAGGAAATCAAGATGACACCAATTTGAACAGACAGGTCAAATTAGTCGCAGGGAATACGGTTTCGGTATCATTCAGATGGGAACATAAATAATCAAGAATACA
>Ga0123357_10001103_pt1 | contig 27990 bp, 21 predicted proteins | sample TergutEmb28metaG_FD_89873 | JGI IMG/M metagenome (GOLD analysis project Ga0123357, IMG submission 89873) | Embiratermes neotenicus P4 segment gut microbial communities from Petit-Saut dam, French Guiana - Emb289 P4 | ecosystem: Host-associated > Arthropoda: Insects > Digestive system > Gut ...
GCTTTCAGCCCTGACGGTACACAGATCCTCTCCGGCTCAGGTGACGGTACCATCCGTCTGTGGGACAAGGAAACCGGCAAAGAAATAGCCTCCTTCATTTCTTTCTCAGGCAGCGACTTCATGTCCGGCGCCGTCTCCCGCGGCGTTGACGATGACGCGGCAGAAGAGATCTCTGCCATAAACGGTGAATGGATCTGCATTACCCCGGACGGTTATTACGCGGCGTCTCCGCGGGCAGACCGCTACCTCAATGTCCGTATTGGCAACAAGGTTACAGGTATTGACAGCTTCCGCGAGGTTTTTTACAACCCCGATGTGGTGGAAGCCAGGCTCACGGGAAAACCTGACCCGGCCTCAAAAAGAGATATCAGCATACAGGATGCCGCTGGCTTTTTCCCTTCAACCATTACATTGCAGGCGTCTACAGCAGCCGTGATAAACGGAAAAGCCAATCTGGCGGTTAATATTGTTGACGATAACCAGCCCATTCAGAGCGTCAAAATCTTTGTGAACGGAAACCTGATAGGCGGTAATGATCTTGCTGCAGCAGCAGGGGCGCAGGGCTTGCAGGCTGAAAAGGCAAGCCTCACTGTGACAGGTAACCAGAAAAGCCTCTCCTTTACTATTCCTCTTGCCCTGGATCCGGGAGACAACATCGTCGAAGTAGTTTCGTTTAACGGTTATGCAGAAAGCAGAAGAAACATCAATATTGGCTGGCAGACCGGAGATGACTACAAGCCAGCGCTTCCCAATCTTTGGATAATGGCTGTGGGGATTAACAGCTATACCGATAATGGCATTAACAGTCTGAATTACTGCGCCAATGACGCGAGGGAGATAATCAGGTCTTTTAAAGCGCAGGAAGGTAAAAACTATGCGAAGGTGAATACCCTGCTCATTGCCGACGGGGAAGAGCTGGAACCTACAGCTAATACTATCAGGGAGAACCTTGGCTTTCTTGAAGGAGCCGGACCCAGGGATGTAATACTTTTGTTTTTGGCGGGACACGGGGCGAACGGCAAAGACGGGATGTTTGAATTCCTGCCCAATGACGCTGTAAGAAATCCGGACGGAACGATATCAAATGTCATTACCGGAGAAGAGATAGACAGCGTACTTGAAACACCCGGCAAACGCCTTATTTTTATCGACGCCTGCCACTCCGGCGGAATAGACAACAACCGGATAGTCCGCCAGCTGATGAACACGAACGCGTATGTATTTACATCAAGCAGGGGGAACGAGCTGTCTCTGGAACTGCCCCAGCTTGGCCACGGAGTATTTTCGTACAGCATAATAGACACGCTTAAAAATCCCGCAGCGCGGACAGGAGGATACTTGAGCGTAATCGGTCTGAGCGGCACTGTATCTGCTGATGTATCAAACCGTACGAATAACCAGCAGAATCCGATGGGGTATTCCCTTGGGTTTTCTGATTTTATTATCGGGGAGTAAAGGATTTAAATCCTTCTATCCATTTTGCAACGCCGTCATTATTATTTGAGCCGCAGATAAAATCCGCGCGTGATTTTACTTCATCTGCGGCGTTATCTACTGCGACTCCGATCCCGCAGTTTTCAAGCATTTCAAGATCAGTTAAATCATCACCGAACGCCACGGTTTCATTTGTATCAATACCAAAATAAGCGGCAATAGTTTTTATTCCTTCCCACTTGGAAGCATTTTTATTCAGAATAAAACCGAACCGGCCGGTATCGATAATCAAATACAAATCAGGAGGAATATAATTTTTAAATTCCAGGATTTTATCCGCAGAGATAGTACCGATTATTATTTTTTCTGCATCTTGATCCGGGAGATCATCAAAATTGATTTTTTTAATAATTTCGGTTTTCTCCATAAAATCAAAATTAGGATAAATCACATCATCCATTTCAAAAGATAAAGTGGACTCCGGAAACTTTTTTTCGATCTGTTTTAAAATCTGTTTGGCGGTATGTGACGGAATCAAGTGCTTCCGCAGAACCAAACCTCCGGCGGTTACAACCGCACCGTTCATGTATATAACAGCGTCAGGTTTAACAGATTCTATATAATCAGCGATACTTCTTTTGGGACGGGCTGTGGCAAAGGCGATCTTTATGTTTTTTTGGCGGCATTTTTCAAAAACATTGATCGTATATTCAGAGATGGTTTTATCGTCCCTTAACAAAGTGCGATCGAGATCGGTTATAATGAATTTTACCGCCGCCATTACTTCCTTATCGCCGCGACAGCTTTTTCCAGCGCCTCTTCCAGCATCGCCTGCGGCGGTTCTTTTATGTGGCCGAGTTTTTTTAGATCTTCGGTCAGGGCACGGGCGGCTTCGATGTCGGCTTTGGCGCGTTTGTAAACTTCGTCCCTGGAAAGGTTAAGCCGGGCGACGCCTTCCTTAATTGCCTGCATGGCTGTATCAGCGGCTTCTACCGCAAAGACTTCGGTTTCTTCCATGGTGGCAATTATGTTGTCCGCACTTATGCCGCGTTTTTCAGAAAACTCCGCTATAGACCTGGCGCAGCGAATGGCCATGCCGTCGGTGATTTTTTTTGCGCGTACAAGCAGGGCGCCTTTGAGAATGCCTGGGAAGCAGACGGAATTATTTACCTGGTTGGGAAAATCCCCGCGGCCGGTCGCCACGATAAAAGCGCCTTCTTCCTTTGCGGCATAGGGCCAGATCTCGGGGACCGGGTTGGCGCAGGCAAACACAATTGCTTTGTCCGCCATCGAGCGTATCCAGGAACGTTTGACAGTATCGGGGCCGGGGGTCGAGAGCGCGATTAATACGTCGGCGCCCTTCATCGCCTCATCCATCGTTAGGATCCGGGACGGGTTGGTTTTTTCACAGATTTCCCATTTACGGTAATTGCGGGGGTCGTTCTTAATGTCGTCCCTGCCGCGGTGGAGGCTGCCTTTGGAATCAAAGACAACCATTTTGGCAGGGTCGCCGCCGCCGGCAAAAATCAGCCTGGAGATGGTGGTGTTGGAAGCGCCGGCACCCAGCAGCACAATTTTTGCGTCTTCGATTTTTTTCCCTGCAAGCTTGAGCGCGTTGATAAGTCCCGCCAGCGTAATACAGGCTGTGCCCTGGGCGTCATCGTGCCAGACAGGAATATCGCAGCTCTCGCGAAGTTCATCAAGAACCTTAAAACAATTCGGCTGGCTTATATCCTCAAGATTGATAGCGCCGAATGAATGCTGGACCATTTTTACAAAGTCGATAATTTTATGCGGATCATTTTTACCGTCAGGGCCGCGGGAATCAACGCACAGCGGCACAGCGTCAACGCCTCCAAGATACTTCATCAGCATCGCCTTGCCCTCCATGACACCGAGTCCTCCCGGAGGTGTGCAGTCGCCGTCTCCAAGCACCCTGGTCGAATCGGAAACCACGGCTACAAGGTTACCGCGGTTGGAAAGCGCGAAGGACAGATCATTGTCGTCCCGTATGGAAGTTGACACCTGCGAGACGCCGGGCGTGTACCAAACGTTAAACCAGTTGAAACCGTAAATACCGCTTTTGGGAACTGTCTGCATTTTACCCCCGTAGAAACGGTGAGCCTGCTGCGCCAAATTTTTTAAAAACAAAGTTTTTGCCCGGGCCTTTTGATCCTCGGTAAAGTCCGCGGGAAAAAGTTCATTAAGGTTTTTTAATGACGGATCTATTTTCATATATTCCTCCCTGATTACGTTATAAAAGCGCGCTCTTAAGCGCGTCCAGTTCCGCCCTGATCGTAACAGTCACGATTTTGCGTTCCATAACCTTCTGCAGCGAGGGCGGGACAGGAACCTGCGCTCCAAGCGGGCCCAGAGCTTCCCTGAATTTGGCCGGATGCGCCGTACTTACAATAACGGCTCCGGCCGTGTTTTCCGCTGCAGAGCCGCTCTGCGAATGTTCCAGTTTCCTGACAGCCCGCCAGCCAACAGCTGTGTGCGGATCCAGACAGTAACCTTTATCGAAAACTTCGCGAATCGTCTCCCGGGTTTCATCATCGGTAACAGAAACTCCGGTAATCAAATTACGCATCTCGTCCAGGGAAAAATGCGCGGCCATGCGCTCGAAATTGCTCGGCGCGCCCACATCCATCGCGTTTGAAATTGTGGCGATTGAAGGCCGCGCTTCATATTTACCGGATTCCAGATAATCCGGAACGGTTCTGTTGGCATTGGCCGCCGCGATAAAATGACCAATGGGCGCTCCCATTTTATAAGCGTAAAGTCCTGCCGTAAGGTTACCGAAGTTTCCCGACGGAACACAGAACCTTACAGGGGGGAAGTCTCCCCCCCCGCTCCGGCTTTGCACGGCAAATCCTCCGCTTCCCCCCTCAGCGGGGATATCTCCCCGCAGCGCCCCTCTGCCTAATCTGGGAGTTGCTTCGCCGTCGGGATCGATATGGCCTGACAGAACACGGCCTGAAGCAGCCGTATAATAAACAGTCTGCGGGATTAAGCGCGCCACATTTATCGAATTGGCTGAAGCAAGGACCAGACGTTTTTTAAGTTCACTGTCGCCGAACGCCTGTTTTACCAGACGCTGGCAGTCGTCAAAACTGCCCTCCACAGCCAGAGCGCTAATGTTGCCGCCCAGGCCGGCTATTTGTTTTTCCTGCAGTTCGGAGATGCGGCCTTTTGGATACAGTACGGTCACAGAAATTCCTTCTGTTCCAAAAAAACCGTCCGCTACTGCTCCGCCTGTGTCGCCTGATGTCGCCGTCAGGATTGTAAGCGGACGCGTTTCGCCGCGGCGCAGGTACGAAAAAGCCCTTGCCATAAAACGCGCGCCAAAGTCCTTGAACGCGGCTGTGGGGCCGTGGAAAAGTTCCAGGACCCTGCGGCCACAGGCTTCGATTAAAGGCGCGCCGAAGGGATAGGCGGAATTAACAATATCTTCTAGAACACCGGCGGGAATATCATCGATTACCCAGGGCTTTATTGTCTCAAAGGCAATCTCGGTATAGGTCATTTTTCCAAGAGACGATTTTACTGATTTGGAAAACTGCGGAAACTCCTGCGGAATATAAAGACCGCCGTCAGGGGCGAGGCCGGTCAAAGCCGCCACGGCAAAATTCACCGGCTCGTTTTTGTTTCTTGTGCTGTAATATCGCATTATTTTAACTTCCTTCGTAATTTACGGCGCCGGTTGCGGTCATTCATTTTTTCTTCAGCATTTTTTTGCTGCGGCTCATCCGCGTCAGGATATATACGCACGGGTTCGTGATCGGGCAGACGCGAGGCAATAACCGCCCAGACAATTCCCAGCACAATCATTCCAAAGCAAAGAATCTGCCCGGTCGAAAACGAAAGCAGGGGATGGCCAAGCGGCGGAGGCAGATTATTGGGAACCAGCTCTATGCGGTAACCCAGATCCGCGTCCGGCTCCCGGAAGTATTCAAGGATAAAACGGATAAAGCCGTAACCTGTAAGGTAGAGGGTAATTAAAAATCCCTTAAACGGTTTTCTGTTGCGCCAGAACCATATAATCGCCCACAGGACTATGCCTTCAAAAATAGCCTCGTAAAGCTGCGAAGGATGCCGCGGCAGATTGATGACCGAACCGGGCGCGAAGTTTTGGCCCATGTCATTTACAATTCTTAAAATCTGCGAATAATATCTGGAGCCCGGAGCAATGCCGCCCGCCGGAAACACCATGGCAAAAGGAGCGTTACTGATACGGCCGTAAAGTTCGCCGTTGATAAAATTTCCCAGCCTGCCGAATGTATATCCAAGCGGAATACTGGCGGCAAACATATCGCCTATCTCGCGGTAATCAAGTTTTTTCTTCCATGAATAAACAAGGATGGCGATAATGCCGCCTATAACGCCGCCGTGATAACTCATGCCCTGGAATCCGGTAAATTGATTATTGCGGAATGGCCAGAAGATCAGCCACGGTGAGCGGATATACAAATCATCTCCCTCATAAACAAGGGTAGAAAAAATACGGGCGCCAAGAATCAAAGCCAGAATGCCCCAAAAGAAAAGGCCGGAAAGGCCCTCGTCGGTAATGGGAAAATTCCGCTCGCGCACCTGATGCCTGTAAAGCAGGAACGCGACGCCAAAAGCTACGATATACATAAGTCCGTACCAGCGCAAAGGAAGACCCGGAATTATCTCGGGCTTGAGCCAGGACGGAAAATTAACGCTAAGGAGCATAGTTAATCATAACCGGAGGACGGGGATAAGCTCAAGGTGCTCATTTCACTGATTTGCCAAATTTTAAAAAAATTGTATACTATCCAAAGAGAGGTATTAATATGGAGGCTGTAGAATTTGGAACCAATGCCAATAATGGAATAATTGAAATACCAATCGAATACCGTAAGGATTTTTCGACAGATATTAAGGTTATTTTGATAAAAAACAACCGCAATGCCAACACAGAAAGTAATATTCAGGAAAGGATGGAAGCAGCCCAACGATTGGCCGGAATAATTTCTGAAAATACAATGACACTTGATGAAATAAGGAATGAAAGGCTATCCAGACAATGAAAGTCTTACTTGATACCAATGTTATCAGTTCTTCAGATTTTCTTTTAAATTATTTTTAAAATATATAATATCATTAATGAGGGAGTATCAAAATGAACGAAACATCAAACCTGAATATTTTTTCCGGCGCTGACGTAACCCCAAAAAAAGTTTACGCGGGCGACAGCGTTGAAATCACCATAAAACTTATCCTGGGAAAGGACTTTAGCGCGGACAACAGCCGCATAGTTTTTGATATGCCGGCAAACATGGGTTATTCGCGGCCAACATGTTTTAACCAGGAATATGACGGCTTCATGGAAGTCCTGTGTTCAAACCCGGATATTGTTTACGAGAAAAAAATCTGGAACATGGAGATAGAAGATTTTGCGGGAGCCAAACCGGCCTCGGCAAGCGGCATGGCGCAGCGGATTTTTGTTCTGGATTTTAAGGGCGGTTCCGCTGCCGCAGCCGGAGACGAACTGCTAATCAAATGGGGTTATACCAGAGACGGTTTTGGAGTCGGAACCAAAATCGCGACCATAGTGCCGGAGAAGGAATTTTACAGCCATATCCACGTCAGGTATTTTAGGGACGGGACCAGGGGGCTGCCGGATTTTGGCCGTTCGTTCATCGGTTATGACAGGCCCGTTCCCGATACTGTGGTCCGCCTTGAATACAAGATACTACCCAGGGAGCCGGAAAGCCTGCGCTTGATCCGCAAACCCGACAAAGCCTGTCTTATGGTCCTGGACAGGTTTTCAAATATTGCAGAGACTGATTCGATAAACGGCTACGTAACCGGGAATTTTAACAATTCAGACATAAAGAAAAATGAATTCGGGGTTTATGAAATCAAGAATCCCGATGTAAAGATTGCAGGCAGGGAATTGCCGGCAGGAATTTCGGCAGGCATGAAAAATGTATTTGACGGGATGAACATTTATTTCGGCGACATGCATACGCATACGGTATTTTCGATTGACTGCATTGAACGGGAAAAACTTGAATCAACACCGGAGAAGTATTATAACTACGCAAAAAATTCATCATGTCTGGATTTTCTGGCTGTAACAGATCACCACCAGCCCTGGGATGTTGAACGGCGCAGATTGTCAGCAGAAACCTGGAAAAACATAAATGACGCCGCTGCCAAATACAACAGGGACGGAGAGTTCGCCGCGTTCCCGGGTTTTGAGTTCAGGTGCGAACGCGGCGACACCGCGGTTGTGCTGGGCGAAAATTTTACACATGAGCAAATTGCCGCCCGTGATATAAAAAATATAAAAGATTTATGGGAGCATTTTAAAGGAAAGAACTATATTACCATTCCGCATTTCCATAACATCGGGAGTTTAAACGAAGGCGAATGGTACAAATGCCCGTACGATAATATTGAGCCGATGTTGGAAATTTATTCCTGCCACGGCAGCTACGAAAGCGATCATGTGCTTGAAAGACATATTCCGCTGGTAAAAAAATTCAGGTCTGACAGGTACGGGCAGTATTTTTTAAAAAACGGATACCATTACGGTTTTACCTGCAATTCGGACGGGCACAAAGGGAATCCCGGCAGAAACGGCTTAACCGCGGTTTATGCCAAAGAACTGACCAGGGACGCGATTCTTGACGCGATAAGAAAAAGGCATGTATACGGCACAACCAATGCGCGCATAAGATTGCTTTTTACAATGAACAACAGTTTAATGGGATCGATACTTCCAAAAGACAGTCCAAGAAATCTGGTGATAAAAACAGACGGAGAAAAACCAATCAAGGCCGTCGATATTTTTAAAAACGGCGATCTTTATAAAAGATTCAGGCCGGATTCAGTAAGCTTTGATACTGAATTAAAGATTGATGAGCATGAAGCGGCAAGCTGGTATGTGCGCGTAACCCAGATCGACAATCACATAGCTTACTCAAGTCCGATTTGGTTTGAGTAAACAATGAAAGGTATCATACCGCAGGGCAGAGCCCTACACCCGGCGCCTGCGGCGCCTTCCGCGGCAAGCCGTAAAAAAATTCGGTCAGGTTTATTGGGAAGGTTTTTAAACCTCAAACTTAAACCAGCAGTTTACCTGCCAGGGAATTACATCAATTACGGGATTATTGGTTTTGGCGAGTTTGATTTGCGATTCTTGCCGGGTATCCGGCTTTTGTCGGATTTCCGGCCTTGCCAAACCATTTGTAATATAAGCTTTTTTGATTTCATTTGGCAATTTGATTTCCAGCCTGCAAGTGGTATCGGTTTTAATTAAAAATGTGTTATCTTTGCTGAAGTCAAAAAAGATGTTCGCTGTTTCGCAGGATGAAACAATTGCAAAGTTTTTGCCTCCGCAGTATTTTTTCGCAATACCGCGGATCGGGTCGTCAGGTTTACCCAGGCAAAAATAATAATCGCCGGGTTTGACTTTGTTAACCGGCTTAAAAGTAATTAAGCCTTCTTTTGTTTTTACTTTGTTATTCCCGGCATATTCGCTAAATTCAAGATCACCAATTAAACTGATAAAATCTTTATAAAATCTGCCGGAAGGCTTTAAAGTGCCGTCATGACGTACACAGCAGCCCAGCATATCGTCCCAGTTCTCGCCGGGAAAAGATCCCAGCCTTTGCCACATTGCAAGCTGCCCGGTCCACTGCCAAGGCGCAAACCCGGCAAGGCCTGTTCTAAAACAGTCAACAAGGGCCGTCATCATATACTCAAGCTGCTTTTTATCTCCCTCACGGGTAAAGTCGGCGTCCATGTGGACTTCGTGATAAAACTGCGGGCCTTTGTATGTATCCCATCTCAATTTGGAAGCATGTTTATAATTGATATGGAAAGTTAAATAATCGGCGACACCTGTATACTTGCCGGTCTCATTCAATCCGCTCATGTCGTTGCCCACCGCGATCGGATGTTTTTCTCCCAGACTAACCATGTGTTCCTTGATCTTAAATTCCCAGGCAGAAAGTATTTTATGAAAATCTTCCTGTTGTTTTGGATCTTCGCCTATATAAGGTTCATTGATAATATCCCAGGAAATTCCGGGAACATCTTTGTACCTTGGAATTAACAAATCCAGGAACTCCTTCTGTACTTGCAGTTTATCTTCCAGGGTGCAATAATCATGAATACCGTACCATCCCCTTGGATCGCCCATTTCCTCAGGCACAAGGGTAAAAAGATCGCCGCCGTAAATGATTTTATATTTTTGGCACAGGTAAACATGTGCGTCAAAAATTCGCAAATATTTTTCGGCCGGCAAATAGCTGTTTTTTAATTCCTCAAATTGTTCCGGAACCGTATTGTAACGCTGTTTCCAGAAATCGTAAAACCATTTTGGATGGTGGTAATGTATGCGGATAAAATTAATGCCATATCCGGACATTTGCTCAAGATCGGAATTTAATTTGGAAATGTTGGGCATTATCCACATGTGTGAATTGGAATTGGATTCATAATAATTGGTACCAAGAACAACTGTACGCCTGTTCTCTATATTGAAATATTCACCGTCATTTTTTAATTCAATTCCTTTTTTAATTATTTCTTCGTTCCAGACCACAAAAGCATTGGACGCTTTTGAAACAATTCTGCCGGTCTTTAAAATTTTGGCCGTAATTTCGTATATATCGCTGTCGAAATTATTATTGTTCCACACTATTGTACCAGTTATTTCACCGTTTGCTTCAATTGAATGACCAATGGTTTTTTCAAACAGGATTTTTTTATCGGTAGATACGGAAATTTTAATTTCGAATGTTTCTTCCGCTGTATAAAAAGATTTTACCTTATAATCAATAAAAGGTATTTCGCCCTGCCGGTAACAGGTGTACTGCGGCATCAGATAACTGATTGTCAGTTTATTAATACAGAATTCCGCTGCGCTGTTAAGCACGTTTTCATAATATTTATTTTTGGGATCCAAAAATGAATTCGGCGAAATTGAGGGGAAGACACAAATCCTGGCGCCGGTTTCCCAGTTCTCAGCAAAATTGACGACGCTGTTGATTTTTTGCCCAAGTCCGTCCAGTCCGGTAACAATATCGTAATTCCGCAATACTTCGTAACGCTCGGCAAAGGCGCAGCCGGAATAAGGCATCGGTGTTCGAACATTGCTGGTGGTATTGCATTTGGCTCCGTCCCGGTATATCTGTTGGGGTATAATGCCCTTTGGCGCGTTTTTAACAAAATCTGTATCAAATGAAATTTGGACTGGATCAACATCAGAAACGTAAGGTTTGATACCAAGCACTCCGATGGTACCGCGGTAATAGGTTAAACAATCATTTTCCAGCCAATAAAAATTCTGGCGGCTTTCCTGTTTTAACCTTATGACATCTTCGGCAGTTTTATTTTCCATTAACATGTCGTTCCCGGCTATTATCAAAGAACCGCCGCGCCTTAAATAATCTTCTATTGTATAACATTGAACAGGTTCCAGAGATTGCACTTCCGGGATTACCAGAACATCAATAACTTTATTAAACAGGGCTTCATAAGAACGCAGAAAAAATGAATCAACAATTTCCGTATGAAATTTATTACAAAAAACAGAAAATAAATTATCGTAAAGATTTAAGTTGTTTGTTTTTTCATGCTGATATATGGCCATACGCGGCAATTTTTTTTCAGCTTTGAATGATTTTATGGCTTCATTGAAGGTTTTCATGTAAATAATAATAAAGGGAATTAATGCAGCAGGGCAAGCTCCGTACCTGACGCATGCCGGCGTTTTCCGCAGTATTCATTAATACAAAAAAAATAATTGACTTTTACTTTACAGAAACATACAATTATAAAAAAATAAAAGGATAAAACCATGGCAACACGTTCATTGATAGAATCTACCCTGGAAGCCGGCGGAGGAATCTTTAGGCTGAATCCGGTTTTTGTACCAAGGCCTTTTGGCAGGGCCGGCAGACGGCTCAGGCTGCATCCGGATGATTACTACGCACTGGGACTTATGCGCGGGTCAATCAAGGAACGCTGGTTCTCCTCAACTATCGCCGCCCAGAACGGCCCGCTTGCAGCCGCGGACGAGGGAATGAGCTACGCGGCTGTAAGTTACAATTCAGATGAAAGATTTACATTAAAAGAAGCAATAGACATTATGGGCGCCGCTATTGTCGGCGATGAGTTGATGAAAAAATACAACGGCTGGCCCATGTATTCAAAATTTTTTGATTTTGATAACCCGCTTTTCCACCATGTTCATCTGATGTTTGAACACGCCAAAAATGTAGGCAAACTGGGCAAACCGGAGTCTTATTTTTTTCCCAAACAATTAAATAATCACACCGGCGAATTCAACGCAACTTACTTTGGTTTTGATCCCAGTGTAAAACCGGAGCAGGTAAAGCAGCGGATTAAAGATTACGAGAAGGGTGACACCAGAATAACCGAATTATCCAGGGCTTACCGGGTTGAGCTTGGCACAGGCTGGTATACTCCGCCGGGAGTCATACACGCTCCGGCTTCGGTATTAACATACGAGCCCCAATGGAATTCGGATGTTAACTCGGTGCAGGAGAATGTCGTCTCCGGTGAAATCTATCCGAGAAATTTCCTGGTCGATGAATGTCCCCCGGATAAAAAAAATGACATTGATTATATATTCAGCCTGCTGGACTGGGATAAAAACGTTGATCCCGAATACAGGAAACATTATTTCCGCCCGCCTGTTATTGCTTTTACCGACAGGGCCCATACTGAAAAATGGATTTCGTATGCCAATGATTATTTTTGCGCCAAGGAACTGACGATTGAACCGGGAGAGACTGTTGTAATAAAAGACAGCGCAGCGTACGGAATGATCTGCGTCCAGGGGCGGGGAACTTTCAAAAAATTTATCTGCGAGGCTCCGACCCTGCTTCGCTTTGGACAGCAGAGCAGCGATGAATTTTTTATTTCTGAACCGGCCGCCAGGGAAGGAATAAAAATTACAAATCAAAGTCCGGTTGAACCAATGGTAATGCTTAAACACTTTGGGCCAAACAATACGGGAATGCCCAAAACTGTACAATGAAAAAATTTGTTCTGGGAATCGACAACGGCGGTACAATAATCAAGGCGGCCATTTTCAATCTGGACGGAAAAGAAATCGCGGTCGCGTCACGGCAGACAGCGGTAATTAATCCGCGCCCCGGTTATACAGAAAGGGACATGGACGAACTGTGGCGCCAGAATTGTTCCTGCATAAAAGAAGTGCTTTATGCATCCGGAATTGATCCAAACGAAGTGGCCGGAGTCGGCATTTGCGGCCACGGCAAGGGATTATACGCCTGGGGCAAAAACGGCAAACCTGCGTATAACGGAATAATTTCAACAGACAACAGGGCCTGGCAGTACCCGCAAAAATGGAAAGACAGCGGCGTCTTTGATTCACTTTACCCAAAGCTGGGCCAGCAAATAATGGCCTGCCAGCCGGTATCGCTGCTGGCCTGGCTTAAAGATCACGAGCGCTCCGTATATGATTCAATTCAATGGGTTTTTTCTGTAACCGATTACATACGTTTTTGCCTGACCGGCGAGGCTTACAGCGAAGCTACAAATATTTCCGGCTCCGGCCTTATGAATGTGCGGGATGTTAAAACGGAAGAAGAAATGCTGCAGGCATTCGGAATCGGTGAGATATACGGTAAAATTCCGCCGTTAAAATATTCGGCAGATCTGTGCGGGAAAATTACCGCAGAAGCCGCGCGCCTTACCGGATTGCCGGAAGGAACCTGCGTGGCCGGAGGCATGTTCGACATTGACGCATGCGCCGTTGCCATGTCAATCACAAAGCCTGAACAATTATGTACAATAACCGGGACCTGGAGCATTAACGAATTCATCGCTGCCAAACCAATAACCGGAACCTGCATCGCAATGAATTCCCTGTACGCTGTCCCGGGATGGTATCTTATCGAAGAATCAAGCGCTACAGGGGCCGGAAACCTGGAATGGGTAATCAAAAATTTATATGAACACGAAGTACCGGAAGGAGAAAACATTTATCCATTGCTGAATAAAAAAGCCGCCTCAATTGATCCCGGCTCCTGCGATGTTTTTTTTCTGCCGTTCCTCTACGGATCAAACCGCCATCCCCTTGCCAAGGCGAGCTTTATCGGGCTGACAAGTTATCATACCAAATATCATATGCTGCGGGCCGTCTATGAGGGCGCGGCGTTTTCGGCAAAACACCACATCAACAAGCTGCTTTCTGTCCGTGAGAAACCGGCGGCTGTGCGTCTTGCCGGCGGAGCGGCGAACTCTGCGCTTTGGGTACAAATTTACGCTGATGTATTGGAGCTTCCGGTTGAAACAGTCGCCGGTGTCAAAGAACTTGGCGCCATGGGAGCAGGTATGGCCGCGGCGGTTTCGGCCGGCCTCTTTAGGGACTGCGCGCAGGCAGCAGATTCCATGGTAAAAATTTCTGCGCCGGTAATGCCCAACAGCAAATTGTCTGCAGTTTACAGGAAAAAATTTGAAACCTACAATATGATCTGCGAAGCCCTTGATAAAGTCTGGAACCGTTTTGAAGTATAAAGGTATGCAATATTGATGAAACTTTACCAGCTTGGGCTCTACGAAAAAAGTATGCCGGGATTTTTAGGTATTCCCCAAAAACTTAAGGAAACCGGTGAGTCTGGTTTTGATTACCTGGAACTCTCCATAGACGAAACAGACGAAAAACTCTCGCGGCTTGACTGGGATACTGCGGAAATCAAAAAATTAAATAATTGTATTGATGATTATGGAGTCCCCATCAAATCCATTTGTCTTAGCGGCCATCGGCGTTTCCCGCTCGGTGACCCGGATCCCCAAACGCGCGGGCGCAGTATGGAAATTATGGAAAAGGCAATAATACTTTCCTCACGCTTAGGCGCCGCAATAATCCAGCTTGCAGGTTACGATGTTTACTACAAGCCTTCCGCTGCAGAAACCCAAAAGTGGTTTGCACAAAATTTGGAACTCTGTGTCCGGCTGGCAGCGAGGGAGGGGATCATTCTGGCTTTCGAGACAATGGAAACACCATTTATTAACACTGTAGAAAAAGCCATGGCCTGGGTGCGTAAATGCAATTCACCGTATCTGCAGGTATATCCGGATATCGGCAATATTACAAACGCCTGTCTTGAATACAGTATTAATCCAGGTGATGATCTTAAAAGCGGCGCCGGGCATATTGCCGCTCTCCATTTAAAAGAATCCAAACCAGGAATATACAGAGAAGTTCCTTACGGACAGGGCCATGTTAATTTTGGAGATGCGATTGAAACTGCTTGGAAACTTGGCACAAGGCTTTTTGTCGCAGAGTTCTGGTACGGCGGTAATCAACAGTCCTGGCAAAATCAGTTAAGGGAGAACAACAAATTTTTACGAAAATTTCTGGATGATGCATCCAGATGAAGTAAACAGTAAAACAGAAACCTAAAATTCATACTTCATTATTCTTATCATTTTTTTAAAGAACGGTATAATAGTTATTAATCCGTAAAGCATTCTATATTTTAATTGCAGATACTTCATATATTTGGACCTAAAAAGAATTACCTCGGATATTTTTTTAAGATTAATATTATATTTTGATATTTCTTCTGAATTATTTATTCCCCAATGGATTTGTGCGCCGGTTTTACCGGATAAATCCTTCTCTCCGAATTTAACCGCGTTTAAGGACAGAACATCAAAAATAATTTCTCCATGGCTGAATGTTTTAACAATCCTGTTAAATAATTCAATAACTTTTTCGCTTTCTATATATTCCAGAACGCCTTCTGCGACAATTAAAACAGGACGTTTTTTTGGAATAATTTCCAGCCAGCTAAATTCAGTTATGGACGATGCAATCATTTTATAATTTGGTGCTTCATTAAAAAATTGCTTGCGAATATTTATTACTTCCGGAAAATCCAGATCAAACCACTTAATTGTATTTTTTAAATTAATTCTGTTTATCCGGGTATCCAATCCGCATCCCAAATAAACAATCACAGCGTTATCGTTTTTTGCGATATACCCGTTAATCCATTCGTCCATTTGTTTGGCCCTTACTACCAGGCCAATATCATTATCAAAACTTTTATGCTTGTTGAAGTCGTAATTTAGTGATTGCAATATCTCATAAGCTTTTTTATCGTTTAACAAAGATTTTTTTAATTGGCTGTCCAGGGCCTTGCATCTTAAAGTAATAAATAAAGTTTCCTTTTCTTTTGTTAATTCAGGGTTAAGTTTGTTTTCCATAAAAGTTCCCTATTAAATTTCCTTTGCCGGAAAATCCGGAAGATATTGATAAATTCTTTTTAATCAAGTCAGTTTATCAAACACACTCATCATCAGATCTTCAATTTGGGATTCCGTTAACGGAAGAGATATTTTATCAAAAACAAACCATTCCTCGCTGTGATCGACAAACGCGCCGGGTTCAAGGGATGTCAGCGGTCCCAGTGTTTCAAGTTCAATAAAATTATTATCGGCGAATGTTTCAAAAGTGGAACCGTAGTCAGGGTATTCGCCGGGTACAGGTAATGATCTTTTAATGAACATAAAGCCGCTGACAATATAGGCTCCCCATCCCCCTGTATTGCGGTAGCCAATCTTAAACCAGTGCTCATCGGCGCTGTCATGTTTTAAAGTTATGTAATTTTGTCCAAGAATAAAACGGTGATCATTGGGTCTGGTCCACGGCCAAAAACTTATGGCGTAGCTGGGCATAAAAAGAGTATCATCTTTGGGGACCGGAAGAATTTTTGTCCCGCCTGCCGCCATCATAGTCAAAGCCCATGGCGCCAGTTTAATCGGCCAGAGTCCTCTGTTATAAATGCGGTGCCTGATTACAGCTTTGGGCCTGCAGGGATCAATCGTTATCTCTATTTCTTTTTGAACTTTTGTCGCTTCTTCGGCGGGACATTCAAGCAGGAGACTGTTGTTGTTAATTGAAAACGATACAGCGGTATTGTCAGGCTGGTTGGGTCTGTACCCGATTTGCGGACTGTGCCACAGACGGTGACCGCCGTAATGTCTGTATTCCTGTGATCCAGTTAATCCCTGCTGATCATCTTTTATATAGAAGAGATTGTGACCGGAATCCGCAGCGCCGCAATAAATGATCCTGGGGCCGACATCGGTTGTAGCTATTAGTTTAAGTTTTCCGTTATTCAGTTCAGCGCAATGGGGCCAGCCGCCCCACGCAATTTCTGAAATTAAACTCATGCCGCCGTTTGCTCCCTGCTATTAGCTGTCTGATCATCTGCACAGATGCCGTGCCGCAGAGCACCATAATTTTTGTAACCGTAAAAAAATTATACCCAAATCGTCAATCAAAACAAAAATTCTGTTTTCTCAAAAAAGAAAAATCAATTTTTTATTGACTTATTTTATCAGAGTATATATCATTTCATTATCAAATACAATATTTTAATTTTACCATTGATTGGTAAACAATCCAGAGGAAGTATTCAATCCAGATGAAGAGAAACTCCGGCTATTTTGGGATATTAAAAAATTACCAGCTTTATTTTATGCTGATACCCGGAGCCGTTTATATTTTCATTTTCAGCTACATTCCAATTTACGGCGTACAGATAGCGTTCAGGGATTATATGGCCTATCTGGGTTTTTTTAAAAGTCCCTGGGTCGGACTGGAAAATTTCAAAAGGTTTTTTTCAAGCCCGGACATGGAAATGATTCTGTACAATACTCTCTTCGTCAGTATATATTCCTTGCTGGCAGGGTTCCCCATACCCATAATATTGTCGCTCCTCCTGAATTATTCACCCAGCGCAAAACTCCGCAAAATTGTCCAGAATGTTACATACGCTCCCCATTTTATATCTGTTGTTGTTCTGGTCGGAATCATGTTTGTATTTTTTTCGCCTACGGGAGCGGGTTCAAAAATCGCGTCGGTTTTCGGAATCAATTCAGGATTGATTATGGGCACCGCAAATTATTTTCCGCATCTTTTTGTCTGGTCCGGTATTTGGCAGAGTACAGGATGGAATACCATAATTTACCTGGCCGTATTGTCCGGAGTAGATCCGGAACTTCACGAAGCCGCAATTGTGGACGGCGCAAATATAATGCAGCGGATAATAAATATTGATATTCCGTATTTAATGCCTACCGCGGTAATTTTGCTTGTTCTGTCAACAGGCAATATAATGAACGTTGGTTTTGAAAAAGTATTTTTAATGCAGAACAGTCTGAATATTATGCGTTCGGAAGTAATTTCCACATATGTATATAAAATGGGTTTATTGAATTCGGATTTTAGTTACGCGGCTGCTGTCGGTCTTTTTAACAACGTGATCAATTTGGTAATGCTTGTTGCTGTAAATCAAACCGCAAAAAAATTGTCAGGTTACGGCTTATGGTAAATGGTTTGGTGATTAATATATGAAAAAAATCAAAGCAAGCATGCAGGACCGCGTCTTTAATGTCTGCAATACAATAATATTGTCATTTTTGCTGCTAATTGTACTGTACCCGCTTTATTTTGTTGTAATCGCAAGCATCAGCAATCCGGACGCCGTAAACGCCAGCAAAGTAATTTTTTATCCGGTCCAGCCTACCCTGGAAGGGTATACCAAACTTTTGCAGGAATCCAGATTATGGATTGGATACAGAAATACAATTCTTTACGCGGTATTCGGAACAAGCCTTAACCTGATACTGACCCTGTTAACAGCCTACCCGCTCTCACGGGATGATTTAAAGGGCGGTAACATAATACTCGCGTATTTTGTTTTTACCATGTTTTTTAACGGCGGCCTGATCGCGACATTTATTCTGGTAAGAGGGCTGGGACTTTACAACACTCCCATAGTACTTGTGATTTTAAGCGGACTGAATGTATATAATCTAATCGTTACGCGGACATTCTTCAGAAATACAATACCAAAAGAACTGCTTGACGCCGCGTTTATGGACGGCTGTTCGAACTGGAAATTTTTTATAAGAATAGTACTGCCGCTGTCAAAGGCAATTATCGCTGTAATGATTGTCTTTTACGGAGTATTCCACTGGAACCAATATTTTAACGCATTGATATTTATTTCTGACAGAAATCTGCAGCCGCTGCAGATGGTACTAAGATCAATACTGATTCAGAATACGATGGTGGGCCGGCAGGTGGTAGACGAAAACATGATGAGAGAAATCATGGACCAGGAACGTTACGCGGAACTGATTAAATACGGAGTGATAATAGTTTCGTCGCTGCCTGTGCTGGTATTGTATCAATTCGCGCAAAAATATTTTGTTAAGGGTGTAATGATTGGCTCAATAAAGGGCTGATATTAATAATTTTTTTTACGGAGGATTTGAATGAAGAAACAAATTTTGTTAATCATGTTTATTGTTGCGGCAATAATAACCACAGGACCTGCGGCATTGTGGGCCGGCGGCAGCCAGCAAAGCGGAAGCGCCGCAGCGGCAGCAGTGCCGGGAAACCTCAACGAAACAGGATTTCCCATTGTAAAAGATAAAATAAACCTGAACTTCCTGGTGCCGCATAATCCCCAGGATGTCATACCTTACGGCGACATACCCATTTATAAAGATTACGCGGAAAAAACCAACATAAATGTAATTTTTGACGAAGTTCCCCAGGAAGGCTGGAACGAAAGGTACAGACTTGTTCTCGCGTCAAATACCCTCCCCGATGTCATCGCCCCCGGCAACGTCGGAATGGATGATACATTTGTCGCCACCTATGCAAGACAGGGCGCTTTCCTTCCCCTGGAAAACCTGATCGATAAATACGGCGTCAACGCAAAGATAAAACTGAACGAAAGGGCCGATGTCCGCAAACTCATAACATCTCCTGACGGCCATATTTACGCCCTGCCGTACGTGGACGAAAATCTCAACTTAACCGTAAATGACATGATATTCATCAACAAGACATGGCTGGACCAGTTAAAAATGCCTGAACCAAAAACCATGGATGAATACGCCGATTATCTGCGCGCTGTGAAAAACATGGGCCACACCGCTCTCAGCATAAGCGTACCGCCCGGAAGCATCGTAAGCAGACTGTCCAACCTGTTCGGCAGCTTTGGCGTTACAGAAGACGGAAACAGGATGTTTGTAACAAATGACGACAAGGTTTTGTACGCGCCCACGACTCCACAATACAAAAACGCCCTGCAGTACTTTGCCGGACTTTACGCTGAAGGGTTAATCGATCCCGAATCATTTACGCAGAGCAATGAGCAGTTAAAGGCCAAGGGAAAAACCGGTATTGGTTCTTCGCTGGTATTCTGGTATCCGGATTTGAATGACGGTGATCAGGGACTGTTTGAGTATGTCATTGTCGGACCGTTTACGGGTCCAAACGGCGATAAAATGTATTTAAAGAACGGCTATATTCCCGGTATTCAGCGCAATGCTTTTATGATGACCAGAAACAACAAATACCCGGAAGCGACAATGCGCTGGGTGGATTATTGGCTGGATAACGGCGACCTCACAATTACAATGCGCTTTGGGCCGGAAAAACTCGTTTGGGAAAATCTGCCAAATAATCAATGGACCAACTACGGCAAAACACCTGACGGACAAATTGTTGACCGCAAATATTCGTCCCAATTCTCCGCGTACGGTATTATTGTTCCGTTCTGGGAGTTCGGCGATCTCTGGAGCCGTAAACTGATCACAGCCCCGGACGCTTCAATGAGAGGAGCTGCCATCCGTTCGGCATACGCTCCGGTCGTTTCCAAACCAATGCCGCCCATAATGTTCAGCGACGCCGACAACAGGACTGTGGCGCAAATCCAAACCAGTCTTAATACCTATGTGTCCAGCTCATACGCAACGTTCATAACAAAAGGTTTCAATGACAGTCAGTGGCAGGATTACGTTGCAAGATGCCAACAGATAGGTTCGGATAAACTGGCGGAATTGTTCCAGCAGTATTACGACGAATTTAACAGCGCAAAATAAATCATAGAGGGTATGTGAAGATGTCAGTTCAGGGTAAACCCAATATATTGTGGATATGCACCGACCACCAGCGTTACGACACGCTGGGTTGCTACGGGAACACATTTGTCAATACTCCCAATCTTGATCGTCTTGCCAGCACAGGCGTGCAGTTCAATTACGCGTACAGCCAGAGTCCTGTCTGCTCGCCTTCGCGCGCCAGTTTCCTGACCGGCCGGTATCCGAGAACAACACGGTGCCGGCAGAACGGCCAGGTAATACCGCGGGACGAAAAACTCATTACAAAAATATTCGCTGACAGCGGCTATAACTGCGGACTTTCCGGCAAGCTGCATCTGGCGCCGGCCAACTCCAGCGTATGCCGCACAACCGAGCAGCGTATTGACGACGGGTATTCGGTATTTAACTGGTCCATACACCCGATGGATTTTAACAGCCCCGAACACGGCTGGGCAAATAACGAATACCATGTCTGGTTAAGAAGAAACAAACAGGTTTACAATCCGATCCCCTATAACGGAAGCAGACAGGTTTCAATTGGTATGCCAGAGGAGTTCCACCAGACAACATGGTGCACGGACAGGGCAATTGATTTTATTCAGGCCAATGCGATTCACCGCAACCCCTGGTTCTTCTCGATAAATATTTTTGACCCCCACCACCCTTTTGATCCGCCGGCGGAATATCTGGAACGTTATACAGACAGACTGAACGGGATTCCCCTGCCCAATTATGTACCGGGCGAACTTGACAACAAGAGCGTTTACCAGCGGCTTGAGCATGCAAACGGAGGCTACAACAGGCAGAAGGAATTTATTTACGACAGCATGAGCGATAACGATCACAGGCTGGTGCGCGCCGCATTCTGGGCCATGATCGATTTAATCGATCACCAGGTTGGACGGCTGCTGAACGAACTGGAACAATGCGGAGAACTCGATAACACCATAATAATTTTTACATCCGACCACGGCGAGATGCTTGGAGATCACGGAGTTTATCTAAAGGGCCCGCATTTTTATGACTGCTGTGTCCGCGTACCGCTGATAATTTCCTGGAAAAATCATATTACGGCAAATGTAAAAAGCGATGCCCTGGTCGAGCTGACCGATATTGCGCCGGCCCTCCTGGAAGCCGCAGCATTGCCGCCGGAGCCCGGCATGCAGGGCAAATCTTTGTGGCCGTTATTGTGCGGCAAAGCGCCGTTAAATTATCACCGCGATGATATATATTCTGAATTTTTACACGCGATGCCATGGCACACAGATCCAAAAGCCTATATGACAATGCTGCGTGACAGCCAATACAAAATTATAAGCGATCATTTGCATGACAGCGGAGAGCTTTACGATTTATTAAACGATCCCAATGAAACACACAATCTTTGGGATGATCCGTCTTATAACGCGGCAAGGTTCAGAATGTTAAAACGCCTGTGCGACAGAATAGCGCTGACATGTGATCCGCTGCCCCCGCGCCTGGCCAATTTTTGAGAGGTATTAATTTATGAAAAAGCAGATTTCCCTTGACGGCAAACGGATCCTGGTTACTGGAGGAGCTACCGGACTTGGCTACGCGATTGCCGCCGAACTGCACGACAGCGGAGCGGAAGTGATCATTGCTTCCAGGAAAACGGAACGGCTTAAAAAAGCGGCCGCGGAACTTGGCGTTTCATGGTTTCAATTTGATATCAATGATGAAAACAGGATGCAGGAAACTGCTGCGGAACTTGAAAATAAATTCGGGCCGATTTACGGTTTGGTAAATAACGCGGGAATTCAGAACAACAAGGATGCGCTTGCATATACAGAACAGGAAATACGGGCGCTGTTCGATACAAATGTTTTTGGAACGCTTGCCCTGACCAGGGAACTGGCTAAACGAATGGCTTCAAGGAAAACAGGGTCCATTGTATTTATAAGTTCTGCCGCTGTTTACATCGGGATGAACCGTAACCTGCCCTACACAGGTACAAAAGCCGCGATAAGCGCAATGTGCAGGGCTCTTGCCAGTGAACTATCTCCTCTGGGCATCCGTGTAAATTCCATTGCGCCGGGCTGGATCGAAACTGACCTGGTAAGGGAATCACTGGCGAAAGTTCCGGAAAGGCGGGCACTTGTGGAGCGGCGTTCCATGCTCGGGAGGCTGGGCAGGCCGCAGGACATAGGCATGGCGGCCGCTTTCCTGCTTTCGGACGCGGCGGCTTACATTACAGCAGCGGAGTTAAAAGTCGACGGCGGTACAACAGTTTCACTTTAATGAGCAGCGCCCGAGCTAAGCCAATTATTCGGCTGTTATGGATTTTTCTTTTATTTGTCCGCAGCTACGGTCAAAATAAAATATTACTCCGCTGCGCGCCTGCTGGACTTCCAGATAACGGCCGTGGCTTTCGATAACAACTCCCGGATAAACGGTCCCGCGTATTTTTACTTCGGATTCGTAATGCTCCTCAAATTTTTCTTCGAGCGCGAACAGTCTGGGTTTAAGCACTTCCAGGATTTTAATCAGGCGGACTTTTTCGCTGCGGAATTTTTCAAGCATGCCGGCTGCATTTTTTGACTCCGGAATTTGTTTTACAATAGCAGATAATTTTTTATCGATGCCTGCCAGCGCAAGTTTGATTTTATTGATTTCTTCTTCGGTCTCCCCTATTTGGTCCTTAATCAAATAATCCTGGCCAAAAAATATCTCGGTATGGCCGCCGGTCGCGCTTCCAAGATTGGCAATGTTAACGCCGTGCCTGGCCTGGCATGAGCCGCCCTGGAACCTGCCGTCTCTGGATTCAATAAGGAGTGCGCCGTTGGTTTTGATAACCGTGAGTACAGCGCCCCCGGCAAGCCTAACATCTCCTACCGCCATGATGGTGGCTTTTTCCGCAAAGGGAGCTTCTATCGTTCCCCGTGCCCGTACTACGCCTTTTCCGCCGCCCCGAATCCCGCCGGATATTTTAACGCTGCCCCCCGACGAAACCAAGGCTTCTTCGGCAGCTCCGTTTATTGTAACATTAAGGCCGCCGATAACACTGAACCCGGCAGACACTTTGCCGCCAACTTTTATTTCACCGCTAAACTCAATGTTCCCTGTCGCTTTTCCCGCATCACCGTTAATTTCTCGCATTGAATTAACGCCCAGTGTTTTACCGTCAAACACCAGCTCGCCAGGACAGACGGCCGCAAGGCGTATTCCATTTTCAACTGGTATTTCCTTAACCGTATTGTCATGTACGATTTCGTCTTGAGGTCCTTCTTCGCACGGAATTTCTTCGCCCATAACATTGAACCCTGGCCGGCCGTTTTCCATGGCCTGCGAAAGTTCGGCGATAACGGTTCCGGACTTTACCTGGGATTTATCGTTGTGTGCCAATCCAGCGTGAACAAGCCATTTGACTTGTCTGCTTCCCTGCCTGACAGGAGCCTCTCCGGACGCAAGGACCGCGTTAAGGCAGCTGCCGCCAACCGCTGCCCGGCTGCACGCGGTTTTTACTGCTTCCGCGTCAATCTTTACCACTCCCTGATCGCTAAGTGCGCTTATCACAGTGTCCGGTGTTAATGGATTCCCGGGGCCTGATTCCCGGAACAGATCTCCGCGGGCTTCCATTTTGTCTTCGGTTACTGTGATTTCAATTTTGGCGTCGCTAAATTCAATAAGGTCGGCCTTGAAAAAATTTCCGGCCTGGTTTAACAAAAGCAATCCGCTCTTTTGCGCCCTGATGCTCCCGCCGTGAAGTTCCAGCCCGCGTAAAAGTTTAAGCTGCGGATCATTGCCGGGCATCGCCGGAATTATGCTGCCGAATATATCGTATCCGGCTTCCCCTTCCGCGGAAGCCTCGACTCTGGCTGCCTCGGCGCCTTTTTCAACTATGGCCGCGCCGGTAAATTCAGTAAGTAAAAAGCTGTTGTCGGAGTATTTGTTCCAGTTCTGCTTAAGCCTGGATAAAATTGGATCATCATCCGGCAGCAGGGCAGCCGAAAGTTTTACTTCCCTGTCACCGCCGCGCGACGGAAGTTTACCTTCCGCAAGAACATAATCGTTTAATTCCAGATCTTTGCCGGTCATAAAGGTATGAATATCGGCTTTGAGTTTTTCAAAATCGGCTATGTGAACGCCGGATTCCTTTAACGCGCGGCTGATTGCCTTCATTTCCAGGACGCTTCTGCCTGCGGTTCCTTTTCTTAAGTGCAGCACTGCCCTGGTTTTTTCCTTGTTGATAATTACCCCGGCAGCAGCGTCGCCGGCGGCCATTAACGGAAAAGATTCAAGCGATATGTGATTTTTTATTGAATGTTCAATTTCAGTATCAAGCTCTTGTGCGGTTATAAGGGCGGTTTGGGGAATGCCGCCGGACGCAGCCTCAGCAATAATTGCGGATGCATCTGGTTTTGGGAAACGGGGATCACCTGGCGTGAACGACAGGAAAACTGAATACCCGTCAATACCGGTATTGATTTTCCAGCAAGGTTTGCCCAGGGGAATTAAATCCGCCCATGTGCCGCCGATGCGAAGGAAACCCGGCGCCTCGGCAATTAAATCGTTCTTTTCTTTTTTAATGCCATGTCCCAAAAGAACCGCTTCGCTGTTCGGCTGGGCAGGCGGAAGGAATTTGCCAAAAATATTTTTCCCGGGCTTGCCCGGAACAGCATGGAAAATAGTCCCTATCTTTTGTCCGGCATTGGCGTATTTTAACTCTTTTACTTCAGGATTTACTTCGGCAATCTCCTTGATTTCTTTTTTATCCCAGGTAACAACAACTTCGTCTTTTTGCGGGAGAAAAGGAAGGGCGCCTGGTTTTTTAACAGACTTTTCATTTTTGATTCTTTCAATTCTGATGCGGTAAAGCTCAGGTTTTACCGCGCCTGCTTCGCCGGCAAACTGCTCCATGTCTGCCGGAACAGGAAGTTCTTCCCAGGTAACGGATTCCGGTACCGGATCTACCGGAGCAATTCCTTCATACAGAACCATTTCCACAGGATGAACATCCGCCGAACTTTTGGTTTTTATATGAGCGGCTTTAGAAAGAAACGGCTCAAGGATTTGCGGATTTATGGGCGGGTGAAGTTTTAATTCAGCGGCAAGCTTGTTGATTGCGGCGGCGTCCCATTCGTCACCGTCCGGGTTGGGTGTAAAAACGAGTTTTGCCTCGGTCTCAAGTGAATTGATGGAAATAACAGCATCGCCTTTGGCGATAACCCCGGCCATTTAAATGCTTTATTTAAAACCCTTGGCCATTGCCTGCGATAATTTGTGTTTGAGGAAATTGTTTTCTTTTTTGATTTTTGCAAGCTCAAGCTGCTGGGACTTTACAGTCTCGATTAAGTCGCCCTGGGACAGCGCGCCGGAATGGAGGAGGTCTTCGACGTAATCCATTTTGGTCCCAAAGTCGATCTCGGCTTCCATTCCCGCTTCCTGGAAACTGCTTTCGATATCGGCCTGGTTAAGCATGGCTGCTCCCTCATCGGTGGCCAGAATCTTGTCGGCTATCCGGTAAATGGCCTGGGACAGGACACAGTTGGGCTTGTAAATCAAAACGGGGAGACGGGATGAAAGGGCGATATCCTGAATTACGTCGCGGTAAACCACACCAAGGTGCTCAATTTTTAGATCAAGGTATTCTTCGCAGGAGCGGCGGATCTTCATCGCCACATCCGCGTCTTTTGGATCATCAACCAGGTTCATGATAAGGCGGGGATGAAGATTCTCGATATGGTCCATGTATTTTTCATAAGAGACCGGATCAATCTTCTGAATCTCCGGCAGTATTTTTGGTATATAGAGTTTTTGCGGCCCGGAGCCGTCTTTTCGCATCTGTTCAAGATAGGCCCTTGCGCGGGTATTTTTATCGAACACCGTGTACATCAGGCGGAAGACAGTATTCTTGAGAAACACATACGCGTTAAGAACAGCGGTTACCGCCGGGGCAGTAACAACAATTCCCTGGCCGGACAGGAGAAAAAAATCCAGAATTGACTGATGCGTTCCCGCGCCCAAATCAAGCAGAAGCACATCGGTATCTTCCTGCAGGGCAAGAAGGCGTTTAACCAGGGTCTTGCGCTGAAAAAGTTTAAGATTGGCAGTACCGGGAATTTCTGTATCTCCGGGAATAAAACGGAGGCCGCGGATATCGGTATCGGCGATAACAGAGTTAAAATCCGATTTGGTATCGTTAAGCCAGACGCCAATTCCGTTTTTGGGAGACTGATAACCAAGCACCAAATGGAGATTGGAAGCGCCTAAATCAAGATCCGCAAGTACAACCCTCTGCCCAGCCTGGGCAAAGGCTACGGCAAGATTCGCCGCAATCAGGGATTTCCCAACCCCGCCTTTCCCGCTTGCAACCGGAATAATCCGCATTACATTCCTCCGTTTACCCCTGGTTCCGCGTCATCTTTAATAACAGTTACCGCTGCCTCAGGAGGTTTTTTATTCATCAGGAAAATACCAAAAATCGAAATCGCGTCTGCAAGGCCGATGATAAATACGCCCCCAAGCAGCGCCATTATTTCAAAGTAATTATTAATGTCAATATTTATAAGGCTGATCTCGTAAGCAAGAGAAAAAGCCGCCCACATCAAAAAAATAATAACGGCAATTGTTTTACCTGTCATGTAAAGCGGCAGGTAATTCCTGTATTGGGCAGGTTTAATCATTAAAAAAAGACAAATCATCGGGAATAAGGTATTGGAACTAAGATAAACCATATACGGAAAAATACCCGTACCCATAGCGGCCTGTACTGTCGGGAAAAGCGAAAAAGCAACTGCCAAAAACAAAAGCCGCAGCGTATCATAAATAAAGAGGACTATCCGCAGGGGTTTATTTATTTCCATTATTTAAAAATTTAGGCTTATACTTGCAAAATATTCAAGTAGGCTGGGACGCAAAGTTAAAAATACGTCAAATAACGTAAAAATTCTGAAAAAAATTTACGTTAATTAACGTAAATTTCGTAAAAAATGGCCTTAATAAGGCAAATTCAATATATTTAATATATGAATACTGAAACATTCTGGGGCCGGGTAAAATCCCTGATAAAAGCCCATAAACTTAGCCAGGCTGAATTCGCAAATCATATCAGCATAAATCCGCCTACCTTCATGGGCTGGATTTACCATGACCGTATGCCTGACATCGAGACAGCCCTGTATATGGCCGCCGCGCTGGGGGTAAGCCTGGAATACCTGATATTCGGCGCGGACGGCAAAGCAACGGAAACCAGAATGCAGCAGACAGAGGAAAGAAAAAACGCCGCGTTACGAATCCAAAAACTGAATGATGAGATAGGGAAAGAAATTCAGTATTTGTAGTAATGAACGGGACAACAATTTTTTATACATTAATTTTAAAAAACAAAATTTACTATACGTAACTTTTGCTTACGTGAATCTTGCCTATCTGGGCGGATAAACCCCATTTTCGGTGTAGGCTATGGTTCCGAATCCCTTGATGAATTTGTGCATACGAACGGTTTTCGCGCCGCTTTGTCCTGATACACGCTCAACCTTGAAATCATAGCACCCAGGATCGCTGATAATGGCGTTCAGCGTTTCAAGAATATTGAGCAGCAGATGATTTTCGAGGTTCACCATGAAGTGGCCCGGAAATATATAA
>Ga0123357_10001104_pt1 | contig 27984 bp, 13 predicted proteins | sample TergutEmb28metaG_FD_89873 | JGI IMG/M metagenome (GOLD analysis project Ga0123357, IMG submission 89873) | Embiratermes neotenicus P4 segment gut microbial communities from Petit-Saut dam, French Guiana - Emb289 P4 | ecosystem: Host-associated > Arthropoda: Insects > Digestive system > Gut ...
ACTGCTTCATACTAATCCCTTCCCCCCCCCCCCCCCCCCCCCCCCCCCCCCAACTAAACAAAAAAAAAAAAAAAAAATTAATTTTTTTTTTTAAAAATAGATAAAAAAAAAAAAAAAAAAAAAAAAAAAAAAAAAAAAAAAAACACAGGAAGACACGTGAAACCAAAACGGTTTTCTTGGTGGGATTACTGTGATTGATAAGTTATTATGAAAGTAAGTAGCGATGACTTTCCAGTTCTTTACTCAAATATCTGCAGAATTCAAGTAGCAGATAAAACTGGGCATCATAACCATCTATTCAGACACTTCACCCATAGTCACGTAGAACATATTACGTCTCATATTCATATTTTTTTCTGGCCAACAGCAAAAAAGGTCTTCAAAATTTCCTGTCCCCTGTTGTAAGGCAGCATTACAATACAAAACACTTGGCATAATTCCTGTTGATCTTGTGTTTTTAAAAACTAGGCTTGGTGCAAGCGTTTTATAAATATAACAACTATGTTCTGAATCTCCAAGTCAAGTGAACATCAGGTATTTTCTTATAGCACTGCCCTTAAAAACCATTTTCTCGACAGTTTGTGCGCAAAAGACAAACCTGACACTGTCAAACAACATTCATATTAGAAGGATTTGCTTTTTAGTAGCGGCTAAATATAATATTATGCAAGGACTTAAATCGTAAATTAACTGTTGTGCCACATATAGTGACTTTCAGCCCAGGTTTCAAACACAAGACCTACACTATGATACTTCTTTTTAACAGTCTACACATCCACACACACAAAAAAAACATACTAAATAGAAGTATTTGTTCATATTCATAATGTTTTTATAATGGTGAGCAGGTTCCTTTTCTGTTTCCTTGATACCAGCTGCTAAAGACCAAACTGCTGCAACATCAACTATGTAATTATTGCTTTCAGAGTTAGAAAAATGTTAAGTGTTCGATATTAATTTTGCAAGGCAGAACGTGGTAATAATGATTCACTTGTAAAGCCGCAACTGCTAATTCCCTTGGTAGCTGCAGCAAGTCAGTCCTCAGCTTCTGGTAAGGAGCCAACAAAATCAGATGTCTAAGATTTATTATTTATATTATATATTATAAATAAATGTTATGTATATTTTGTGCATCCAAGCTGGAAAACACCACGTAACATTTTCAAAGTATTTTTTTTAAATATATATTATATAATTAGGCCTGGACCTTTTTACACATTAAGAATGATAACAATGCTAAATGTTGACACCTCTTCAGTCAAAAGCTAGTTGCATTTACAGTTCTTTTCTCTATTTCTGTCTTTCTCACTCAACCCTCTCCATTAGTACTATCTTCTTTTTTTTTTTTTTTTTTTACAATCCAAGCGGAGCTGGGGAACCTTCTGTACTGTGACTTTCTGTCCAGTCAAGCTGACAGAATGCCTCGGATCTGATTTGTTGACACACCAAACAAAAAGAAGTGTAACACTTTCAAGAAACTTGACTGAACCATCAACAATTCTTTTAAAACATCTATTATTATTTAAATTAAATTATTTGCATACAGAGATCCTGCCTTTAATTATTGCATTGAAACTAGTTTCACACTTTGATTTGAAGGTAGCAGCACTATCCATGGGTCTACCAACATTCATTTAAGCAACCTCCATCCATTTACTTTTATCTTGCTTTTTAAAACAAATCTGAAAAAGAAACTAATTCTGCAACAGTTTGAAGAAACAGGAAATGCATTATCTCTCAACTCAATCCTATTGGTGCCCCCATTTTCTTCCTAAAAGTAAATCTGTCAATTAAAAATTAAAATGCAATGGAGGCTTTCTTCAACCGGACCCCTAGGAAGACAAAACGATAGCTCTTCGAAACTCAAATCGAATCCAAGATGGCCACTGCAGTCTCAAATGAAAAGTTCACTCTGGGCCTGTCACATTTTGAGCAGACTAACATAAAAAATAACTTCTCCAGTGTCACTAATATTTCTTTATAGCTACGTCATATATAATATATAGTATAATATATATAGGATCATAATAAAATAGAAAAACACTAAACTACTACTCTGAATGTATTTAAATATTGTGCAAACTCATCAAGGGGAGAAAGAATTTGCCACAGTATACATTTGCAATTGTTCCTATAGTTGAAATTTACCTAGAAAAATGCAAAAATTGTCTATCATGCTAAGCATCATTCTAGGGGCTGGTAATAAATCATGCAACTCTCAATTTCAAATTACACATTTGTCATCATAACACGAAATTTTTCAAAGAATTCCAAAGCATACACCAAAAAGTGATTTGTCTGCATCAGTTCTGCAAATCTGCACAAGTATCATTGAAAGTAACAATGAACAACTGTTCATACTACTGTCTCAGCTGCAATATTTAAAACCACCCCCAATACTAACTTACATGTACTGGATGCTACTGTAATAATTATCATGAAAAAGGTAAAAAAATAAAATGTTTAAATTACCATGACAGAAAACAAAAGATCTTGTACCTTTGCTATGGTGGACTTCCTTTCTCCTTTGTTGTCACTTTTTATAATAAATCTTGCACTCTTACAGCTACACACATGCCAAAAAAATAATATACAATCATTCCTGAACATCAATAATAATTATAATAATAAAATAAAAATACTGAAACTAGTTGTGAGGCACGCCACATCTCAGCCAGGCAGAGGACAAGGGTGGCAATTATTTAGTTAATTATTTATATTATATAAATATATATATAAAAAAGAAGTTGAGATAGAGGACAATTATGTTAATATGCAAAAATCTCCTCACCGCCTCTTTGGAATGCGGAGAGTAAAATCCATTTAGATCAAGGGAGTCATCCATAAGTAATTGAGCAGTTCTCTTTTGTAAACTTAGTTTTCTTTTAAATAATGTGCATGCCATGTATGTAGCCAAAGATCTGTCAGTCATGTCATCATCGCCACAAAACTGCACATGGATAAAAAAGGTAGCCTTGGCAAGTGATGTGCAATGCTAACTACATACAGCAATGCCTGATTTCTTATGAGAATAAATGTAAGGATATTCTAGATAAATAATTTCATAATTAATACTCTTTCAATAACTTATGGCTATATCACATGAAAACAGAACAAGCAACACGGCTAACAAGGGATATGTCTATTCATAAATATCCAGGCAATAACAAGGAATGACTCCTTCAGTTTGACCTTACTTCCAATGCTATAATAGTTTACATGAGAATGGTGATGATAAGATGCTGATGATGACCATGATATGATGTGATGATGGTGAATGGTAATAATAATAGTAATAATACATAATATTAATCATAATTAAATCACCAAGTTTTCCTGCCCCCTTTGGGTACTGAATGGTTGCAACAGCCGCTTTCAAGAATGGTGGACGCAACGCAACATTAGCGCTGCCGATGGCAGTTTTAAGAATCACAGCCAGAGCTAGTGGAACGCTGTCCTCTGTCTGACTGAGTGCTGTTATTTTTACATTGTTTTATGTTACTTTTATTATCATATAAATAATGAAAATTTCCTACCAATTGAAATGGAATTCCCCACACAAAACATATAAGAAATAAAAGAAAATCTCACATGAGAAGTTTCCAGTCAGTGTGTCTTTTTTAGGAATTTTTTTTGTTTTGAATCTACTTCCACATCCACACATACACATAATACAAAAATCTAAATCTCGTTAAAATATTTTATAATACTCTTAAAATGTGTGATATTATTAATATTATTAATATAATATGCACTCTTGATTTGGATGAATTTCCCCACACATTATTATTGTGTTGGGGCGGGGGTGGGGGCGGTGGCATGCATTATTATTATTATTATTTCAGTTTTTATTAATGACAGAGACCTGCTTTCCACAGAATGTACCAGAATATTGTGTAGGAAAAAGGAAAAATCACACTCCACACATTCAAAACTTAAACATTCAAACAAAAATATTTAACATAAAATATAGATTTAAATAATTTAATTTACTCTTTCGTTGTATACAATTTTTCTCTTTACCCAGACTCCTCTGGCAATGATACATTCTGTCAAAGGCTGTCTCTCCAAATGATCTATTTTTAAACCTATGTGCTGCCAGCATGGTGTGCAGTGAATAGGTAAGTCTGGATTTTCAGAGCAGATATTTTTAAGAACAACCTTACCAATGGAAATCCTAATACTAGCATACTGCTTTCATTTCTATATCTTACAAGAAGATTCGAATAGCCTGTGTAATGGGTCTTACGAGAAGATTCGAATAGCCTGTGCAACGGGGATCTGGCAGACAGGGCAAAGAGGAGTGGCATCGGCCTCACATACTCGATTGGCACAGTCCAAGCAGAACAGATTGTGTCCACATGGAACCAGGGCAGCATCTACTTCCTTCTCCCCACACACAAGGCAGTCACGACGACCACCACTCCCAGCCCCGCCACTACTGCCACTTACTAGCCCTCCCAAACTTCCCAGGCTTGTCAGTGAGTCAGTAGGTGAAACAGATGCTGCAGGAGATGGTCGTGTTACTGGAACAGACGAGCCACCCGACGGGAAGGACCAGATGCTGGAGGGGGCAGTGGCTGTCTCAAACGATGGAGATTCTCCAAGTCCTTCATCACGATCCAGACTGCCATTCCAGATAGATACCAAGTCTCCTAGGCGACTCCCTTGGCCACCGGAACCTGATGAACTTGAAGAAGAGCTGCAAGACCCCGATGATGAGAAGGCGCCTGTGCTGCCAGTTGACGATGTCATGGTGGGGAAGGAGATGGGCATGGTCGCATCTGTTAGACCAGTAGCTGCAGCAGGAGCAGTGGGTGTCAGACTGATATCCAGATTACTAAACAATGATCCAAGGCCAGATTTGTAAAGGGAAGCCAGAAGGTCTGGAGACTCATCTATGAGACCAGTGCTACCTAACAGTGTGCCAGCAAGTCCTACTGCACTGCTCAAGCTCCCTGCCAAGGTTCCATTTCCAGTCCGCATGGCGATGTGAGCTTCTATCTCCCGCCTTGCAGTCTCCACACTTTCTGGCAAACCTGTTACCTCGAACACTGGCTCCTTGTCACGCGAAGGTGTAACAATATAGGTGTGTGTCTGATGCTGGATGCGTTTGATGGTTGCTCCTTTCGGACCAACTACCAGGCCCACCACACGATAAGGAACGCGGACTTGGATTGTGACATGACCAGGAACATTTGCTGGAGGGCCTGGAGGTGCAGTGGAGTTTCCTCCTACACCACCCAGTCCCCCACCTCCTAAGTTGTTCTTACGTGAAGCCCTGATTTGTGAGAAATGTTCTGCAGCTGACAGAATCTCCCGTTTAGCTTTCGCAACATCTTCTTTGCGCCCCGTCACAACAAATACCGGCTCTTCTCCTCGTACTGGAGTCTTTATGTATGTGTTAGTCTTGGCGCGCAAAGCCTTGATCTTGCAACCTGAAATGAAACACTGAAATCAATCTCGAGTACGCACCAAACGGATATTTCTTAAAATATAATTTTTATACAAGGATGCCATTGCTGAGTCCTGTCTCATTCAAATTTATATAATACACAAATGGCCTGGGTCATTAGTCATATTGTGAACTCAATGGAGGTAAAATCATGTTAGCTGAGAGATGAGAGATGGTTCACGTCCTTGGGGAACCCAGTTTCAAATCAGGCCAAGTATGGCCACCCCATTAGAAAGCAATTCTCATCAGCCCCTCCGTGTACCTTAAAATAATCCAGGCTCATTAGTTTCCACACTCACTGCTTGCATTATCCATCAGTTTTTCACGACATTATGTAACCGTGCACTCGAAAAAGCGCCAATAAATAATGGTATTCACTTGTTAAGTTCTTAAGATACTTGTCACACTTTGCATGACATTATTTGATATAACAAATACAGGTGTTTGTAAGGATCACGATTCGACTCATTTTCAAAGCCTCAAGTTTAAATCACTCAACCTCTAAAATTACTGCACGCCCAACTGCCATTAATAGATTGCAGAAAGTTCTGCATAATTTTGCACTATTCAGTGAGCTCAGAAAAATTTACACTATCTTGTACATTATTTGTCAGTTTTCATTAATTGATGTTCTTTTGTTTTTTTTTTAGTTCTGTCTTCAAAGGTCACACAGAAATACACCATGAAATTCATTCAGTACTCAATTTCCCAGAGATCAAGAGTTGGTTTATTGCTCCCTTTATACATCCACAGAAAACAATTAGTACTTTACAGTTACCAAACCTGACAAACAGATAACCCGAGAACAACACAAAATTCATATTTAATGCAAAGTTGTGCCAAAAAAATACAATGTTCAGGACATATGCACTAGAATACTAGAAGACAATCCTTAGTGACTGTATCAGGGGACTTCAAAACTGACTGTACTGCAATGATGTCTTAAGGACCAGAAACAGACCAATAAAATCTGAACTATGTACTTCATGCTAGTTATAACAACTACCTGTGGACCGCGTTAATGTAGTCGATATAGCGATTTCCTACGGGCTGAACAGTCCGGGATCGCATCCCGGTCGGCAAGATATTTTCAGCACACGTCCCGACCAGCCCTGGGGTCCACACAGCCTCTTGTACGATGGGAACTGGGTCTCTTTCAAGGGGGTAAAGCGCCGAGGCGTGTCGTTGACCTCCCAGCCCTATCTAGCGCCGAGGTTAAAGAACAGAGCTATAACTTTATTCCCCCTCTGGGCCTTCATGGTCTGATTTAGGGTTAACTTTACCTTTTACAACAACTATCACCCCATAGAATGCAATTCAAATCAATGAAACGGAGCAGGACACACGAACACAAGACCATGATAATGACGAGCAGTATATACACTTACATGCGTCCTTTATATCTGATAATGCATATCCACAAAACGATTCATTTTTTGGAATAAATGGATTTGGAACCATATTTCAGTGGAGCCTATCAGGAACATGGATACTTTCGACATGATTTCTTTGTAAAAAAAAAAATAATGAACCCGATTCAGAATACTTCTTTGTTAGACCTATAACTTTTGACTGAGTGTCTTTACAAATTTATAAGGTACAATAAATGTGAAAGCAATCTGAAGTCATGCCCAATAGAATTGAAATCTGTGTTTTATCACTAACGTTCTCATGCAGAAGTCCCGTGAAATCTGATTAAGGACTCAGAGAAGATGGGTACTGTGTTATCTACGATGATATTTTTTGGTAATCGGCAGCTCAGGAAGCTTGTCATAAAGAACCCACGAAAAGTACACAGTTGATATATAAACTAGCCACCTCCTCAATATCAGTGCCCTTCTGCTATTGAATACCAAACAAGAGCTGCCCATAGTGAAGGAATTAACCCTTATCCTGCTAACGTGGAGAATATGGCGAGTTCCTAATAATGCCAGAAAATTGCAGATGGGATTTAATTCGGCGTTTAAAGGGTTAAACACCGTCCAACACAAGTAGTTAATATTATTATACTGCTGGGTTTTAAAAGGTGAACTAGCAATTGCAATTTTTATGTCTATTATCCCGCTGTGTTTCATTCATTAATTACTGCAAACAACACAACAGGATGATAAACATAAAAATAGGGCTGCCAATTTTAAAAGCTTAATCCTCAGCAATTAGAACAGCATCGTTAAATAACTCTAGAATAATACAAGATTAACATAAAGAGGTGAAAAGATTGCAAGCTTTAGCATACGACAGAACAAGAAGAGTAAAGTATAAGAGTGCACTATGAAGTACACACACACACACACACACACACACACACCGGCACAAGCAATGCAGAACAGAATAAGGCAGACACACTGTGGTCAAAACCTTGGATGTTTGTCATACGAAATAAAAGGAAAATGAGCAATAATCCCAGAAACTCCAATGTAAACGAAGACCAGAATATAAACCACGTGCCCGAATGTTTCCATGACCCTAACCATAGGCGTGGTCATAAGAAGCTCTTATTTACTGCTTTACACAGAAAGTGAGTCCAGTGCAGTACAGATGTTCCAAACAAAGGCAGACGACGAGAGTGATTAACAGCACCACAGAATTTTGAGAAGCGATTACCATCATCATGTAAATTTCTACCTCGGGTTCTTGCCTCCAGAAAAGTTCTCCATAGATGACGTATGGGAAATTCTTTCCACAAAGAAAACGGAGACGGTAAAACATGACCGTCTTTCTTTCTCTGGACTGTTTCGCGTCCTTTCCGTCCTTCAAAAGTAAGAAAACCACGCTCGGTCGGGCCTGCAGTCACCTTGGCTGCGGACTTTCAACTCCTGTAGTGGCGCGGCCACTGGTGTCTGCTGGCTCGCTAGCACTACATATTTCTCCGACAGTCAAGGTTCGTGTTCGTCCGTGCCCCCTTGTCGAGTACAATCTTGCCGAAACATGAATTCAACGGCACACCGTGGGGTGATGCCCAGAATTCAAACTGTGAAAACTGAAGAACACAGTTAACAGGAATTCTGAAACATCCTTCAGCAGCCTTTCATAACCTGGACATCTGCCCCAAGTTTCGGGCAAGTTCCAGCTTTTTCTCCTCGCCAACATGTTCAGACGGCTCTGGAGTATCTATTTCTTACCTAATGCGTACCAGAGGCTAAAGTGGCCGGAGAGTATACATGTTCAATCAACTACACCTACAGGGTTTATCTTTTGTCTCACCGCGCATGGCAGCGTTATCGCATAGAGTCTGCATACCCCATGACATCCCGTGACAGCTGCGGTGCTCAGGAAAACGAAAAAAGAAAAGCAATGTACTGTCAAGGATAAATATGTGTGCTTCCCTCCACATCCCCTGCAGGGATTCACGACCTGATGCTGCCACCATTCACCTTACATTATATGTGTTAGTAAACTGTTTTATATGCCAACTCTTTGTTGCACGGCCTCATGACTTTTACGGGCGGCAGAATCAACGTAGGTCGAAGTACTGTCTACATGGAAGAGAAGTGGCTGTGGTACACTCTGAAGGAATATAGGTTTCGCTTGAGTAGTGCCTTGGGCCCACTCAGCCCCCTATCCAGCAATTTCAGTGGCCGGAACGTGTTATCTTTATTTACACTCCACAAGTGGCAAGTTTCATCACAGGATACCGAAGTAATAAGGGTATTCCCATTTTCCTCCGAATCCACACCAAGGGAAGACTTAGTTAATTTTCCTGCCATCTTGCCGGTGATTCTTTCTTCACACGTTCTTTAATATTAAGGCGGTTTCCTTTTTCAAAGGAGCTGAAAAAATATATCGATATTGAGAATCTCTTGCCTTTGCATAAAATACACAGCTTATGTGTAGCACGAAAAAACATGGGGACTGTTGATCTCCAGGTAAGTTATGCGTAGTCTAGAGTTCTAAAGGCACGTGGACGCATTCTTCTTCACTCGCATCTAACAGTCAAAACTCGGTGTGTGGGAATTCCAGGCCCCACGGATCCCTCGTAAAATCGTAGTTCACTCTAACAGCCACAGTCATTACCATCGTAGGCGTTCACAACTAAAGAGAGGATTCGCACATACTGTACACCCAACCGGGCGGATAGATGCCACGATTGTCGAAGACTACATGCATGGAAGCATACCTCACGAACGAGATAAACACGAGTTATTCCTGTATTATGACACTATGGAAGATGCGTGGGGATACAGCTGCTGGCATACGTCATACCTGTCAGCACTGGATTGGAGGTCGGATACCTCCGCAGGATCATAGAATAACATTTCGCTCTTACTGCAACATTAATAATCCAAACTTCAATCGGTTTCCTCAAATTACTAACAGTGCTGATCTTGCATGCACTTGGGACCTACCCTTGTGCGTACACTTAACAGGTAAACCAGGCCGTCTGAGGACTATGAGATTCCTGCATACGAGGGACAGCCCTAGTGTCGACGTAAACAAAGAGCAGGCTACAGCTGCAGCACCACTCTGCCATGTACCTTCATGGCGTTCACAAGGACGGCTCTACCTTATTAACCGATGGTTCACTGCTTTCGTTTTCTTTAGCCACTTACCACTGCAATATGACAGCAGCACGGGTTCCCATAAATGCTACAAACACAATTCTTTGACCTACGTTAAACTGGGGTATAATAACACGCTATTTTCATTGCATGTCATTATATCTGCGCTCTTTATCGCAGTTCTTGAAAATGTTGCAGACAAATACTGAAACCAAGATAAAACAGTTGCGAATGTTGCAAATATCATGGCTGATGTCCGTTTAAAAATGTATCTAAATACCAGAAGAGTAGTAAATCCAACCTAAGACTTTCCAGTAATTAACATAATAAAGCCATTGGAATAATATTTAGTGAGTGGTTAAAAGAATAAATTCTAACCAATAAAATAAAATGAAGTTGACAAGCTAAAAGCACTGGGAACAGAGACTGCCACTAAACACAATACTAAGAAACCGTCTCGTATTTTACAAATTAAGATCCCCGTTATTAACACTTCCCATTTTATTTCAGAGTGTTGGGTTAATGTTTTCCTGTTTGCGAGTCGAAGACAAACTAATTTAAAATTGTTATGTAAATTCCACTGCTATAAAGTAGTACTTTATTACCGTCGATGCATCTATTTGTTGATATTACTAACAGATCAAATTTTTATTAATAATTTCATTGTTAGCGATACCAATTGTTGTGTCGATGGTAATAAAAGTACGCTAACAAAACGGGCTATCTATAAGGCAAAAAATCCTCCACATATTTACTTTAGCTTCAAGACGACCACCTCTAAAGAAGAAACATGACTTACCACTGTAAACAACGTGATATTTTTCACCGCAATCCGTGTTAATTTGTCTGTCATTGGCTGCAATCCTTATACTACAACGCACGGTTATGTCCCACATCAAGATTAAAATCGAAACCGTAAAGGCCGTATTCAGAAGCGCCCAAAGTCCAATCCTACTTTCGTCTTCGTGAAAGGAGGGGGTTAATAATCTTACTTCACGAAATTCAGGACACAGAACGTATTGTTGAGGTACATGACACAAATGCTTTTTTTACCTTGTGCCAGGTTTCTAATTTTATGTGGCTGCCTTTGACACAGTGTGCCTTCCCAGAATAGAATGTGTGCGTGATTTTTTTTTTTTTAACTAGAGGAAAGTTCCAGTCAGGCAAATACAGCTGCAGGGTGGATGTTCCTGGTATATCCCACAATGCCTTAAAAACTGGTTACTCAGGGACTGATAAACTGGGACAAGAAGCGTGACACGCAATTCAATTCACAGGACACGATGTTCCATTGAACTGTGAATATGGACAACGTCGTATAGCGTTAAATTTCATTGACATGATACTCGTGTCTAAACAAACATCCGGTTTACAGGAGTCATGCGCAATGCGTAACTCTATTATTTTCGACCGGAAAATTACATTTCTTCTTCTTACATGGTATTATCAAACTCTCTGCAATCCTTGGCTATAAACATGTGGAGGTTAGTGTACGAGAAAGCACGCTTACTTAGAAGCTGACTAAAAGGAATTAATTACCATGCCATTTTGGATGTTATCCAATTTGAAACAACTTGGATATGTCTGGGTGTCCACATACAGTAGGTTTCAAGAACGATGGATTTGATGCATACAACAAAACAAATCAAATCAAATCAAATGCTTTGAATTTTTTCCCGCTTAGCTGTGTACTTGCCTTGACTCGGTGCTCTTTTTATGGACGACCCACTGATGAGGCATCAAAGCTGACTAAAGAAGCAGCAGGCAGTCTGGGACAGGGACCGCGCAGACAGAATAAAAGTGAACACTACACTCGTTAGCTTGACTTGAAACGGTCTAATCTCAATGCGATTACCAAAAATTCAAACACAGCAATATTCCCCGCAATCCAATAGAGACTAACAAGATAAAGAGCGACAAAGAAATGCCAATGGCCGGGAATTTCGGTGGTACGATCATGGCCAACTGTGCTGGTACGCGGATGCAATATAATAATGAAACCGTTGTGGACAGCTGATCTCGGAACGCTACACGAGGAAATAACCAGCTATTTACCATTAGAACGTAGAATCCTCCACAAGATGTCACCACTTTTCCTAAACCCGTATTCACAATTCACACCAATATTATGTTGGACACTGTCCATTGTTTTCGGCAAATTCCATACCGTTCTGAAGTTGGTTGCCTTTGGGTGACTGGTGATTTTGGTGTTCCAGTATTCACAATGACCCGGGTTCAAATCCAACAATCGTCACTGATCTTAAAATAAAAATAGAACAAGCGAATCAGTTGCATGAATTTCATTAATTTATTCATTCCTAGTTTATTTAACGATGTGTGAAGATGACGTGGGCCGGGATAGCGTAATCGGTATAGCGGCTCGTTACGGGCTGCGCGATACGACAATCGAATCCCGGTGGGGGGTGAGATTTTCCGCACCCGTCCAGACCGGCCCTGGGGCCCATCCAGCATCCTGTACAAAGGGTCTCTTTTCCGGGGGTAAAGCGGTCAGTGTATGGCAGTGACCGTCCACTCCCTTCTAGCACCGTGGTTACAAAAGAGTAGAGCTATACCTCTATTCCCTCACTGGGTCTAGGGTGAAAATCACGTTTTTAATTTTACGCTTTTGTGTGCAGAAGATAGCAGCGCCGAATGTCAAATCGTTGTACATCTACAAATAGCCACTGTCCAACATGAAATTGGTATAATATATCAACCACTGTCACAAATATTCTGGAGAATGATCAGAATTTAGTTAACCACGCTCACACCTGTATCTCTAATCGATTTTAATATTATCACCCTACTGTTATTCAAGGTCTCCGACTAAAATTTCGTATGCAGTTCTACAACTAGGCTACTGTTCTTGTGTTGCAATACTGCACAGGTGATCAACGTTGACTAAGATAAAAAAAATGAAATCCAAGAATAACAGCGACATATCGACAAGTACTGAAGTACTGAAGGGGAGTGGCTGCATAGAAGCGACCACCATCACAACTGCCTTCGAAGTTAAATCCGTGATCATTTGCCATTTCACGAGCTAATTAACATTTGTCACAATAAGATTTCTCAGGTAACAGTAAAAATAAAATTTTCATTACGTGCCTACGGCCACCGGCAACATTTTCCTTCATTTACTGTAGAGCAACTCTGGCGTGGTGACAAATTACAGCGCGCGAAATTCGACACATTCACAGCGACACTGAATATACACGTTTTCTAAGACACGCTGCCATGTAGCAGATCGGCAAACAGCTGCCGACGTGGCGTTGATTCTATCTTCAGGGTAGTCAAGAGTTCTTACAGTACAGTTCTGATGAAGGAAGGGAGTCATTACGAAATGTCGAAAACTATTGACGAATACACACAGTGCCATGTCTCTAACGACCTGAGAATTCAAATTACGCCGAGTGTAGAGTCAAAATCCAACAACAGAGTTCTTATGAAAAGCCGAAATACTATACCTCAGGAATCAACAAAATGTCCTTTGATACATCATACCCAGCTTCACAATTTCATTGAACCTGCCTTGTCGCAATGTCAAGACATACTGCGTGTATACACACACACACACACACACACACAGTGTAGAGTGAAACCCTTTGAACCGCCACTTAATAATATGTAGGCCCACCCAGACATAGCAATGTTCTATATGGAGATGAACGGTGAAGGAAACCAGTTCCACGATAGCAACTTTATATCGAAGGTATGGGAGGGTAGTCAATTTACAGCGCACAGATAATTCTTCATTGATAATTATGAGCAATGAATACATCACGCCTGTTCTCTGACTGGCTTATCTCAAACAAGGAAAATAGCAAAGTTCCTATTTGCGGTAATAAATAGCTTAATCGCTGCGCCGGGTCAGTTCTTTGGGATTTTTGATCGAAAAAGTGGCACTGGGGCAGGTTTTTTTCTTGCGTACTTCGGTCTACCCTGTCAGCATCATACTTCCTTTGTTTCACAATCATACATCATTCATCTACCACCGACGCTATACAATTTTATCAGCTGACGTTAAGTGCAACACACTTTTCAAATACATCAAGGCAATGTCTTGCTCCAAGGACTCAAGCGGCTATAGAAGTTTGACGGCAGTACCTACGTACACAGAAAAACGTTACGCACTGCTAATATCCTGCATTCAAAATAAAACAGGAGCATTCGCATTATACAAGCAGGATTTTGAAAGTGCAGTACCAGGGTATTATATGAAACGCAAATGTAGGTAAAGCTATCCCTGTACAGGCTTGAACAGCGCTAGACAATCGGCATATGAAGGTGGTTAAGATCGTCAGCCCTAAGCACAGGCCCCCTTTACCCCCAGAAAATATTCCTAATACTCATTTCTGTTAGAGGCTGAGTCGACCCCAGGGTCATAGGGCGGCCGGAAGGATTAAGTCAATAAAATATTCCAGTGACCCATCGGAAATCAAAGCCGCAACCTTCCGGCTTGTACAGCAGTGCCTCAACCAAATGCAACACCGACTGCCGCTTATATGGAAGAAATAAATCAATTTGCACTTTCGAATGTACAGGTAAATAATGCATTTTTTGTGTTACAAAGAACGGATATCCATGCGCTCATTTCCCTGCGATAAAACAAGTCTAAATTTTTGGTAAACATAAACTTGAATTTTTTTTAAAGCGTGACGAAAAACACATGGCCTCGTGATATGGATATGGTATCGCTGGGACCCAGACCGTTTGTGTCTGTGAAAAGACAGATTCAGACTACACAGACCGGCTTTTCTGACGCACGCGTATGAGAACTACAATCTGGAGCAGCTATAATGGCCTCCCTACTACTCTTGCTTCAACCTTGCTATTATAATTTAGAATTCGGAGCACATAAACCGTTCTGAAAAAAAAAAAATTCTCCATAAATGTAGCATTACACGATTCCCTTAATTAAGCGTATTATAGTTTCGCTTGTCATTTTCCATAACAAGAAGTCACGTATGCGGGAAAGAGTTTGATACAGGCGACGGCGGCAACCCCACCTCTACGTCGTCGTCGGTAGGGGACGTGAAGAATCAATAAATTCAGTACTAAAGTTTCGCCGCACTACGGCGAGCCAGCCAACTAGTCAACACTCCTAGTTGCGAGTTACTATTATTCACGGCACTCTCGACACTAAGGCATAAGCGTGCAATGAGTTCCGCGAACTTCGTTTCTTTACGTCTCTAACGATTTAATTTAATTATGTTTATGAACAAATATACACGCACATACGCGCGTGCTGTGTATATACACATATCCTATATTAGCCACAAACACATATCATCGAATCTCTGAAAAAATTAAAAAATCATTTCTCTTGATGGACCTGGTTTACGTCCTGCTTAGAAGCCCTTCCCCTAGATTTCCACCTTCACGTCACGACCGACGGTCACTGAGGTCATCTGCGGGGCAATGCGTGCAGTGTCTTAATGCTGACATGTTAGGTTCATGACACTCTTCGTAACGAAAAGGTCAAGTTGTGCCCCCTGTTCAATTAAGGACCACGCCATGACAGCTACCCGGGGGAGTGGAAGTATAACTCCACGCATTCTTGAACTTGGTACCAGTTCGAGGTGAACAGCTTTTAGCCCCATTCGCTTTAGCAGCCAGGAAAGAGCCCCCAGGTATCATTGGAGACGCCGTTGGGTGGGCCCCACAACCCATGTGGACACTTAGCAGGAAAATATCTCTTGTCCCTGCCAGGCATTGAGCACCGATCCTTTGATCGTGGAGCCCGTAGCCTCTTCAGCACATATGAGCTACCCGGGCTCACGTTTCTAATGGACGCAGCAGCAAAATACTGAAAAGCATATCTCCTCGCCATATTACAACAAACCATGGATTTTGGGAGGGTAACGAGAGGTTCCTTGTGTTCACCTGTGCAAAGAGGTAATGAATGAAACACCAGTGTTTTCACAGTTGCTCAAACACCACACGCAGCTCCAATTCTCGGCTTACAACGACAAAGTACACGTAAAATGCTTTAAAAGTGTAACCAGAACTGTTCGTCAATACAGAAACGTATCGGCAAGGTGGAGTGTCTTTCCGGAACTGCGTCTCCTGCAAACACACAGGAGCCAACATCACTACCGTGTACGGCAAGTAAAACCACTATGACCAAGACAGCGTAGTCGGTATAGTGACTAGGTTTCTGCCCAGGGCCGAGGAATAGTGGTTCAGTTCCCAGCGGGAATAAGAGATGTCTCGTCTCCAAAATGTCCAGACGGGTTCCGGGACCACCCAACATCATATCCAATTGCAATGCTGGGCTCCTTGCTTGGGGATAAAGAGACCGGCGTATAAAGCTGACCACTCGCCTGCCTGGTGCCAATATGAAAAATGCGCCAAGCTCTATCTCCACTCCTCCATAAGCTTTCACGGCGTGCGCAGGGCCAATTTCACTTTTTAACCTTAGACAGGCAATGCCTGTGCATAATTGTTTTACAGGTTACAACGTATCGTACGCTACTCGGCTACGCGTTTCGACCTATAGTAGATGTTCACACGCGTGTGTGTGTGTGTGCGCGCGCACACACACACACACACTGCAGTTTTCCAGTAGGCTCGCCGTCTTTATCAATTGAATTTTAAATTTATTTTTACGGAAAGATAACGTTTTCCTTGCGATTAACTAAGCAACAAGCACTGAACATACACGGCAGGTATAACACATCGGCGAGATGAGTGGTTTGCTTCAGTTACAGCCAAGACGAGCTCCCAGATACCTACTGGCCAGGAGACTTGTACGGCACCACAGCCGTGCTGGATTTGCGACATGAGAAAAAGTTCTTGTCTGTGCATGGAATTGAACCGCGATTCATTGATTGTTAAATCCGTATTCCAGGCGCTATACCGCCAGAACTATTATTATGGGTATAAACTTCGACCTGGTTGTTTTCCTCTAAGAAATAAGGACCGAAAACATTGAACATGTACCTTTCTATAATGAAAAGGTAATCGTGTCTTCTCCAAAACGCCCAGACTAGCTGTGGTGGTCACCCAGCTTCATATTCACTGGGCAGCGTGGGCAACTGCCTTGTGGGGACAGCGGCCGGATCGTAAGGCTGACCATTCACTTCCCTCTAGCGTCGAGGTTAAGAATGAATACAGCTGTACTCCCACTTCCCCTTTATGCCCTCATGGCGTGCACAGGGCCCACCTTACCCATCCATTCGGTGTGGTGTTTCCATCTCCATCCTCTTCCCGCAAGGGCCACAGAAAATTTGTAGGCAGTTATGTAGCCTCTCGCAGGACGCCAACTCTCATATCTAAAGTTAACTGGTTTGGAAACGATGGTGTATAAAAACTGCTGGACTTAAACTGCGTCCCATGAGAAATGAGATGGGGCCAATTTCCTCCCGATAGGAACGGCTTGTGATCTAGGAATTTCATACATAAGTGCTCAAATGACAAGAATTAATGTCCCTTAAAATTTCATCACAACCAGTGATTTTCTACACATAGGACTACTCCACACGGTACCATTAATGAATGAATCCAAAAGCAAAAGCTAGCAATACACCTGTATCAAGTGTGATCATCAATTTGCTAATCCCATAACTTCGACATTGTTCACCTGAAGATGTTTCACACTAGGTGTACATACGTAATGGAGAACTGTGTCATACATGAGCACTGATATTTGTGAGACTGTGATTATGACACGTCAAGCATCATATATTATGGGTCGGCTACTGTCTATAAAACATGATGCATGCAGGAAATTTACATAATACTCATATTAATCGCATAGGCCTATGGACTTCGTATTTAAAGGTGTTATAATTCCTTAAAAATTAATAACCACCACACCCGATTTTTGTACTAAAAATGCATTTCTATTTACTTTACAATACGCCTTCGGCGTGCAAAAATACTGTAGGTATAAAATTCAAACAACATTCAATGCAGTACAACTTATATATTCAGTGTGGTTCGTGGTCTGCAAAACTCAAAATCAAATTACACCACCGAAACGGTACTGGCACTATGGATACAAGAACGTCCCCAATATAATTCACGTTCATTTCGGTCAGCTCAGCGTTCAGGGTCAATAAAATCACCGTCTGCACCAAGGAATCTCTTGAACATGGGAGCAAGCAGTAAGTAAGAGGGCATTTCCATCGGCTGAAAATCACATACATCACACTATACACAAGACGTTTCGTAAGCTACTGTTTTCTTCGTTAGCTAACAGAGAGTTACTTAGAATCGGATAAGAGACTGTATTCGCCCGAAGAAAGCAATAGCTTTTGAAACGTCGGGTGCATATATGTGGTGCACGTGTTTTTAAGACGATGGAAAAAGTCCTTTTACTTATTAGTTATGTGTTACAAAATTAGCATCCTTCATTTACAGTGTCAACGTGTATTTTAAGGAATTCGTATGGCACTTCGAACCTGAACATAACATCGAAGTTCCCTAAAACGCATGAAGAATTACGATAACTCAGCCAAGGAAAACGGAAGGTTCACGAACTGTAAGCATCTCTCAGGTAGTACACAATTAAACCAATCATTAACCCTAAAGCTGTTCAGCACGACTGCCAAAGAACCACTAGCCTTCCTGCATTGACACGTGAATGGGAAGAGGACTTTTAGAACCTACAGAGAGCTCTTGGTCTGAGAACATTCTGCAGTTCTGCGTTATCCACCCAACTTAACGGTACTATGAAAACCTCCGAGGACAAAGGCGGGTGGACAGTATGAACACATATGGAATGGGGAAATTTTATTTTTCCCCATCTCCTACCTCTCGGAAGGTATATCTTTATTATAGCCTCCAAATGCAGAAGCCGCAAGACCAGTAGTAGAAGCAGCAACGAAGCAACTTCAAAAGGTCTAGGGAAATTATGCATTTTCCTCTACACTGCATTATAAGTGCTGTGGCTGCTTATCTAAAAAAAAGTCGAGAAACGTATTTGTCTTCACAGTACTAGCGGATACTGTACACCACCACGTGCCATTCAAACCTGATAGTAAACGGCCAAAACAATATTGTTGAAACATGCCATTCGTATAGTCAATCGGTTATCAGAATTTGGACTTACACGCTCAAAGACATTTAGAGCCAGTGCTTGCCATACATTGAATTACATACATTCCTTTAGGTACATAAAAAGAACAGAGCTAGCAAGGAAGAAGAAGAAGAAGAAGAAGAAGAAGAAGAAGAAGAAGAAGAAGAAAAAAAAAGGAGAGAGACAGAAGGCACATTCAATGACATTACAACATTGTATCCCACTATGATCTCTCTTCTTCACCTAACAAACTGATAGACTTGTTCCTCCCACTGAAGCTTCGATCGGTTTGTGGCTGACGTCCCGCACCAGCTAGTTACGTCAACGTTTCGAGCATTCTTTTTTATATCAAATTAAATATTACAGTGTTTCTGCAACTATTAAAAAGTTAGATGAAATCGTGCCTTCTCTTACTGTCATGCGAAGGGGTTAAATGTGGTTTATGAATAAAATAGGAGGACTCGCTTCCATCTTGTACCGAAGGTATCACCTCCACGTTTCATAGGCGTTTTCATGGCGCGGTGTAGATGCACACACTGGTGTACTGCAAAAAGGGAGTAAAAGGGAGTAATTGGTGCACCCCCGACTTAACTTTCACGTTAGCTCCGATTCTTAATTTCTTCAACAACACTGCACACTATACCTAGGTTACCTCCCGGCCGGACAATTTGCTGTTCATGTTCTGACTCCTATTCAGCAAGACCCGGTTCGAATCCGGCCAGGATACCCACCATCCTAATTAATTTTGTGGTTTTCCTTAGTCCAGCTAAAAGAATACCGGGGAAGTAGCTTACAACAAACGATGACTACTTCATACCTATTCTCTTAATTTCAAAGAATGTGATCATCAGTTCACGTCACTCGATGGTAAAGAACGGGTGCAGCTGATAAAGCGTCGTTAAATAACACGCGACCAATCTATCGACATATTTCAGACAGATGCAAAATACATGAATCCAAGTATTATTAGTAACTCAAGGGAACGACTCCGACCTTGACAGCGTCTGTACGGTCTCTTACCTCCGTGCTAGCAAGGTCAAAGCCAGTCCGTGAGTCCACTACAAAGGGTGAAGCGTAGAGTAATACGTTCCATGTTCAGCTCCATGTCGGTTTCACAGCCCCTACCCCCACCCCCCTAAAAACACAAACGCATTGCTCACCTTCAATAATTTTCTTGAAAGTTTAAAATCTTAGTGAACTGCATTCGTGACATTCTGAAATACAACTTGTTGAACTTATTTTCAGGGTTCTGAAAGAAGGAAACGCCTGTGAAAAATATCCTGTTCAGGATTAGCCGAACCACGGACAGAAGCAACATATCCCAGTGCAAAGCATTTACCGGACCTTGCTTCGTATATACCATTACAGGGTAAGACGTCAGCAACAATAAAGAACAGGAAGAAAATATTTCTTAATAACTGGACATTTGCTGCACGTTCTGCTGTTCTAGGTATCTTGATTTCGTAGTGTTTTTGAGGATAAGAGTTTCAGTCTCCAAATAAACCATTTCACAGACTCGGATATCACAGATGTGTCAAGATGTCGGAGAGAAGGAACAACTGAAGGAAAGAAAGGATGAATGGGAAACACGAAGAACTACAGAAATGATAAAATGCTCAATGCTCGTTGTATTTTACTATTCTCATTTGGGTGAAGAATGTTCTGAAGTTATTTTAAGATGTGACTTTACAAGGGGACACTAGCGGTGTGTAGCTGCATGTAACCGCAGCCCCTCAAATCAAGCAGCTGTTCGCAACTCAAATCCAACCACTGTTGGCTAGTCAACGTAGTTTTGGGAAGGCCGGGAGCAGTGTCCCGGTCCTCTTAACCTTAAATGATGACACCTTACTACAAGTACACAGTATGTGTCGTGAAACCAAAGTTTAAAGGGCGTGGCAAACTCGTAAACACCCAACAGCCAGAACGTCGTAGTGTAACAGAACATTTGCGCCACTTTTCACTGGAACCCTTCGGAATATTTTCACCTACACGTTCGGCGAGACATCTTGGTCATTGTATTCTTTCATTCTATGTTAACATAAGGGTATAGTCCCACGCAGCAGCCATGCCACTTTATTCTGTTCCGGTAACTAAATTTGAATGCAAAGTGTGCCTCACTTCTGTTGAACAAAACAGTCTTATGGGTGCTTTCAACTTAAAAATAACGGCGTTCTTATCAGACATTAGTGGAGGATTTTCACAAAATTTGGTGTTTGGAGTTCAGGATGAAATTTTCGGGTTATCTTTAATCTTTAAGGATACCGTCCCGTTTTGCTAAGTAATGAAACTGCTTACTTGGCCCGTCCAACACAACTAAAATTCAATATATTCATTTAACGCCTATACATGCATACTTGTTTCGGCCTGTGCTAAGACCACCTTCAGGTATGTCAATACAACGTTTTTACATATGGAGGATAATTAACAAGTAGAGAAACCCTTTTTTTTACAAATGTAATGTATGGTAATATGAACGAAGATCCATATAACAATAAATTTCGTATCATAGGTAAAATCTCAAAATTATGTAATAAAAGATATTATTTCTCTTGTTGGGTTAATTTAAACTCAGCTTACACTGGTCCAGTATAAACCCAACTTACATTACTCTCAAATCGAACCTTCTCAGCCAACAGCTGTAGTATAAACATATCTGCACATGGCACAAAATATAAAACTCAAGTAACACGCAAACCTTCACTTAAAATATTTTTCGGTAGGACTTTTTTTTCCGAATACAAAGACAAATTATTTCAAAACTTATGTAGTGTGATAACAGCAACTGAATAAACGGATTCAAAGCGACAGATATGAGCACGTATGCAAAATTTCGTATGTGCGAAAGTAAGAAAATACTGTAGAATCTACGTGAATTGAATTTCTCTCCACCATGCGTACTCAGACGGCCTTTGACAAAAAAAAAATATTTATTTATTCATTTTAAACTTCTATTTAACTGGCACCGGGGGCGATTTTCCTAGGTCTAATGCAGCTGGGGCGAAAGCTGACCACTCAACCCGCCTAGTGCCGAGGTAAGAATGAGTGAAGCTATACCTCCAATCCCAATACGCCTTCATGACCTCAACAGTGACTTTCATGCGCACGAACTCAATGAGATATCAAAGCATGTAAAGATCTCATTCGAAACTCAGTAAGTTCCAATCTTCGACGTGATTATAGTATTTTTAGCCTCGGAGACTGGCAGTTTTAGTCTAAATCCAAGTCCCCTTTACTTCCCCCACCCCCCAAAACGTAGGAAACAAGGTACAATTTATGTATGAGCTACATGAAGATACATTAAAAAAACTGGGCTACAAAGTGCCTAACTAAGAGTCGCCAAAATATAACACACCGGATGTATACAAGAAACGTAACCACAAGTTAGAGAAGATAGGCTTATACACAAGTGAGCAAATGTAAACAGAACGTACTTATCTCTAACCCTTTAAACGCCGAGTTAAATCCCATCTGCCATTTGCCAGAATTATTCGAAGCTCATCATATTCTCCACGTTCGCAGGTAAAGGGTTAAATAAGGCTTTAAGGTATTCTGATTGTAATTCGTTCAATATCTTGCACGGGGGGGAGGTGGCAATATTTTTGGAGCAAGTAAATGGGTATACAGGAATAAAAACAATGGGAGCAACTCACGCCCAAAATAATTACTGTGAAACCTTATCCCGAGGCATACATTTATTACGAACGACATGAGCTCCTGAAAATTCAACACAATGTGTTGGAGACCACGCACTCGGTACGATGAACCTTACATACCTACGTACACGTAACTGGCATAAATACAAATTATGCACTTTGAAATTTAAGTATTCGCTCCCAGATGCAGCATACAACTGCTCAAACGCTTTCTTTGGGATCCAGCTTTATCTAATCGGCCTTGGATACTCGTTTACTGAAAACACACACCTATTACACCTATTGATCCGCAGTGGTTACATTTTCTTCACACTTCGTTACAAAGTATACTTCTTGCTGCTATACTTTTTGTTGCGCACCCATTTTTATTGCACAAACTATTTTATGAAAATATGCTAAATTCATATAAGCTTTATTTAACATCAGAGTTATATTGGATTGACAACAAAAACGTTCAAACTGCCGACGAATCGATGTTTAATTTTCGCAAGTAACAAAATGCTAAGAAAGCCTATAGGCTCACCCCAACAATCTCTTCAATAGGCATCGGTGGTTCTTTGTCCGGGGTAAAGAAGGTAGGACGTGATGCTAACCATTCACCTTCATCTAGTGTTGAGGTTAATGCAAGGTGCTTAATTAACATAGGAACTACTTTACCTTTACCTTTCTCATGATTAAATTTTAGTAATGCCCCACAGTATCATTTTACCTAATACTACACAGAAGTTTTCAGGTTGAAGCATGCATATGGATAGACCCAACACCACACCGTCAAATCACTTTAAGTGCTTCCTACACACAACGAATAAAAATCACTGCATCAATATTACTAGCTTCTACCGAAACTGATAAGCAGTTTCTGACAGCCGAGCATGCATGGGTAGTTCAATTCATGCTGCACCACGCTTTACATCCACATCCTCTCCTTATCAGGCGGTCTGTTATGTGAAACAACGATATCCTTAAGGGAAGCAATTATGCTAGCGACAAAAAGGCGACATTTGTTGCTGGATGCAGTTGTAAGCATGGCTGTTGTGACTGCGGCAGGTGTGTTCAAGATACCCAACGATCAACACTCCATCCCTCGTCCGGAAGTTTCTAGACACGAATTCCACGTTCAAACGAATTATGTTATAGTTCACAGCAAGCATATCCGGTGTAAAAAAAACTAGTTTAATTTCCTTGCAAACATAACGTCAAATGTGAACCCAGTTATCTTGGTACGTCCAATACAAAACAAATAGCTCATATACAATCTGTACTGCTCTGTATAGTTCGCCATGTCACATTTTATGGGCAGTGGTACGACCTACGGGGGTTCATAAGTTAACAATTTACCGACTGTTAAGCTATTTAAGACTCTTTTGAAACCGCTGGAGTCATATAATTTCGAATGCGATGGGCTGATGATCAACAACAATCAAGGGAGGCAATGAGAAGTGACAAACTTTAGCTAATTCCATGGCCCATCGCAGAATTTGCCTGGCGAGACCAAGAACGTCACGTATATGAAACTGATAAGCAATCATGTACTTCTGGGTACATGATTTAAGTTTCGTCCAAATTTGAAATCCATGTCTCTAGCTGTAAGAGTTCAAGAAATCATAAAAATAAAGGCATATTTCAGGCATGCACAATGTACTGTCCCATTTTCATAAAAGATACCAGAAACTGTGGTTAACTGAAAAGCTATATAAAAAAAAAACAGCTTCAATATATATCCTGAAATCAGCCGGAAGAATTACGACGGAGCAGGAAAACCTTCTGAACAGCCAGTGCCATATCCAAGGTTAGAACCACGATACCTTCTGAATAAAAGTGCATTAACCCTTGAAACAACTTGCTAAGTTTTCAGCAGCGCGTCGGTTCAGGAAACTATCATGACATTTAACAGCTCGTTACATTGCCCCATCCGATCCAACACCGGCCTCTTTCTGTGCAAATTTAGGAAGCTGCCAATACCAGACACTGAAGGTCTGCTGGCCAACACTGTAAACTGGCATACCTCTCCCTGCTTGGTAGTACGGACTGTCGACTTCTTAGTTTCACAAGTTGCTTACCAATGGAAAGGGAGAATCTCAAACAGCCCAGTGTATTTGCAATAAAATTACCAGAAAACAAGAACTTGAAATATAAAATGGATTACAACTTTCAGAATTAAATGATACAGGAAACATAAGAAGACACCTTAATATTGTGCCAACAATCAAAAGCCGGACTACCACCACCCAGTACAAGGAAGCATCCTGAAAGAAGCTGGAGTCCATAAATTGCCCCCTCTCCTGGAGCTGCTCCTGCTGCAGCAGCCCATCCAGGCTAGTCCCGGCGAGGGTTTCGTTGGTTGGTTGACCGGGCAAGCAGTGTGTAGACTACACTGTGTCCCTCCCCTGCCAGCAGACCGACTGTTCATATGAAACAGAGGGGGTTAACCCGGGGGTTACTATAGCAACGTATGCTGCAGCAACCGCCGGATCGTCATGGAGACACAAGTTCCTAAAGCCCACAGTTCGAAGAGAGATCATCGTATAGTCAGATGGGGTGCTTAGAAGACAAACCAAAAATACCGCGATCTTCTCCGCTATGAAATCCATTTAAACCCGAAAGCGTGTGACCTATATACATTCTCCGTCGGGGAAAATTAAAACTCACAAGGGTAGGCCTACGTCAAATATCATATTAGCACTTCATTTCCAGGGTATTGTGAAAAAAAAAAATAAATAAAATGAAACGCTTATTAACATGCGCAAATAAAAACATACACTTCTTCGATAACTAAAATTTGTCGAAAAAAGTAGTTAAAAATATTTCATGGAAGGGTGGGTTTCAGCCCGCAACCACCCGTCGCCTCTTAATACGATGTATGGATTGCGAACTTGATAGCGTAACTTACAACGCTTGGGAAAACAAATGATCTGATTTGTCATTAGGTGGCTGACGAAATCCTCAGCGGGTGGTTGTACTTGAACAACAGATCTGTGGAATTAAGAGTTGGATACATTGACCTTGAGAAGCTGGAATACTTTGGTCAGCAAGAGCACATTGCTGTGATACTCCAGCCCTAAGGCGGGAATGGGTAAATGGAAGATCAAAATCTCGTACGCCTGTAATCGAACACCTTAAGGCAACTGAAATGTATTTAACCCTTATCCTGCTAACGTGGAGAATATGGTGAGCTCCTAATAATGCCATCAAATGGCAGATGGGATTGAATTTGGCGTTTAAACGGATAAAGAACAAGTTTCTTCTTGGAAACTGACGACGAAATTCAGGACGGTTAGGAATACGTAAAGTCCTCATCAGTAGCTAGTTCTTCTAGAACCCAGCCACTATCTAGTGAGAACTGGGCCCGAAGGTAACAGGGGCTAAAGTTTCCTTACAGTAGCCTTGGCGACTTGTTTCTCAGGGGTGTTCTTAATCCCAGTTGTCACAATACTCTAGAATCGGCTGCAAGGTTACGTAGTTGAAGGAAACGAATTTATGTACAAGAAATGTGAAAGATTAACTCAGAGGTACTGTTTCGGCGTTAGTCGGGAATGACTGAATAAAAAGTGAAAAAACACAGATTTGCTAGTATCCCATTCGAAATTCAAACACAGCATTTCAGTAGTTAACGTTACAACCATAACTAGCGTAGCTTGTTAAGAATATCTGCAATGGACTAAAATAAATTCTCTGAAAAAAGAAAATACACGTCACATACTTTTCCGGTTCCAGTGCAATGTCAGTCGTCAGATGCGTACACTATAGCACCAAAGGTGTAGTGGTGTTGGCTTGAAAAGAACGGAAGACGCCCGGGGGGGGGGGGATTTTTCATGAGAACGCAACATATGACCTTCCCCTAATAATATTATCAGAGGGAGCCACTACAGGATAGAGCAATGAACTAGTCCTGCGTTGCCAAACATCACACCCAAACACACCCACTATTCAATTATCTAAATACAGCACGTAACGTTATTATGCGACAGTTAGCGCAGAAATGCGAACCCCTGCACTAGTATGAACTCGAGCATACAAGAGGGGCATTAACTTCTTCTTACAGCCCGGAGAAATGAAACGGTCAAAACTTGTCAGTTGTCAACCGGCATTGTAAAGGTTATCGGTTGTTACGGTAGTGGTAGTGTACTTACATACATATCTACCACGTGGAGATAAGACTTCCCATTCAGTCAACTCATCTTGAATTTCTGTGGCATGTACGTAACATAAGACGAGAAAACAATACAGGAAGTTGAGAGGTGTTTATTCAGCTTTTCATTACCGGCACAAACAAACTACGGTAGCACATCTAAGACGTGCTACTTTGCCTAAAACTGATTCACATTTTAGCTGAATGCGTAATTTGATAACGTTACATTTTATCTTTATGGTTTCCGCTACAAGCAGAACACTGTGAAGAAGTTCCATACCTCTGTCTAGGTTTTGTTTTCTCTCTTGCCTCGACCTTGATGGCATAAGACAGGTTTTATGGTTCAACGTTCCAAAGAAAGGGAAACCATGGAAGCGAGACCGGAGATGCATGGCAAAGAAAGGACTTGACCTACGATAAAAGTCGTCAAAAAGTTAACGAATATATGCTAAATCTATACTACCAATAATATTAGTCGCCCACCATACTAAAGAGCGCCATCTCTACATAAACCTTTTATTAGAGTTTGATGTTTGTATATTTATTGTCCTGGCAGTCCTTTCGCCACACACGCACACAGGAAATCAGCGTTTCATATTACACACATTGTCGGTTCACAAGTGTTACAATCCTGAACCTGGGCCGACAGCCACAGGATGTAGGTTTCCAGAGGTAACGCAGACACAAAAAAGAGAAACAGGAACATGGTGGCGACACGGGAACATCTGCTCCATTGGCCCTTTGTTCCGATTTCCTTCGGAGCAACGGGCCTCGTCTCGTCTACCCAGCCTTAGGGGTCTTCCGGCCAGCTGCTGTATCCAGCTTGCTACCAACCAAATAGTCTTTGTTAACTGAACTTGCTGCGTCTGCTTGCCTTCGAAAATTACTTTCAAAGCTTAACTATGTACTTTGAAAACAAAGCGTTCCCTATAATCCCACTTTATTTAACCATGGCAGGCTGCTTTTAAATTAATCTTGCATTAGTTCTTTTTGTGATACTTTGCTTGGTAGCCCAGACTTCTATGACTGATAGTACTGTATGACAGTGTACGCATATTTTTCTGGGTTTGAATACTCATGTATAAACAAACTAGCTCCAAGTTATTCATTCTCCACAATGCAGAACAAAAAAAAAAAAAAAAAAACCTTCGCCTCCACCCCCCATTTAACATTTTATCCTATAAAAATAATTTTCTTTTTAAAATGTGTTCCCCAAAAAAACA
>Ga0123357_10001105_pt1 | contig 27974 bp, 22 predicted proteins | sample TergutEmb28metaG_FD_89873 | JGI IMG/M metagenome (GOLD analysis project Ga0123357, IMG submission 89873) | Embiratermes neotenicus P4 segment gut microbial communities from Petit-Saut dam, French Guiana - Emb289 P4 | ecosystem: Host-associated > Arthropoda: Insects > Digestive system > Gut ...
AATCGTTATTTATCATCTATAAAAGATAGAATTGCCAATTTTTGGAAACTATTTTCACTCTCTTTAAAACCAAATAATTTACTGAAAAATATTTGTGTAATTAATTATTAGAAATTATATAAAATACATTTTATTATGTTTTTTACTAAAAATGCAAAGGTATAAAAAAATATTCAACCTTGCAAATCTCAAAAACAATTTGAGATTTGCAAGGTTGACATACGTCATTGCGAGGGCGAAAACCGAAAGCACGAAGGCAACTATCTCCCCGTCATTGCGAGCCGCTGCAAGCGGCGAAGCAATCCGGAAAAATACAAAAACTAAAAAAAGCAGGGGCGTGTGTGCGTTCCTGTTTTTTTTTGCCTTTATGCTCTGTGGTTCTCTGTAAAATCAACAAAAACACTTTTTTTCTCTTTTAGGAAACTACCTGCCCGTCGCCAAGCCGCCGACAAATAAGTTAAAAGCCGAAAGTTAAATTTTCTCTATTGTCCATTCTTCAACCCAGCCGACATTTCCGTTTGTCAGGCGAATTTCAACCCACGAATTGAGTGTGCTAACCACAACAATTTTTGTCCCTTCGTGCAACACAAACAGGTCTGTACCGCTTTGGTCGGGAGAACTCTTTGCAGTTACAGCGCCATTCATTACAATAGCAGAATTTCTATTAAGCATATTTTTTTTCTCTATACCTGCAAAAATTAACATTACAACACTAAACAATAGAGAAAAGAACGCAATATAAAAAGCCGATTTTCGCAAAAGCTGTTTTCCTCCAAAAATAAAAAAGAAAATACAAATCAGCATGAACAAGAACGCTCCAAAACTTGCATAAAGCCAAGTATTTGAATTAAAGAGATTTACAACAATTTCTGTCCAACGTGCAAGGAAAAACGAAGAACTATCAGGAATTTTGTCAATTAATTTTTGCTGTGCAAAAGTGAGATTATGTCGGGCATCGGCGTAGTTTGGTGCAAGGCGCAAAGCGCGTTCATAATTGAGAATTGACTTGGCAATTTCGTTTTGTTTGAAATAGGCATTCCCCAAATTGTAGTATAGTTCAGGCGCTATTTCGTTTGTTTTCAATATGTTTTCGTAAATTTCAGCCGCCTGTGCATATTCTCCTTTTGAATAAAGTTGGTTTGCCTGCTGCAACAAATTTTCCGCTTCTGCGGCAAACAAATTAACAGCATTTATTATTAAAATGATTAATATTGTTAATTTTTTATACATTTTTATTTGAAAATTTTTAAAATAATTAATTTTTTGTTTTCAATAAATCTTCCATTTTTCCTAATAAATCAATGGCATTTTCGTAGAGATTTCCCATTTCCTGCTGACCTGAATTCGGTGCATAACGCGCAAATTCACAAGTATTTAAGGTTTCATTTAATTGCACAACAATTTCATCTGCAACTCCTTTTTCGTTAAGAACTTCGCCGACCCGCTCTTTTGTCAGTTCTGACGATGAAATGTTTAATTTATCACTCAAATAATTCCAAATCGATTTTAACGTTTCTTCATAAAAAACATCTTTTTTGCCTGCATCAAGCAGTTTTTTTGCTCCTTTTAATCGTTTGACTGCCACTTTGTTAGCATGTCTGTTTCGTACTAAAATAATATCTGAGTTTTCTTTTACTTTTTTTCTGAAAATGAAAAATAATAACAGCGCAACAAAAAGCGGAATGAGATACATCAACCAGGCTGTAATTGTTCCAAAAAGTGGTATTTCTTCTTTTTTCAGTTTAAAATTATTAATATTTATATAACGAATGTCATTACCTAACTGTTTTATTTCTTCTTTGTTAGCAATATTTCCACCGGAAATAAATGTTGAGGAGGCATCACCTTTTTCAATATGTAAATTGTAGGCAGGAATTTGTAACGATTTGTAACTTCCGCTGTTGGTATCAAAATAACTGAAAGTAGTTGCAGGAATCAGATAATCACCCATTTGGCGTGGAATTGCCATATACTCAATGGTTTTAGTACCTGAAACGCCGGAAGTTGTAGTTTTGAAATTATTCGTAACCTTTGGGTCGTAAATTTCAAAACTTGCAGGGAATTTAATTTCCGGATTTGCTATCATTTTCATATTGCCGGTACCCGAAATAACAATTTTCAGCGTGATTGCTTCGTTTGCCTTAACCTTTTGCTCTGATATAGAAGGTGTTAGCGTAAATTGTCCCACTGCTCCTGAAAAATCTGCCGGCTTCCCCGTAGGCAGACTTGATGCAGATATAGTTGCTGCCGGGGCTGTAATACTACGATTTAAGTCAATATATGGGTCGTTAAAAAAGTCGTCGAAAATGCTGCGCGGTTGAGTTTTGCGATTTTCAACTCTCAAAGTCGCATCAAAATTGGCTGCCTCAATTCGCAAATCTCCGCTTTTTTGAGGATAAAGTACAACTTTATATAGTTCTATGGTTGCATAATTGCGTCCATTAATATTTTCATAATTCATTGACCTGTTGGCAGAAATATCAATATCCTGCTTCATAAAACCGGCAAAATCAGGGATTTTCTTTGCCTGACAATTAACTAACCCTATTGATGGATTAATATAAAGTTTATATGTTAAAATTATTGCTTCCTGCTCAAAAACTTTTGTGCGCGAAACTATTGTTTTGATATACAAATCATCAGACGATATTGAAGTTGCTGTTGTTGCCTGTCCTCCGGCTGAATTTTGCTGCTGTTGAGATTTTGAATTTTCATCAGGCGGCAAAACCTTAATTGACAATCCGTTAGAAGTGATTTTATTACCATTTACAATAATTGTTGCAGGGGCAATAGAAAATGTTCCCGCTTGATGAGCAAGCAAAGTAAAAGTATAAGTATTTGATAATGAGATGCTTTGTTGTCCGTTTACATTACTCATCACCGAAGAACTCGAAGTAAAAGGACCAGCCAGAACCTCGAAATTGCTAAATTCCGGCGCACGAAAACTTTGACCATTTGCATTTATTTCGTAGGAAATTTGAAAGGGCTTATTTACGATTACAGGTTGCTGTGCAGATGCCTTAAAAGAAACCTGCTGTGCATAAATATTAGCGCCTAATATGCTTAAAATAAATAATATATATAATTTTTTCGCTTTCAATTTAATATTTTTTTTAAAATTAATTACAAAACATAAATACTCTGCAATAATTAAAATATCTAATTTTTACCAATCTTTGTCGGGCTGCTGCCGGTTTGGTTGAACGGCTTTTTGTGCGTTTTCTTTTGTTTGTTTTTCGTCCTGCATCAACGCATTAAGCAACTGCTGCGCATCGGTTTTGTCCATTTTAGGTTGCTGTTGTTGCTGCTGATTTTGTTGCTGATTTTGCTGATTTTTATCATTTTTTTGCTGCTGATTTTGTTTATCCGGAGGCGGTTTTTTCAAAAATTGCTGTGCATAGGCAAGGTTGTAGCGCGTTTCATTGTCTTTTGGATTTATTTTCAGTGCATTTTTATACGCCTGTATGCTTTGCTCATACTGCTTTTGCGAAAGCAAAGAATTTCCAACATTATGAAAAGCTGCAGCCAACTGATTCTCATCTAACTTTTTGTTTTTCTTTGCATTAGCCAACGCATTATTATAATATTGCAGTGCATCGGAATATTTTCCCTGTTTATACAAAGAGTTTCCCAGATTATAGTTGGCAATAAATTCGGTAGAATCCTTGCTCAACGCCTTGTGATATTCTACTTCGGCAGATGAAAATTGGCGTGAGTTGTATTTTTCATTACCGTCGGTAATATTTCTACTTGCACTTTGCGAGAATATATTAATATTATTTATCAAAAAAATTAATAATATAAATATTTTCAAACCAAAAATTAAAATATTATTTACAAATGTTTTATTCATTCAACTACACAATTTTTTTCTTAATATCAAAAATTTTTATTTTACTGAAAGTTTTATTTTTTCTATTAAAAACAACAGAATCAATAAGTAACAGCAGCAGCGCAACAAGCGCAAACGATTGGAACTGTTCATTAAAATCGGCATTAGAAGTTTCTATCACTCCTTTTGCCATTTGGTCGAGTTGGCGGGCAATGATGCGATTGGCATTGTCGGTATTGTCGGCTCGCACATAAATTCCTCCGCCTGTTGCCGCAATCTGCTGGCACATCTGTTCGTTGAGTTTGGTAACAACAATATTTCCCTGACTGTCTTTCTTAAAACTCATCGTTTCTCCTACCGGAATCGGCACCCCCTGCGGACTTCCAATTCCAATTATATCTACTTGAATATCATTTTGTTGAGCCAATTTTGCAGCATTAATAGCGTCATCTTCGTGATTTTCTCCATCTGTAATTAATATAACAGCGCGTCCCGATTTCTCTTTATTTTCTCCGAAAGATTTAACAGACAAATCGATAGCCGAACCGATAGCCGTACCTTGACGTGGTACCATTTGAGGGGAAATACTTTCCAAAAACATTTTTGCCGACACATAGTCGGCTGTAATCGGCAACTGCACAAAAGCATCTCCTGCAAAAACTACAAGTCCGATTTTATCATCAATCATACGGTCAACTAATTGAGATACAATTCGTTTTGCCTTTTCCAATCTGTTTGGAGCAATATCCTGTGCCATCATCGAATTGGATACATCCAATGCAATTATCACTTCAATTCCGCGCCGTGTGTTTGCCTGCTTTTTGTTGCCAAATTGCGGCTGCGCAAGTGCAATGATAATGAAAAATATTGAACAAAGCATAAGAATTGTTTTTACCAACGGACGCCGAGTAGAAACATTTGGCATCAGTTGCATAACTAACTCTCTATTACCCAGCAGTTTGATTTTGTTTATGCGCTGACGTTGTAAAAAGATAAAAACTCCCAATAAAATGGGAATAATTATCAATAAAAACAATATTTCCGGATTCTCAAATCGAAACATTTTTCAAATTTCTTATTTCAACAAAACGACGCAAAATTAGAAAAAACGAGTTTATCACACAACAATATTGACAATTTATAACTCATTTTATTTTTTTTTAAAATCAAAAAACAAGCAGTTTTTGCGTAATTTTCACCAAATTATTATTTAAAGTAATTAAATACAGCCCGTTAGCAAGCGGATTTAATTGTATAATATTTTCGTTAACATTCCCATTGCTAACTGTTTGTCCGCTTAAATTTGTCACTGTAAACGAATTAAATGTTTGCTCGCAAAGAATCTGTACCGTGCTGTTTTGTTTATTAAAAATAATTGTAATCGGAATAGCCGCAATATTATCAATATTATCAGAAGAATTCCAAGGCGTCCCTGTCTCTGCATAAATTCCCCAAATATATTCTGCAAGTTCGGGATGGTCGATAAAGGGATTTCTATTGCCCTGAATATTATTAAAAATTACATTATTTCTGTCTATTTCCTTTTGTGAAACAGGGTCTTGTCGATTCCATTTTAAGAAAAGATTTACAGCATAATTAGTGAAATTGCAAGTTGAATTAGTATATGTAAAAACGATATTCCCTTCTCCGGAAGTAAAATTTTTATCGACATAGCAAGTTGCCATATAAAAATAAGTGCGAGCAAAATCGCCTTTGTATTCATCTATCGGCTCAAAAGCAATACCTGAATAGCCTGCAAAAGAGGAATTGCCCCTTTTAGAGCCGTTTGCAGATGTGTAAGACGGATTATTTACCTCGCCAAAAGGATAGTTGCTCCTCTCTGCATTTACCTTTTTATCGGTAGGGTAGATGTGAAAAATGTCGGAGTACATTGGTGAAGCGCCACCAAACCAACTTTGCGGCACAGAATGCTCTCGATTGTAATACATACACTCCGAAGGCGCTGCTCCCCCTGTATCTTGATATGGAGCGCCAAAAGTAAAATCGCAGTTTGAATACATGTCCCAAACATACAAAATACCATCTTCCACGCGACTGTCAGTTTCTCTGTAAGCATTCCAAAGCCCTCCATAAGTAATATCTGTATGGTCTGAAATGATATTATTCAAAGCAAGGCGTAAATTATTGTTGGACATGCCGTTAGCCGAATCATAGTATCCGGCAGGCGCTTGGGCAAAAACAAAAATAATGTTGAAAATCAATAAATTAGATGTAATAATTTTTTTCATTTTTATAAAAAATTAAATTTATAATATGCGTTTAATAATAGCAAGTTTGTGAGTGTATTGTTTTGTTTGTTCCGAAATAATTCCTTTTTGGTCGATATAATCAATTTTTACACAAGCAGACGAATGAATTATCTGTTTGTTATTCAATAATATGCCTACATGTACAATTTCTTTATTTTCATTTTCAAAGAAAGCCAAATCACCTTGCTGTGCCGAAGAAATTGTATGAACTTCCGTACCTGTTTCAACTTGCCGCCGGGCATCGCGCGGCACATTTATTCCCAAATTTTCCAAAACTAACTGTACAAGCCCTGAGCAGTCGATTCCAAAAATCGTTTTTCCACCCCAAAGATAGGGCGCAAATAGAAATTTTTTTGCATTACGAATTATTTCTTGCGACGTAACAGACGCTAAATCAGTTATTTGAGCAGGGTCATAAATATACTTTTCATTATTGAGAATACAATTATTGCCCTCATCAAGCCAAAGCGTACTTCCATAAGGAATCGTAATCGGCTGATTTTCAGAATTATAAATTGTTGCAATGGGAACAGAAATTTTTACGGCATATAATTTTTTTTGCGTTTCAAAATTATTTTCAGACAAAACAGTGAGCATTCTTCTATCGCAAAAACCAATATAATTGTCGGTTATATTTCTGATTTTCAAGCGATTATCTGTTTTTTTTAAAATTTCTACTATTTCGCCAAAAAGTAACTGTGAAACCATTTCGGAACGCTCATCATCCTCTGCCCGCAGAGGCACGACGGGCTGTGTCACAATACAATATTTAAAATCCGAATTTTTAGTATTCATTTTTTTAAAAGCACAAAATTACAACAAAATAGGTTGAATATGCTGTTAAAAAAACATAAAAAGCGTAATTATTTATGTGGAAATGGAAACTTCAATACCAAGTTTTTTTATTTTTCTTGCAATTGTTTCCAATTCTTGCGGGGAAGTTTTTTTCAATGATTTTACAGGAGTTTCACGGTCGATGGTATAAATCATAACTTTTTGCGGCTTAAGTTTTTGTAATATTTTCAAATAGGCTGAAATTTCCTTTTCAGTAGTATTATTAATAATTTCTCCGTTGCATGACCCGTGCAAAAACATTGTTTGTATAATCAATTTATTTTCAAAATGTTGCAGATTTTCAACCAACCAGTCCACCGAAAAGTCGCTTTTAACCGGACGGTCAATCTGATGCAGAGTTTTATCTATTGCCGAATCAAGTTTTAGAATTGCCATGTCAATTTTCATTAATGAACTAAAAATCTGCGATCTATATATTTGCGTAGAATTTGTAAGAACGCTAATTTTGGCTTGCGGACAATAGCAATTACGAGCATCTATTGTATCGTCAATAATTTTTTCAAATTCGGGATGAATTGTTGGCTCGCCGTTACCGGCAAAAGTTATTACATCAATCGCTTGATTCTCAATGCATAGGGAATCCAATTTTTCTTCCAAAGCGTATTTTACATCTGCACGTGGTGGCATTGGAAATTCGTGCATGGTAGTATTAAATCCGCATTCGCAGTAAATACAGTTAAAAGTACAAATTTTTGCATCTATAGGCAATAAATTGATTCCCAAAGAATTACCAAGTCGGCGGCTATGTACCGGACCATAAATTATTTCGTGAAAGTGCAACATATTTTTTTCGATGATTAAGATTCAATTTTTTTTACAAAGGTATAGTATTTTTTTATTAAGCAAAACCCGTTGGCGGAATTAAATAAGTGCATATTTAATTTTACCAATAGGTCTGTTGTTAATTTTGTTTTAGGGGACTTCTAAAAATTAATTTTTTACATTTTGATTTTTCAAAGAGCTGCAGTCCGCTAAAACTCTACGAAAAATTATTCCAAAGTAAACCAATATTTTTAAGATAAACAACACTTTTATTGAAAATTTATCTATCTATCTACATATCTACATATCTACATATCTATCATTATTTTATTCATTATCAATATATATCTAACATTTTATCGGCAAAAGATTAAGTCGTATAATCTGCTCATAATATTGTTAATTTTTAGAAGTGCCCTACAGATAAGCAATAAAAGTATAAAGGCGTGAATTTTTCGCGGTTTTGTAGTTTTGTAATCTATTGGTGTGAATATTGTGTTGAAACATAACTATTTAACAACCAGATAAACGCCAATGATAATAACACAAACGCCAATCCAGCGCGTTACAGGTACGCTTTCTTGAAAAATAAAGACAGCAGCCAGCAGTCCGAAAATGTATGCAAAAGCAGTAACAGGATAGGCAACCGAAAACGGAAAATGTTTGAGAATGAAACCCCACAACACTGTTGCGGTAATCAGTAATATTCCGCTGGCAAGCAACCACCAATTTGTCAATAAATTGGCAAACCAAACCCATGAAAATTGAAATTTTGTAATTTTTTCTACCGCAAATTTAAAACAGACTTGACCTGATGCAAGTAAGAGGCATTGAAATATTGTTAAAATAATTACTTTTAGCATTTTATACCAATGATATTATTTTGGATTCATAATTATAAACGGTACAAGCATCTCTTCGAGCGAAACACCGCCATGCTGAAAAGTGTTTTTGTAAAAACTGACATAATAATTGAAATTATTGGGGTAGGCAAAAAAGTCGGAATTTGTGGCAAAAATGTAGTGCGAATTAATATTTGGCGATGGCAGTCCGATTTTTTGCGGCTCGAGAATTTCAAAAACCTCTTTTTTATTGTAACCCAATGACTTACCAACTTTGTAACGTAGATTTGTGTTAATATTTTTTTGTCCCAAAATTTTTATTGCATTATTCACCTGAATAGTTCCGTGGTCGGTTGTAAAGGCAACTTTATTGCTCATAAAACTGAGCGACTTAAATAAATCGTAGGTAGCCGAATGACGAAACCACGAGAGTGTCAGCGAGCGATAGGCATCGTTGTCGTTTGCAAGTTCGCGCATCATTTTTGAGTCGGTTCGTGCATGCGAGAGCATATCAATAAAATTGATAACACATACATTGAGGTCAATATTTTCGAGGTTTGGCAGTTGTTCAATAAGTTTTTCACAAGCCAATGAATCGTTAAGTTTGTGATATGAAAATGTATATTTTTTGCGAAAACGCTCTAACTGCGTCTGTATCAATTCTTTTTCAAAAAGATTTTTTCCTTCTTCTTCCTCTTCTTCTACCCAAAACTGCGGGTAAAGGGTTTTTATTTGTTCCGGAAGAAGACCTGAAAAAATTGCATTTCGTGCGTATTGAGTGGCAGTAGGAAGAAGTGCACAATACAAATCGTCGTTTTCAAAAGTATAAAATTCGTTGAGTATTTCACGAATTAACCTCCATTGGTCATACCGAAAATTATCCACCAAAACAAGAAAAACCTTTTCACCTTTGTCTAACAGCGGGAAAATTTTGTCTTTAAATAAATCCTGACTCATCATTGGGCGCTCCTGCGGTTGTGAAAACCAGTTTTCATAATTTTTTTTGATAAATTTAGTAAAAGTTGAGTTTGCTTCCGTTTTTTGCATTTGCAGCAATTCATACATTCCGTTTTCCGCATCTGAAAGTTCCAATTCCCAGAAAACCAATTTCTTATAAACCTCTACCCAGTCGGCAAAAGATAGCGATTCGTTAATTTGCATACCAATTTTACCAAACTCGCTGCGGTAAGAAGATGTTGTGTGTTCGGTAACAATTTCGCGCTTGTGAATATTTTTTTTCAGCGTTAAAAGGATTTGCGAAGGGTTTACCGGTTTGGTCAGATAATCGGCAATTTTGGCGCCAATTGCCTGATTCATAATGTTTTCTTCTTCGCTTTTGGTAATCATAACCAGAGGCACATTAGGGTCAAGGTCTTTGATATACGATAGCGTTTCAAGTCCGCTCAAGCCGGGCATATTTTCGTCAAGAAAAATAATATCAAAACTCATGCTTCGGCACAAATCAACGGCATCGGTGCCATTGGTCGCCGTAATTACATCATAACCTTTGTCTTGCAAAAAAATAATATAAGGTTTGAGCAAATCAATTTCATCATCAACCCAAAGAATTGTATCTTTTCTCATCTGTATTTTTTCAAATAAATAATTTGTGCAAAGATATGAAAATTATCGAAAAAATTATTTTTTCAAAAAAGTTTGGGAATTAGAAATAATGTATTACTTTTGTGCCATTATTTTAATATTATTTTAATATCAATTATTTAAAATTATTTTTATGGAATCAAAAGAAAAAAAATTTTCAGGATTTAAGTTAAACGGCTTTTTAATGCTGTTTTTAAACTTTTTATTGCTTGGCGCAGTAGTTGTTCTGTTTATTGTCGGAACAAACGTTTTGAATTCAAACTCAAGTTCTTTCTGGGGGGCTTTATTCATTGTTTTGGCTATTATCGGCTTCATCAAAAACACCTTTCTTTGGTTCGGTTTTCTTCAAATTGAGCCGAATCAGGCAATTGTGATGGTATTTTTTGGAAAATATCGAGGCACTATAAAGGAGAACGGCTTTTTCTGGGTAAATCCTTTTTATTCAAAGAAAAGACTTACTTTGCGTGCGCGAAACATTGATGCTGAGCCGATTAAAGTTAATGATAAAAAGGGAAATCCGATAATGATTGGTCAGGTAGTAGTGTGGCGCGTGATTGATACTTACAAGGCAAGTTTTGAAATCGACAGCATGTCCAATTCTATGAGTGTGTACGAAAATTTTGTCAGGGTTCAGTCGGATGCGGCTTTGCGTATGGTTGCCGGTATGTATTCTTACGATAATATGGAGAACGAAGACGACAGTTTGACATTGCGCCGCGGCGGTGAAGAAATAAATGAGATACTTGAACATCAACTCAACGAACGGCTTTCCATTGCAGGTATTGAAATTATGGAAGCCCGTGTCAATTATCTTGCTTACGCACCCGAAATTGCAGCGGCAATGCTGCGCCGCCAGCAGGCAGATGCAATTATTGCTGCCCGTAAAAAAATCGTTGATGGCGCTGTGGGAATGGTGCAACTTGCGTTGGAAAAACTGTCGCAGGAAAAGGTAGTGGAACTTGACGACGAGCGCAAAGCAGCAATGGTTTCAAATTTGCTTGTGGTACTTTGCGGAGACGAACGCGCAACGCCGGTAGTTAATACCGGAACGCTGTACAATTAAGAATTAAAAATCGTAACGTAAAAGACAAAGTAAAACGTAACACGTTTTTGCGAATGTGTTACGTTATTAACTTTTATGTTTATAAGCGTTTATTATAGATGGAAAATAAAAACAAAATAAAAACTTTTGTACTCCGCATTGATGCCGAAACAATGTCAAAAATTGAACACTGGGCGGCAGACGAATTTCGTTCGGTCAATGGACAAATTTTATATCTGCTAAACGAGGCATTGAGAAAAAACAAGCGTAAATAGCGATAATTATGCAGTAATTATTATTTTTGCAAAAAATAACTTTTAAATAAAAAGATGAGCGACAATAACTCACGCAACTTTTCGTTTGCATTTTTTGTGGCACGCCGATATTTATTTTCCAAAAAATCGCATAATGTAATCAATATTATTTCGGCAATTTCGGCTACAGGTGTGGCTGTGGTTACGGCTGCATTAATTTGTGTGATGTCGGTATTTAATGGCTTTGAGAACCTTGTAGGGACGCTTTATTCGGCTTTCGACCCGGACCTGAAAATAACACCTGCCAAAGGCAAACATTTTGATATGAATAATCCTCAAATTCAAAAAGTTATTCATTTTAATGAGATAAAAAACTATTCTACAACGATACAGGATAATGCTCTTTTGCGCTATGGCGACAAACAGATGCCGGTAATTGTAAAAGGAGTTTCCGATAATTTTGAGGAAATGACGCGCATCGACAGCATTATGTATGATGGTAAATTTTATTTTTCCGACGGCGCTTTTGATTATGCTGTTGTTGGATTTGGGGTTGCAGGAATACTTGGGATAAATCCTTATTTTTTTACGCCGCTTGAAATATATGCTCCGAAACGAAGCGAACGGATTAATATTTTGCGCCCCGACAAAAGTTTGACAGATGTAAAAACTTTTGTCTCCGGAATTTTCTTCGTTCAGCAGGCGCAATATGACGAAAATTATGTACTCGTTTCGCTTGATATGGCTCGGTCTCTTTTTGAAATGGACAGCACAACGGTTTCGGCAATAGAACTGCAATTTCAGCCGAATGTTAATGCTAATAAGGTTCATAAATTGATTTCCAATACATTAGGTAATAATTTTGTGGTACAAAACCGAATGGAGCAGCAGGAGAGTTTTTTCAAAATTTTGAATATGGAACGATGGTTTGCCTTTGCTATTTTGTGTTTTATCTTACTTATTTCGAGTTTTAATCTCTTCGGGTCGCTGTCGATGTTGATAATTGAAAAGAAAGAAGATACTCAAACTTTAAAGAGTATGGGGGCTGACAATACACTTGTTCAATACATTTTTTTGTTCGAGGGCTGGTTAATTTCCTTTTTAGGGTTGATTATCGGTATTGTAGCGGGTATTTTGCTTTGCTTGGCGCAACAGCATTTAGGACTCATACATTTGGGTGAAAATTATATCATCAATTCTCTTCCTGTTTCTTTGCAAATTAAAGATTTATTTTTTATTTTTTCTATGGTAATAATTATCGGATTTACGATTTCTTTTTTCACTGCAAAATTTGCAAAAAATTCTAATAAAAAAATTTGAAAAAAGATACAACAGAATAAAACTACCTGCCAGAGAGAGGACACAATGCCCAACCTTTGCACTTACAAACTGTTTGACTTGCTGCGATAACCATCGTGAATATCATTACCTTTTATCGTAAAATTTACATATCTTTGCAGAAATTTATTGTCTTGAATTCAATAAGTAGAAGGAAAAAAAATGTGCAGGGTATTAATTTTTTTATAATTTTTTAATAAAACTAAAAAATTGAAATTTAATTTTTTTAAATATAAATCAGTATTTTGGTTGTTTGCTGCGGGAATTGTTTTTTTTATTTTGGGAAAGATATTTTTTGAAATATACAATGCATCGCCACAGGAAGTTGTTGATATTCAAAGGTTTCAGAAAGTTTTTACTCAAAAAGAAAGGCAAGCGCAGCAAACGATTGCTCTTATTAAGCAAAAAACAAATTCCGACACTTTCATTGATTCTTTGGAAAATATTGATTTTCAAGGCAATGACATTATATATTATGTGTATGACAACAATAAAGTTGTGTTTTGGTCTGACAATCTGATTGTACCCAACAATGGTATTGAGTTTGTAGCAAATACGACCGAATATATCAAGACGCCAAACAATAACTGCGTGTATATTTGCAGTGAGAGCGGAAATTTTAAAATCGTTGCGCTTATCTTACTAAAATTTTCATATTCAACCGAATCTGCAACTCTTAACAGTCATTTTGTTAGCGATTTTCGCACTAATTCTGATGTGCTTACAGTGCAAGGCAGTCCGAGTGATATTTTCGCAGTTTTCAGCAGCAATCAGCAATATCTTTTCTCATTACAAACCCCATACCAACCCATTTTTTCTGATTTTTGGCTAAAACTTTCGTTTTTTACATATCTTATTTTTTTTATAATATTTTTTGCCTTCTACACGCTGATTCCCAAAATTTTACCACTGCAAAAATTTGCTGTTTTTAAATTTTTGGTACTTGCAGTTTCTATGGCATTACTGACTTTTTTACTGATTTTTTATCAGATTCCCACCGGTTTTTTTGCCGGTGCAAATCTGATTTTCAAGTTTTTTTCTGTCGGTGATTTTCTCAATGGATGCGGAAATTTTATTGTTTTTACATTTTATTGTATATCAACAATTTATCTATTAAGTTTTTTGAATTTCAATTTATTTTTAAAAAAACATAAAATTTCTTTTCTATTTGCACCTTTGATATTTATTTTGTGTTCTGCGCTGTTTTTCAATATTTTACGCAATATCGTTTTCAATTCGCAAATGCAAATTTCAATTCTCAAATTGGAGGACATAACTTTTGTGCGCATTTTTTTGCATGCTCTTATTGCAATGTGGGGAGCAGGAGCTATCTTTCTGTTTTTCAAGTTGTTTGGCTGGATAGAAAGCAAACGTGATTTGCTGATTGCTATTATAATAAATTCGTTGTTGCTGTGTGGTTATTTATTGTTATCAAAAATTTTTAACTATCAATATTCAAGGCTTTTTTGTTTATCATTCGCAATTTTTTTGATATTTTTTTTACTGATTTTGTGGCAAACAAAAAAAATTAATATTTATTCTAATGTATTGAATGCCATATATATAGTTGTTATGATTGGTATGCTGGTATTAAATATTTTTTATTTTGAAAAAGAACATCGTGCAAATCAATTCAGAGAGATTGCACAAAAGATTTTAGTAGAAAATACAGACGAAACCAACACTCAAAATGCACAATTAATGAAATTGGACATACAAATTGTTACCGACAAAACTATGCAATCTTTGGTAACAAAATCGAATCAATTCAATGCTGCAAGGCATTATTTTGAAGAAAAATACTTAACTGATAATTTCAGTAATTATGAATTGGCAATTTTTGTTTATAAAAAGCATTCCGCTGATTTTCAAAACTATCAAAATTTAATTCAGCAGTATGGCGGTCGAATTTCCGAAAGTAATTTTTACAGGATTTCTGCCCCGCAAAGTTCAAATTCGTTCGTTGGAATTTTCCCATTGCAAACTCGTGATTCGCTTTTCCTTGTTGTTAATCTTGAAAATGTTCGTAATTTTAGGAGTTATAGTTTCCCTAATTTATTGATTAACAATTATAATCAGGAATATTCAAACCTTAAAATTTCAACGGCTAAATATACCGACGGCAACCTTACTTCTTCGACAGGCAATTTTATTTATCCTACTACAACTTATTGGTTTTCAAATATTAACGACAAAAAATCTTCTTTTATTTACAACGGACTTAGCAATTTTGTTTTTGCCTCATCAGGAGCGAAAAACATAGCAGTTGTTACCGATTTGAAAAATCACATGTGGAGAAATTACGTTATTTATTTTTTCTACGGATTTTTGGTTAGTTTTTCATTGATGTGGTTATTGGTTTGGGCTATCTCTGCTCTTAATCATAAACAACTGAAAATCAACATTATTACTCGTTTCCAATATTTATTTTTGGTATTGTTTCTGTTGAGTTTTGTTGGAGTTTTTCTGTTTTCATCAGAATTTATCAAACGCCGTTATCGCGAGCAACAAATTTCCTCTATTGATGGGAAAATGGCTTATATCCAAAAGGTTTTGCAGGAAAAATATTTCTATAATTTATCTCTATCCGATTTAGAATCAGGAAATTTAACAAACAATCTGCAAGACCTTTCATATACTTTTCAAACGGACATCCATATTTTTGACAACAACGGAATACTGATTGCTACTACCCAGCCGCTAATTTTTAATAAAAACCTGATTAGCAGGCGAATAGCGCCAAAAATATTTTTTTCAAATCGTAATACTTTCAGCCAAAAAGAGCAAATTGGAAATTTGAACTATCTTGTTAATTATTCGGAATTTTTTAATGGCGATAATCTTCAAATCGGGTATATTGCTATACCTCAATATTTTAGCGAGATAGATATTAACAACGAAATGCAGAATTTTTTGAAATTTATTATTCATATTTACGTTATTGCCTTAGTTATTGCTCTGATATTCAGCAATATAATTCGCAAACAACTTTCAAAGCCATTGCTCGACCTCGAAAATAAACTGAGAGAAATGAGATTGGGAAAACGTAACGAAAAAATTGAATATAAATCAAATGATGAAATTAGCCAACTTGTTGAGCAATACAATATTACGGTTGATGAACTTGACCGCAGTGCGCGCCTTCTCGCCAAGTCGGAACGCGAATCGGCGTGGAAGATGATGGCGTTGCAGATTGCCCACGAAATAAATAATCCGCTCACACCAATGAAATTGTCAATTCAACAATTACAGCGTACAAAACAAATCGGGGATTCAAAATTTGACGAATATTTTAACAAATCAACTCAAATGCTTGTAGAACAAATAGATAACCTTTCACACATAGCAAGTACTTTTTCTACTTTTGCAAAATTGCCCGAAGTAAAGGTTGAAAGGACAAATTTGAATGAAAAAATAATTTCGGCAGTTGAGTTGTTTAAAAATAATGATAAAGGAGTTATTATCAATTATTTACTCCCGGAAGAAAATATTTTTGTATTCATTGACCCGGAACAATTACAACGCGTTTTGAGTAATTTAATTAAAAATGCAATTGAGGCTATAGGTGAAAAACAGACCGAAAAATTTATTGAAGTATCTTTACAAAGTATTGATAATAAGGCAATTATATTTGTAATTGATAATGGTATCGGCATCAATCCGGAAAGTGCGGATAAACTTTTTGTACCGTCATTCACCACCAAAAACACAGGAATGGGACTGGGTTTGGCAATCTCAAAAAGCATTATTGAAACCTTCGGCGGAACGATTTCATTTACAAGTGAAATGGGCAAAAGAACTGCCTTCAGAATTGAATTGACTCAAATAAATTAACTTTTTGGAAAAATATTTTTTAAACTTAATAAAAAACACTACTTTTGCAGTCCAAAAAAGGCGGGGTAGCTCAGTTGGTTAGAGCGTCGGATTCATAACCCGGAGGTCACGAGTTCAATTCTCGTCCCCGCTACAAATACTCAAAAAACAGTAATTTGTACAGTTCTTTCACAGATTATATCTTAACATTGCAAAAGTATTAATTCCTAATTGAGGGTGCATTTCGGCGTTCAAGTCGAATTTAAAATTGTTTATGTTAAAACCTATTCCCAAACAACTTATCAAATAATCGTAACCGTAAATGCCTAATTTTATGGTAAATACGTCTTGTAAATAATAGTCAAATCCAGTGGCAAAGCGATAATTTGCATTCAAATCCTTATCAATTTGCGTGCGCCATGCCAGATTCTGATAAAAAAAATAGCGCGTGCCAAGCGAATAGACCGACGGCAGTTTTTTAACCGCAGTTTCGGTTTTCATATTTGTTAAAAAAGGATTAAACGCATTAAATCCAATATTGAAATTGGAAGAGATGTTGATATTTGCACCAATTTGCCCTAAAATTGCACCTCTATAGCGACTTTCCTGCACAAAATAACTTGTAAAATAATTCACAGAAACACCTAATGCAAATTTGTCGGAAAAATTGCGGGAAAGGGCAACTCCCGCTAAAATATCATGAGATACCGAGTATCCAAAATGCGACAAGGCGATTCCAATATTAATTTTGTCGGTTGGAATGGCTACCTGCACAATTTTTGTGGATAATTCTTTGATGAAAAAACGATTTTCATAAGTTGCGCCAAATTCTGTTTTTTGCAAAAAACCCAAATTTGCCGGATTATGAAATGCAGCCCATTGCCGTTCGTCAGACACCGATGTTTCCGCAATAGAGGCAGACCCCGAAATAGAATTTTCCAATTGAGCCATCGAAATCAGCGGAACAATTATTAAAAGCAAAAAAAAATATTTTTTCATGGGCATAACTTTTGTTTTTTAATTTGTAAATTATTATTGTTTAATAAAAAATAAACTATTATATATCAAACAATTAAGAACTTCGTCTATAATTTTTTAGGATATAAATATTCTTAATTCTTCATTCTCAAAATTACCCGTTTATTAGTGTTTTTTAATTTATCTAAAAATAAATCCCAGTCGAAATGCCATGGGTCTGTTTTGCGGTCGGGAGCGATGTCGCTATGCCGCAGAATGTATTTGATGTTGTATCTTCGTTGAATATTTGCAACCAACTTCACTAACGATTCCATTTGTGCATCTGTCGGGCTGCTGTAAAAATTTGTCATCAATTCAATTCCAATAGAACGGTCGTTTGCACCTTTTGTTGCTCCGTCGGGGAAAATACCTGCTCCTGCGTGAAAAGCAATATTTCGTTCATTAACAAGTGAAAAAACATTGCCTTTGCGGTCGATAATATAGTGCGCACTAACACCGTATGCACGGAAAACAGAAATAATATTTTCAAGCAAAAAAGGCGCTCCGTCCCAGTTATAATAAGTTGAATGAATAATAATTGCGTCTATCGGTCGGTTTTTTGCGCTCCGCTGCCCAAAATCTATTTTATTATTATTGATAACCAAAGTATCCGTTTGCCCTGCTGCAGACAGATAACCCATTATCAATATTAAAAAAATAAAATAATATTTCACACAAAACAAAAAATATAATAATTTGAATTTATTACTCCCATTCTATAGTTGCCGGCGGCTTGCTGGAAATATCATATACTACACGATTAACTCCGTTTACTTTATTAATTATTTCATTTGAAATTTTAGCGAGAAAATCGTATGGAAGTTGCACCCAATCAGCCGTCATTGCGTCTGTAGATGTAACTGCCCGCAGGGCAACAACATTATCGTAAGTGCGGGCGTCGCCCATTACTCCCACCGATTTTACCGGCAAAAGGATAACCCCAGCCTGCCACACTTTGTCGTAAAGATTCCACCGGAGCAATCCATTAATAAAAATATCGTCTGCTTCCTGTAAAATTTGGACTTTTTCAGGGCTAACTTCACCCAAAATTCTCACTGCCAGCCCCGGGCCGGGAAAAGGATGCCGTGAAATCATTTGCCGCATCATTCCAAGTTCAAATCCTACGCGCCGCACTTCGTCTTTAAAAAGCATTCGCAATGGCTCGCAAAGTTGTAAATTCATTTTTTCGGGTAGTCCGCCAACGTTGTGATGGCTTTTTATCGTAGTGCCGCTAATAGATAAACTTTCAATAATATCGGGATATATCGTACCTTGAGCGAGCCATTTTACGCCTTTAATTTTTTGCGCCTGCTGTTGAAAAACCTCAATGAAACCGTTACCAATGATTTTCCTTTTGCTTTCGGGGTCGGCAATGCCTTTTAATTTTTCAAAAAAATAATCCTTTGCATCAATGCCTAAAATATTAATTCCCAAATATTTATAATTATTCAAAACAGATTCAAATTCGTTTTTTCGCAACATCCCGTGGTCAACAAAAATACAGGTCAAATTTTTACCAATGGCTTTGTGCAACAGGAGCGCCACCACCGAACTATCGACCCCACCCGAAAGCCCAAGGATAACTTTATCGCTGCCGAGCGTTTTTTTCAATGTTTTTATTGTTGCGTTAATAAATTCGGAAGGTGTCCATTTGCGCTTACAACCGCAAATTTTTAGAAAATTTTCAAGCAGCAGCGTTCCGTCTGTTGTATGAAAAACTTCCGGATGAAACTGTACTCCCCAAATTTTTTGTTTTGTAAAACAATAAGCAGCAAATTCCACATCGGCAGTAGAGGCGATTTTCTGAGCATCTATGGGCAAGGAAGTAATTGTATCACCATGCGACATCCAAACTTGCGACCCCTCGTTAATATTTTCAAACAGTGGGTTTTTATTGTCAATAAAAGTTAAATTTGCTCGTCCGTACTCGTGAGAACTTGTATTTTCGACCTTTCCACCATAAAAATTTGCAATAAATTGAGCGCCATAGCAAATCCCCAAAACGGGAAATTTACCGATAATTTTGCTCAAATCAATTTTAAAAGCATCGTTGTCATAAACCGAAAACGGACTGCCAGAAAGAATAACTCCTTTAATATCAGATGTTTCGGATGGAAATTGATGATACGGCAAAATTTCGCAAAATTCATTAAGTTCACGTATTCGCCGCCCGATTAATTGTGTTGTTTGCGACCCAAAATCAAGTATTAGTATTTTTTCCAAAATATTTTTATTGAAAAATAATTATAAAAAATATTTGCAAATGTACAGGAAAATATTCAATTTTATCGCAATCGGATAAAAATTTCATTAAAACAATACCTTTATCAATATTTTTTTCAGATATTACATAATGAATTAATTGAAATGTCTAATCAATACTTTTTTCTCCATCTATCAATTTTTTTGTGAGTTTTCGTCTAATTATTATCCAAGGAATAATTACAACCCATATCGCTGTGTCTAATACTAATATACTCCCGATAGTCAATGCGATAAATATAATAAAAAAGAAAAATATACTAAACAAATGGTTCAGACGAAAAGTTAATTTTTCCTTAGCAGGCATTGACAATGACAGTTCTTTATGTTTTTCAAAAGCATACCAATAACAAATGTATGACATTAACGCTGCACAAAAATGGTTTATTATAAATAATCTAAATCCTAAAAAATAGACATTGAGATTGATATGGTCGTTTACAAATAAACCGTTGAAACTTTCTGCAAAAAAAGCCGTAGTAAATGGAACAAATATGATTGGTAATAACATTAACATATTGATAATGACTAATTTATTATCATAATTATGAATATATTTGAATAAAATATGATGACTTCTCCAATAAGATGAAATTAAGAAAAAACTGAGTAAAGTAGCCACAAAGAGATATTTCAAATCAAACAATTGCTTCAGGACATCGTTATATGTTGTTTCGCCTGTTATACGCGGAATCTTAAATTCGATGACTAAAAGCGTTAAGGCAATGGCAAAAACAGCATCGCTGAAAAATGCCAACCTTTCTACTTGAAAGTCCTGTTTCGGATGTTTTTCAACATTTTCTTCGCCTTTCTCCGGTGAATTTTGCCGGTCTATTTGATGTGTATTACGCATATTGAAAATATTTTTGTAATAATCCATATTAATTTCAAACTACAAAAATACTGAAATGTTTTCAATTTACATTTTTCTGTCCTGATTTTCATACTCCTGTCGAATTTGTTCATAATGCACAACACCATCTTTGGTATAAGTAATTAATATTTTCCATTGCAACTTTTAATGCCTACTGGCGTTTTTAAATTTGTCAAGGCATAATTTTTAAACAAAAAATTTATTTTTCATTTTTTTATAAAAATTAAGAATAAATATTTTATTGAATATAAAACATAAATAATTTTAAATGTTTTTGTATTTTTGCAAAAAAAATCTAAAAATCCGATGCAAATTTTCCCCTATATATTACAACCTCTTTATATTATTCTCATTATTAGCGTAATAGTAGTGATGTTGCTCGAAAACAGGAATTCAATCAGGTCGCTGTCGTGGCTACTGGTGATTATTTTTATTCCTATTGGCGGCTTGTTGTTGTATCTTATTTTGGGAATGAATATGCCGAAAAATCATTTGATTCAGCGGCGTGGCAAAGATGCAATTTATAGAACGCCTCCGCAAAGTAAAACCGATATTGTTATGCCTTGCGTTTCCGATAATGAAGATAGTGCAAATTTGTGCAGAATGCTTCGTGCCAACAGCAATGCTGTTTGTTACTCCAACAATGATATTAAAGTGCTTTCGGATGGAGAAAGTTCTTTTGACGCAATTTTTGAGGCAATAAGAAATGCTAAAAATCATATCCATATCGAATTTTTTATTTTTGCTGACGATAAAATTTCCAACCAATTACGCGAACTTCTTATACAAAAAGCATACGAGGGTGTACGTGTAAGGATGATTTATGATTACTGGGGCAGTTTGGCATTGACTTTTTCTCGAAAATATCTTAAATCGCTACGCGAGGCTGGGGTATTTGTAAAACCGTTTTTGCCGATGCGAATTCGTTTAGCTCGCAGCAAAATCAATTATAGAAATCACAGAAAAATAATTGTTGTTGATGGTTTAGTGGCTTTTACCGGAGGAATAAATGTAGCCGACCGTTATATTTACGGCAATCGGCTCGGTCAATGGCGAGATACGCTTGTACGACTCGAAGGAGCGGTTGTCCACGGTTTGCAAATACTTTTCCTTACCGATTGGTACTTCGTTGATAAAAAACTTATCAGCAATGCAAAATATTTTCCCGAAGCACAAGTTTTTCCAAGAGATAATTTGATTCAAGTTGTTGCCAGTGGACCTAATAGCGATTGGCAAACTATTTTGCAGGGTTTTACACACGCAATAACTACTGCCAAAAAGTACATTTATATTCACTCACCATACTTTATACCACCTGAAACTATCAATTCATGCGTTCAAATGGCGGCATTAAGCGGGATTGACGTGCGACTGATGATTCCGATGAAATCCGACACTCGATTTACGCATATTGGTACTTACAGTTATTTGGGACAACTTTTGGAGGCAGGGGTGAAAATTTTCCGTTACAGTGGTGGTTTTTTACATAGCAAGGCAACTGTAATTGACGACCGAATTTCTATTGTAGGCTCTGCAAATATGGATGAACGCAGTTTTTCCCAAAACTTTGAAGCGAACGTTTTCATTTTTGAGGAAACCACTGCCAAATACCTTAAAACATTATTTATAAAAGATTTGCAATTCTGTCAAGAACTTACACTCGACCAGTGGAACGCTCGTAGTCGCTGGCAAAAATTGAAAGAAGCATTCGTGCGCCTTTTCAGTCCATTACTCTAATAACCTTAATGTGGATAAGAAATTTAATATTGTTAATTTTCTATAGTTTTATATGTAATTTGGTAGTATAAAGTGTTGATTTTCAAAGATACTTTTTTGTAAAATATGTACCAAATTAATAATATCTTACCTTGACACTTGCAATTAATCATAAAATAGTTTTTATTTTTTGTTTACAATTGTAAGTAATTTTCTTTAAAATGATAATAATTTGCTGTTTTTTATATGAAAATTTTATTAAAATATTTTTTTATAAAAATTATTCGTTTTTTCAAAAATAAATACATTCTCTGTTTGAAAAATTGTGTAATTTTGCACGCTAATTTCAAAAAATTAATATAAGTTCTTTTCTAAAAAATAATAAAAAAATTATTCACTATGAATGATAATTTAAAGCCATCAAGCAATATTGTCATCAAATTTTCCGGTGATTCGGGTGACGGAATGCAACTTACCGGTACAATGTTTTCAAATCTTTCGGCAATTTTGGGCAATGAAATTTCTACTTTTCCGGATTATCCTGCCGAAATTCGTGCGCCACAAGGTACTCTCGGAGGCGTATCGGGTTTTCAGGTGCATATAGGTTCGGGGCGCGTTTTTACACCGGGAGACGAGGCAGACGTACTCGTTGCAATGAATCCTGCTGCTTTAAAAGTTAATGCTAAAAACATAAAAAGCATTGGTTCAATAATTTACGATACGGATACTTTTACCCGTTCCGACCTCGAAAAAGCCGAATTTACCACCGATAATCCCTTTGATGAACTCAAACTGATGGAAAAAGTGCAACTTGTGCCTGTACCGTTGACTTCGCTCACTAAAAAGAGTTTGGAAGGTTTTGATTTGGATAATAAAACGGTTTTGCGCAGTAAAAATATGTTTGCATTAGGATTGATTTGCTGGCTTTTCAACCAGCCGATTGATAAGGCAATAAGTTTTTTGGAAAGTAAATTTGATGCAAAAAAGGATTTGCAAACTGCTAATATTAAAGTACTTACCGACGGATTCAATTACGGAAATAATTTGCACATGGTTGTTTCGCCGTTTTATGTGTATAAATCCGAAAATTTGGAACACGGGCTTTACACAAGCGTAAGCGGCAACAAGGCAACAGCATGGGGATTGATTGCTGCCGCCGAAAAAGCAGGTGTGCAATTGTTTCTTGGCAGTTATCCTATCACTCCGGCAACTGATATAATGCAGGAACTTGCCTTGCGCAAAGATATGGGAGTAAAAGTTATGCAAACCGAAGATGAAATTGCTGGAATTAACACTGCGCTCGGAGCGTCTTTTGCAGGCGCCCTTGCTGCTACAAATACTTCAGGTCCGGGACTGGCGCTCAAAGCCGAAGCGCTCGGACTGGCTGTTATGGCAGAATTGCCGCTCGTATTAATTGACGTTATGCGCGTTGGACCTTCAACAGGTATGCCCACAAAGACCGAACAAGCGGATTTGCAGCAGGCATTGAACGGACGAAACGGCGAATGTCCGCTTGTGGTACTTGCAGCCGATACTCCGGCAAACTGCTTTGATTATGCATTTCAGGCAGCAAAAATTGCTTTGGAACACTCTACGCCTGTAATTTTACTTACAGATGCTTTTATCGGAAACGGCTCGTCGTTGTGGAAATTGCCGAAATTAGCCGATATGCCTGCAATAAAATTGCCTTTGCCTCCTGAAAATTTGGAAAAATTTACTGCTGTTACTCGCGACCCTGAAACTTTAACTCGATATCGTGTTGTTCCCGGAACGCCAAAAATGATGCACCGCATTGGAGGATTGGAAAAGGACAGCGTAAAAGGCAGCATATCTACTGACCCTGTAAATCACGAAAAAATGGTCGCCATGCGCCGCAGGAAAATTGAAAATGTACCCGTTCCTGATGTAAAAATTGAAGGCAACCCCGATGCTGAAATCCTGATTGTAGGGTGGGGAAGCACCTACGGACATTTGATAAGCGCCATCCATCAACTCAACGAAGATGGCAAAAAAGTTGCTCTGGCACAATTTAACTATCTTTTCCCTCTGCCGAAAAATACAGCAGAAGTTTTGAAAAAATATAAGAAAATTGTTGTTTGCGAACTCAATGGCGGACAATTTGCCAATTATCTCCGTGCCAACAATAACGGCATTGTAATTGAACAATTTAATAAAATTCAAGGGCAGCCATTCACCGTAAGCGAAATTGTAGAGCATTTTAATAAATTAGTATAAAATATAAATTTTAAGTATTTTTAATTATTAAAATAAAAAAAATATTAAAATAGAAAAAATTATTATATATGGAAGAAATACAACAATATACAGCGAAAGATTTTAAGAGCGACCAATACGTGCGCTGGTGTCCCGGCTGCGGCGACCATGCAGTGCTTAATGTTTTGCAAAAAACTATGGCAGAACTCGGCATTCAGCCACATGAAACGGTTGTAGTGTCGGGTATCGGATGCTCGTCGCGCCTGCCTTATTATATGAATACATACGGATTTCATGCTATTCATGGACGTGCAGCAGCCATTGCCACAGGTGTTAAAGTTGCAAATCCTAAACTTTCGGTATGGGAGGTTACAGGCGACGGAGACTGTTTGGCAATAGGTGGAAATCATTTTATACACAGCGTAAGACGAAATATTGACATTAATGTTTTGTTATTCAACAACCAAATTTATGGCTTAACCAAAGGGCAATATTCGCCAACTTCCAAACGTGGGGCAATTACAAAATCTTCCCCTTTCGGCACAATTCAAGACCCCTTTCGTCCGGCAGAATTGACATTTGGCGCACGTGGAACTTTCTTTGCACGTACTTTGGATGTTGATTTGAAAACATCTCAAATGATTATGACCGCAGCGCAAAAGCATAAAGGAACATCAATTTGTGAAATTTTGGTTAATTGTGTGATTTTCAATAATGGAGTTTATGGATGGATTTCCGAAAGGGAAACACGACCGGACAGAACAATAGTTTTGGAACATGGAAAACCGATGATTTTCGGAAAAAATAACGACAAAGGATTGGTGTTAGAAGGTTTGGACTTAAAAGTTGTAAATATTGGTGAAAATGGGATTTCCGAAAAAGATATTTTAATTCATGATGCAAAATGTGTAGATACAACTCTTCATCTGAAACTTGCACTAATGGAAGGTCCCGAAATGCCGATTGCGATGGGTGTTATTCGTGATGTGGATAAATCTTCTTACGAAGCCGAACTTGAACGTAAAATTGAAGAAGGAAAGAATGCCAAAATTCATCATTTTGATGAATTAATTGAAAGCGTGGAGCAGTGGGAAATGTAAAAGGTTGTTACTCAGCCTTTTCTACTCTTAACCCAATATCGCTGATGCCTTGCAAAATATCGTTACGCATACCTTGTATTAGTTCGTAACGATATTTTTTTTGCTCCAGTTGAATATTCTTTTCAATCAATAAAGGCATTTCATATATTGCTCCTGCACCTCTTCCAAGCCATTTGCCGCGGTCGTCGGCTAAGTAACATTCAACAGTATCGGTTTGAACAACAACATAAATACTGTCGGAAGCGGCAACCGATTTTTTTATGAAAAGCCAAAAATTCTGATATGGATATTCGCTTGTATTTCTGATATTTACATAAATATTATAAGGAACAGACGACTGCTGAATAGTAAAATCGAAAGCCAACACATTGTTTTTGTTCCAACCTTCCGACGGAATTTTTTGATATTTAAAAAAAATATCATTATTTGTGCATGCAACGAAACAAAATGTTGATAATAAAATAATTATAAAAAAAGAATTAAGAATTTTCGTCATAATGATTATTTTGATTCCTAATATGGAAATTATTATGTCCTTTTACAGCAATATGATGCTTGTGCTGCGGATTTTTTGGTACGTAATCCGATTTATTTTCCTGCTGAACATTTGTCCGTTTTACAAGTTTATGATTGTTAAACTGATTTTTTCTTTCATCAAAACGCGTTAAACTTTCCTGTCCGACAATGTTCTCATATTCAGTTGATTGCTCTTTTTGATTCTTTTCGGAATCTAAAAGTTTCAACGGTTTTTCCCCGTTTTTATTCATTTCAATAATATCTTTAACACGCTCCACAGGGATTGTAACTAAATTAACAGCATTAATTTTGTCGATAGAATAAGTCATCAAGTGTTTGAAAACGTCGGTTTTGAAATGGAAATACGTGCCGTTTATGGTTTCAAGTTCAACTTCGCGGGAGGGAAAATCTTTTAACGCTTCAACATACACATCAAGTTCGTAATTCATGCAACATTTCAGTTTACTGCATTGACCTGCAAGTTTTTGAGGGTTGAGTGAAATATCCTGAAATTTTGCAGCGGTTGTTGAAACCGAATTAAAACCGGTCATCCAACTTGAGCAACAAAGTTGTCGCCCACAAGGACCTATTCCGCCAATACGTGCTGCCTCCTGCCGCGCTCCTATCTGCTTCATCTCGATGCGCACGTGAAATGTTTCTGCAAAAACTTTTATCAACTGCCGAAAATCAACTCGCTCGTCGGCAATGTAATAAAAAATCGCCTTAGTACCATCACCCTGAAACTCTACATCTCCTATTTTCATGTCAAGTTTAAGGTCTTCGGAAATTTTTCTCGCCTGAATCATTGTCGGCTGTTCTTTTTCTTTTGCCTTTTTATATTTTGAAATATCAACTTCTTTTGCCTTGCGATAAACGCGGCGGACTTCCATTTTCTCAGGGTTGAAATTATTTTTTCTCATTTGCAGTAAAACGAGCCGACCTGTCATTGTAACCTCGCCAACATCTATCCCGGGCAACGATTCTACCACAACAATATCGCCCTTTTGGAGCGGAATGTGAGTACTGTTTAGAAAATAACTTTTGCGTGTATTTTTAAATTGAACTTCTATATAATCGGTATCTCTCTGTGTATCAGGCAAATCGCATAACCAATCGAAAGAACTCAACTTTTTATTGGAATTTTTTTTACAGCCACGTAAATTCATACAACAACCGCCTGTCACAATGGGATATATTTCGTTTTTCATCAAATATCTTATTTTTTTACTTATAAAAATGCAAAATTACGGAAAAAAATCAAATTTTTAAAGGATAATTGTGAAAAACTTTTATTAGTACTGTTAATTTGGTGTAGAAACAAAGAATTAAATTCTGGATTGCTTTGGGCTATCGCCCTCGCAATGACGTACCGTCACTGGGTTTTGCCGTCATTGCGACCTCCCTTGCTGCCCCTCGTTTGCGACGAGGAGGCTAATGGTAGAGCGTTTTTAACGTATAATATTTTATGTTAAAAACATAAACCCAAATTCCACTCGTTTGCAAAATGAAAAAAAAGTATTATTTTTCTCAAAAGAAAAGAGGAAGTGAACTATTGGCCAAACAAGATTTAATGTCTATGAGGGGTATCTGTCTTCCTGTTTTTCCTTTTGAGTTTTCGGTTGAAATGGCTTCAAATAGAATGATAGAAAATAAAATAGGTCTAAT
>Ga0123357_10001106_pt1 | contig 27953 bp, 20 predicted proteins | sample TergutEmb28metaG_FD_89873 | JGI IMG/M metagenome (GOLD analysis project Ga0123357, IMG submission 89873) | Embiratermes neotenicus P4 segment gut microbial communities from Petit-Saut dam, French Guiana - Emb289 P4 | ecosystem: Host-associated > Arthropoda: Insects > Digestive system > Gut ...
AGCCGTCTCGCTCAGAGCGCAGAAGATGCCTCCGGTATGAAACCAGCGTGCGCCTTCTTTTCCGAATATCTCTTCCCAGTCGATCTCGCCGGGCTTCAGTTGACTGACAGCAGTATGCCCACGATCCGAGCAACCCAGTGCTGCTCTCACGCCGAATCCGCGCTCGGTGAAGTTCAATCCGTTACGTGTCGTGCGTCCTACTCCGTCATACTGCTTCCAGATCAGGTGCGACAGGTCCACTCCACCCTGCAACATCAGATCCTCAATCAGACGGCCAACGGGATTATCGGCCAGCGCGGTAACGACCGCAGTCTTCAGTCCAAAACAACGCCGAAGCCCGCGAGCGACGTTATACTCGCCGCCACCCTCCCAGGCTGTGAACCGGCGTGCTGTCGCTACGCGCGCGTCGCCGGGATCGAGGCGAAGCATCACCTCACCCAGGCTGACCATATCCCAACGGCACTCTTCTTGCTTCTTAACAACCAGGCCTGCGCTCATCTGCCTCGACTCCGCATTCGGACATGCCATGTGATACAGACGCATTGCTACTTTGGTCCAATTCTAAAAAGCCAAAACCGTTTATTGTAAACTTTATCTGAGTTTGGGAAGAATTATCAAAGATGGGTGAACGTCAAATATCAGGACGAGGGCCCAGAGCGCTTGTTATAGGCTCTCGTGGTTTTCTTGGCGGGTATATCGCACGGGATGCTGCTTCCGCATTCACGGTGCTGGAAGGGAACCGTATATCGAGCGACTTGCCCGGTAAGCAGGCAATTGATATTCGGGACAAGCGCAGTATTGCAACCGTCTTCCGCGAAGCTCGCCCCGAAGTTGTCTTTCTGCTCGCAGCGCACTCAGACATTGATTACTGCGAACAGCATCCAGAGGATGCCCGGGCTGTAAATCTATATGGAGCGAGGCATGTGGCAGAGGCCTGTGCCGCTGCTGGCGCGCAACTGATATTTACTTCTACAGCCGCAGTCTTTGACGGACGGCAACATGGGTACAGCGAGGAAAGCCCGGTTAATCCCGCCAGTATTTATGGAGAAACAAAGGCAGAAGCCGAACGGCAGATACTTGCTCTATTGCCAGATGCCATCATTGTCCGCTTCGCTTTGGTGATTGGTTTTGGCCTGCCTCCGTTTACAGGCGCTGTTCTCGACAAGCTCAAGCAGCGATGGACAAGCGGTCAGTCGGTGGCATTCCCGGTATTTGAGTATCGGAATGCAATCGATGCGGAGAGTACAAGTCAGTTCATGCTGGAACTTGTAAAGAAACATCAACGCGGCATCTTTCATATTGGAAGTTCGGACTCCATCTCACGCTATGATCTTGGACTCAGGCTTGCTGCCAGGATGGGGTATTCCGATAGTCTTGTTTCTCCACAACGAGAACCTGTTCCCGGACGAGCGCCACGCGGCTTGGATTATCTGCTGTTGACGGATAAGCTGCGCGCTGTCTCCACCATTCCTGTTCCGAGTGTCAGCCAGGCGATTGAGAGGTGTTTTGATGGTTTTGCCTAAAGCAAAATTTGAGTTGGAGTTTGCGCACGGTTCCATATACGGAAAAGAAGAAGAACAGGCTGTTCTGGAGGTGTTGGCAGCCGGTGCGGCGTCAAGTGGCCCCAGGGTACAGCAATTTGAAAAGGAGTTTGCAGCCTATTGTGGAGCCGCCTATGGGTTGGCAGTCACATCGGCAACGACAGGGCTTTCGCTTGCGTTAATTGGCGCTGGCGTCGGCCCTGGCGACGAGGTAATTACGACGCCCATTAGCTGGATATCCACCGCCAATGCAGCCGCTGCGCTTGGAGCAAAGGTGGTCTTTGCGGATGTAGACCCTGTGACGCTCAACTTAGACCCCAGGTCCGTCGCGCAAAAAATCACTCCACGTACCAAGGTAATTCTTCCTGTTCACCTTTACGGGCAGTGCTGCGACATGGATGCTTTGAATGCTCTGGCCAGGCCGCGAGGAATTGCCGTGATAGAAGATGCGGCCCACGCCGCAGGAGCAGAACATTGCGGTCGCAAGGCTGGCGTCCTGGGAGACGTTGCTGTCTTCAGCTTTCATCAGCAGAAGAACATGACCACGCTCGGCGAAGGCGGAATGATTACAACCAACAGCAAGCAGTTTTACGAAAGGATGTTGTCTTACCGCTCACTCTGCTGTCTCACTTACGATCCTAAAGGGAAGTACCTGCCTATTGATGAAAGTATTCATCCTATGGGCAAGAACTACTGGCGTCTGGAGTTCGATGGAATCGGTTTTAACTATCGGATGACTGAGATGCAGGCTGCTGTCGGCATTGTCCAGTTGCATAAGCTCGATTCCATGAACGCGCGCCGCATTGAGATTGCGCGGAGATATACCGAGGGGTTGGCTGGAGTGAAAGGACTGCGGCTGCCTGCGGAACCACAAAATGGCAAGCATGTCTTCCACATCTACCTGCTGCTGATCGAACCGGATTTCAAGTCGAGCAAGGAAGACTTCATGTGGAACCTGTATACGAAGAAACAGATTAAGGTATGGTCTCACTACATGCCTATTCACCTTACTGACATTTACCGGAGCCTGGGGCACAAGCAAGGCGAGTGTCCGGTTGCAGAAGCGCAGTTCTCTCGTTATGTCAGTGTTCCCATTCATCCCCGCTTGACGGACGAGGCGATCCAGTATGTGATCGACAGTATTCGAGAACTTGCCTGAGCCAATTCTAATCGGAAGTTACAGGCTGCTCGCCCTGCCTGCAAACTGCATGGCTGAGATTATTGTCCATGTTTCTCGAAAGAAACAAACATGGACACCTCGGTTCCGCTGGACTAGCATCACATGAAATCGCTTCAGTCAGGGGCAAGACGATTAGCACAATAACTCCAAAAGAGCGCGTAAACAAGGCAATCCGGTTTGAAAAGCCCGACCGGACGCCACGGGATTTTGCAGCCGTGCCCGAGGTCTGGGATGGCCTGGCCGCTCATTTTGGCACCAGCGACCGGAATGAATTACTAAAGCATCTGGGCGTAGACTGCCGGGTTGTTTCCTATGACAGTTTCTGCAGCCATCCAAACCTTTCCGGCGCCGCAGTGGATTTGTCCGCATCGCGCGAACGCTCCTCCACCGGAGGAATGTGGCGGGCCTGGGAGGCCGATGGCATCAACCGGGACATCTGGGGAGCGCGCCGCCGCCGTATCCAAACCTCGTTTGGCGCCTTGGATGAGATCGCGTCCTATCCGCTTGGACAGGCTGCCGGATTGGACGACATCCGGAAGTACGACTGGCCCGCTCCCGATTGGTGGGATTTTAAAGATCTTCGCGCCAGCATTGAGCGTTTGGATGGCGGCGATTCCTACAGTATTCGTTATCGTGCAGGCTCGGTCTTTGAGACCGCATGGTCACTCTATGGCTTAGACCGTTTTCTCGTAGACCTCGCCTCCGATCCAGCCCTTCCTGTCTACATCATGGAGCGTATCGGCGAGGTCCACCTTGAAAATCTTTACCGGGTTCTAAAGTCCGCCGGAGACCTGATCGACATTGTTTACTTCTACGATGATCTGGCATCGCAAACCGGCTTGCTGATGAGTCCGCGGCTCTACGAGCGTTATATTCAGCCCTGGCACCAACGAATGATTGCGCTCGCATCGGAATTCGGAAAGCCGGCCATGATGCATTGCTGCGGTTCGGTATATCCACTGATTCCGCGCTTCATTGAGATGGGTCTTGCGATTCTGAATCCTATTCAGCCTGCCACGAAGAACATGGCGGCTAAGCGGCTGGCCGATGAATTCGGAGGGCGCATCGCGTTCCACGGCGGCATCGACGTTCAGAACCTGCTGCCAAATGCGAGTCCGGAAAAAGTCTGCGAAACAGTTGCTGAGGTTTCCGCAGTGCTCGGCGTGCATGGCGGTTACATAATCGCCGGTTCGCATCATCTTCAGGCTGACACGCCGATAGAAAACATCCTCGCAATGTATTCGGTTTAGTTCCGTAAGGAGATGTATGGGGAAAGTAGCAGTAGTGGGCAGTTACATCGTCGCCCTGGAGATGGAGGCCGATCGGTTTCCATACGCGGGAGAAACCGTCGTTGGAAGAAACTACCACGTAACCCACGGCGGCAAAGGATCGAACATGGCCTGCTGCGCCGCGCGTCTTGGCGCTGAATCGATCTTCGTTGCCAAGATCGGCCGCGACCCGTTTGGCGACGGCCTTATGGAGCTGATCGCGCGCGAACACGTAAGTTCAAAAGCTGTCATGCATTCCAAGCTGCCCACGGGCGTTGGATTCATTGTGTGCGGCCCGCGCGCCACGAATATCATCGTGATCGATATGGGCGCGAATGCCGATCTTCTTCCCGAAGATATAGAAAGGCACCGCCAGACAATCGAAGGCTGTGACGTTGTTCTCTCTCCGCTGGAGATACCGCTTGAGACAGCACTGGCGGGGATGCGTCTGGCGCGGGAAAAAGGCCTCTGGACAATCTTGAATCCCGCACCTGCCGTAAACCTGAAGGGTGTCGATCTGAGCTCAGTGTTCACGCTGACGCCAAACGAAACGGAGGCGCGCGTTTGTCTCGGATTGCCGCCGGATGCGAACGTAACGGACGAAGAGACGGCGCTGCAACTGCTTGAGCTTGGTCCTGCCAATGTCGTCATTACGCTTGGCGAACGCGGCGCTCTCTGGGCGTCACGCGAAGGCCTGCGTCATTTTCCGGCGCTGCCCGTTGCGGTAGTCGATACGGTTGGGGCCGGAGACGCCTTCAACGCCGGACTGGCGACCGCTCTGAGCGAGAGGTGGCCGTTCGAGGAATCTTTGCGAATGGCCATCATCGCAGCATCTCTTTCCACCCGTAAGCGGGGAACCATCGAATCTTATCCATATCGCGCAGAAGTGGATGCCCATTTGTCCGCAGGGAGCGCAGCATGTTGACCGGATTTCTTATCGTAGCGATCGCGGGCTTTATGCAGGGAACCTTCGTGCTTCCCATGACCTTGACGCGGAATTGGCGCTGGGAACACACATGGTTCACTTTTTCCGTGATCGGGATGTTTCTGTTCAATTGGATCATTGGTCTGGCGGTAATTCCGCACCTGATCTTCGGATTGCAATCGGCCCCGCTGAGCACGGTCACCATACTGGCGGTCTTCGGCCTGGGCTGGGGCGTGGGCGCACTGCTGTTTGGCGTGGGAATGGAACGGCTCGGCATGGCGCTCGGTTACTCGGTCATTATGGGATTGGTGGCGTGTCTGGGCGCTCTGGTTCCACTGTCCATCTTCAGTCCGCACCAGTTGGTTACGGCAAAAGGCGGCTTACTGCTCGCAGGAACTGCTCTGGTAGTGGCCGGAATTGCTCTTTGTTCGCTTGGCGATCTGCACAAGCAGGCCCACAGCAATAATCAGGGCGGCGCGCGGCGCCAGGGCTTTGCAATAGCTTTGTTCATCGCAATCATGGCTGGCATCCTGTCTTGCCTGCCCAATGTTGGAGTGGCCTTCGGGCAACCAGTGGTACATGCAGTCATCACAACAGGAGCATCTTCGCGCACGGCCCCCTCGGCTATATTCGTTCTGTTCTTCACTGCGGGCGGCATCGTTAATTGCGTTTACTGCCTCTGGCTCATGCTGCGGCGGAGAACCTTTGCCGGTTATCTGAATTCGGACACGGCACGAAATACTCTGTACGCGGCGTTGATGGCCTTTTTCTGGATTGGCAGTTTCCATCTGTATGGGGTGGGAAGCCGCTTGATAGGGGCCTGGGGAGTGGTCGTTGGCTGGCCGTTGTTTATCTGCATATCGATTGGAACGGGTATCTTCTGGGGACTTGCAAAGGGCGAATGGAAAAATGCTCCACCGCCTGCGCGTCGAATCCGAAATGCAGGCATCTTATTCTTGTTCCTTGCGATTGCGGCTATATCGCTGAGCGGGCGCATGTAATGCGTCCGTGGGACTTGAGAGGAGAAGGATTCTGATGGCTGACAAGGCCTTGGCCAGCAAACTTCAATATACAAATGTAACCGCCAACGCTACACAACAAATGATAGAACGCCATTGCGAGACCGCGGCGGCATGCGGCTTTAACGCTGTTATGCTTCAACCTTGCTGGATCGGCATGGCCCGCGAGATTTTACGCGGTACCGCCGTTCGCGTGGCGAGCGCGATTGCATACCCCCTGGGCGGAGAAACTACAGAGATGAAGGTTGCGCTGGCGCGGTCTGTGGTTGCGCTGGGCGCCGATGAGTTCGACTTCCAGCCCAACATCGGCTTCCTGCGCAGCGGGATGCTTCAGGAGTTCTCAGAGGAGATGCGGCTCATTGTAGAAGCAGCCGATGGCCGCCCTGTGAAATCCATGTCGGAGTTCGGGTTCCTGACCAGAGAGGAGAGAATTCTCTGCATCACTCTGGCTGAAGAGGCCGGTGTCGCGTATGTGAAGAATTCAAGCGGAGTCGGTCCAGGCGGATCCCCGGCCACTCCGGAGGACATTCGGTTCATCCGCAGTCATCTCAAAGGGCGCACGGGGATCAAAGCATCCGGAGGAATCAGGAGTTATGAACAGGCTGAAGCCCTGGTGCAGGCAGGGGCTGACCTTATTGGCAGTAGCGCAGCTCCGGATATTGTGAGTCATGCCACAGCAGCCAGCATCGCCTATTAGGTTCCAGCTTCGAGATCGCGACAGGCCCTTCCAAATCACTATAGAGGAAGGGCCTGTTGGTTGTTACCTGGCTGGCGTAAAGAGACGCAGACGAACGCTCCAGGTGGTGGATTGACCCGGCTTGAGCGTTACCATGCCTGTGTCCTTGCCTTTCCATACTGTACTGAACGGATCGCCGAAGTTGTACTGTTGTTCGAGAGCGACGAAGGGCTTGTCCCTGGGGGCGTAGAACTGAACCGTACGGATCTCGGGCGAGAGGCCTTCAATACGCAGACCATAGTTGGCCGCAGGGTCTATCAGGTCCACGTTCACTGCGCCATGGGAGCGGACCAAACCAGAAAATGAGTCGTCGTAAAGCTGGTTGCCTATGACCTTGCCTTCCGGCGCTGTGAAATCGAGGGGCGTGCCCTTAACGGGGGTGATGACGCCAGTGGGGAATACATCGTCGAGGTTGTTTGTCTCAACGTGCTGAGTGGCAGGGATGTGCAGGCGCACCTGATTACGGTCACCGCTGGGCAGGGTGAAGTACGGATGCCAGCCTATGCCCATAGGCTCGGGTTCAGTCCCGACATTTTTGGCGGTGATCGTGCTTAAGATTGAATCCGCATGTAATTCGATACGGATGGTGAGATCGGTGGAGGAGAGCCAGTGGCCTTCAAAGTTGCCGGCCCGGATGGTGGCCGTGACGGATGTTCCGTCAGGACTGATTTTCAGGTCGTCGGCCTTGCGCTTGAGAATGAGGCCGTGGATGGAGTGACGTTCAGCGCCGGGATTCTTGCCGCTCCAATTGGCAGGCAGGGTAAGGGTTTTGCCCTTCCATGTTGTCGTGATACTTTTTCCGTCACCGGAGAGCGGACCGCGTATGCGGTTGGCATAGGGAACCAGAAAGGCTCCGCCAAAGGTGCTGAAGCTCATGTTACCGAACGGGTCGTCGGCAAGCGCTTTGGCAACTTCATCCATGGGCGGCGTGGCGAAGACGTCGACGACGCCCTTACCAGGAATGCTGGCAGTGATCTGCAGCAGGTTCATGCCGCGACCAGGCAGGATGGTTGCGCTCAGAAACTCAGGCCTGGCACCACCGGAAGTGGCTGCGCGCTTGAGGGTTACGACGGACTGTCCGTTAATGACCACCGGTTCAGAAGATTCAGACCACGCGGTGAGCGCTGCGCAGGCAAGAACTACAGGAACAGCTGAAAACATTGCAAAACGGCGAAGGTACGGCATGAAATCCTCCCAGAGGTGCGGCTTGGAGTCTGGCTTACGGTTGTCCATAGCAGGCTGCCAAAGATAGGTAAGAAATTGACAACGATGTTTCGAGCGTGTTTACTTTCCGTAAAATGTTTGACTGTGTGACGACTAATTGTACTGCAATTGCGGAATGGGGGAGATGTGAAACGCTGGACACAAATTGTACTGGGGATACTTGCAATCACGGTTGGACTGACAGCTTGCCCGGCCCAGACCGGTTGGCAACAGAAGGTAAAGGACGAACTGCCGTTGTTGGGTCATCGCAATTGGATTGTCGTGGTGGATTCGGCTTATCCGCTTCAGACTTCGGCGGGCATTGAGGTGGTGGATACCGGCCAGGACCAGCTCGCGGTCGTGGATTATGTGTTGGCAGCGATCCAGGAGTCGAAGCATGTGCGTGCGCTGGCACATACGGACGCGGAACTCGCCTATGTACCCGAAAGTGAAGCGCCAGGGGTGGAGCGCTATCGGACGCAATTGAAGCAGAGGCTCCAGGGTATTCCTACGGACTCAGTGTTGCACCAGGAACTGATCGACCGGCTGAACAAGACGGGGGAAAGTTTTCATGTGCTGGTACTGAAGACGAACATGACGGTTCCTTACACCTCGTTGTTTCTGCAATTGGACTGTAAATACTGGGGCGCAGACTCCGAAGCAAGATTACGGGAAACGATGAAAAAAGCGGAGCGCGCGAAAAAATAGCTGTCCTCTCTGCAAATAGCAGGAAGTATTGCGGAAACACGCGCTGCTACACACTTGGCTGCCTGGTTTCAACGACTTTTTTCATGGTTGATCTTTTGGAAAAAGCATGGACAATAGTCTCAGCCATATGAGTGGAGGCCGCCCGTTATGAATTCCCTGGTCGACATCAGGCTTGAGACCAGAATCATTGCATCGTATTACCACACGCCCAGTGAAATTGCACAAGAGATATTTTTGACTGTTCTGCGCGCGGGACATCTCCATGCAGGCCCACAGTACCGTGTCGAGCGGCGGATTTGCGCCGGACATGATCTGCTGTTCTGCCTGAAGGGTGGCGGATTTGTCATGACCGGCGGACATGCTTATTCCGTTGGGCCAGGCCAGATGGGATGGCTGAACGGCCATTATCCGCACGCGCACTGGGCCAATCCGGCAGGGCCGTGGGAATTGCTTTGGGCAAGGATCGACGGCCATATTCTGGAGCGCTTATGGGGCGATCTCGATGTTAAACGTTTGCCTGTGTTTGATTTTGCCGAACCGCAGCGGATAGCGGCTGGTTTCCGGCGCATCTTCCGAACCATAAATAACAATCCACCTGCTATGGAAGCGCATATGAACGCAGATATCGCAAATATCATCGCGTGTGTCTGTGAAACGCGCCAGATTCATCGAATGGCCCCAACTCCCGGAGCGCCCCGAGGTCTTCAAACCATCATCGACGATTTGAATTTGTACTTTTATCGTCAATGGCGCGTGGAGGATCTGGCTGAAATCGCAGGCATGAGCGTGCCCAATCTCTTTCGTTACTTTCGCCAGATAACCGGGGCAACTCCTATCAGTTTTCTTCGGCGGATCCGCATCAATCAAGCCAAGCGCAGGCTGGTGGAAGGCACTGATTCCATCAAAGAAGTGGCGGAGCAGGTCGGATATGCAGACCCGTTCTATTTCAGCCGCGACTTCAAACGTCATACGGGCATGTCGCCTTCAGATTTCCGGCAACATGAAATCGGAGAATCTGCAGAGGAATCGATTACGGATTGACCGTTGTCTTCTCAACAGAGAGTGCTGTCGAAGTTCGGTGGTTCCCTGTCGATAACCTCTGCGCAAAGCCGATAGGATTGTTCATGACATGCCAAGTAAAGTACATGGCGTAACTCTTGACAATTTAAATAGCCAACGCCTATAAACGTTTCACCATCGACGTATACAGACGTTTGATAGTGTCGCCTGGACCCTTGTGAATGCCGTGTCTTCAGGATTCCAGGTTGATTTCTTGCAGGTTCTCAAGGCTGTAGCACTTGAAAAGGAGTTCCATATGAAGTTCACCAGACCTCAGTTTCCGTATACCCTCTGGATTACTCTGTTTCTCGCTTTGCTCGTCTCCTTAGTCTGTCCTCAATATGGCCTGGCTCAGAACGATACCGGAAGCTTTTCCGGGACGGTGAAAGACCAGACAGGCGCGGTGATTTTGCAGGCATCCGTGACTGCCACCAACGTGAGCACCGGGAGCGTGAGCAGGACAAGTTCGAATGCGGCAGGTGTATACATCTTCCCCAGTCTTCCTATCGGCACCTACACGATCTCGGCTTCGCATGCTGGATTTTCCCCAATCACGATCTCGGGAATTACTTTGCAGGTGTATCAAAAAGCGGTAATCGACATCGTGATGCAGGTGGGCGGATCGGAACAAACCGTTACCGTACAGGGGAGCGCGCCGCTGGTTGATCCAAGTACAGCCAGTTTGGGAACGGTGGTCGACGAGAAGTCCATTCAGAACCTCCCGTTGAACCTGCGCCAGGTGGGCGCGCTGGCCTTGACCGTTCCCGGAACCATCGACACCTCGGGGCGTTCTCTGACCAGCATGGTTGGGAATGGTTCCGGCTTCAACGACAACAGTTATGCCGGTGCAGGAGGATATTCGGGCAGCAACCTTCTGCTGATTGACGGCATGGTATCGCGCTCGATGAACAATGGAGCCTTCGCTCTGAATCCGCCGCCTGATTTTGTGAAAGAGTTCAAGATTCAGAACAACATCTATGACGCCGCGTACGGATTGACCGCAGGAACCGTCATGAACCTGACCACGCAGTCAGGAACCAACACGATCCACGGAGGTGCATGGGAGTATCTTCGCAATCGCGTCTTCGACGCCCGCAACTACTTTAATACACCGGACATCAACCCGGACAAACCCGAGTTTACGCGCAACCAGTTCGGGGCGTCCCTGGGGCTTCCAATCCTGAAAAACAAGCTCTTTGCGTTTGGGGCCTACGAAGGTCTGCGGCTGGCTGAAGGCAGCGACTGGAATAGTCCCGTCCCGACAATCGCCCAGAAGAATGGAGATTTCAGCGGATTGCTGACCGGAAATATGCAGAATTTGTGCGGAGAAGGAGACTCCCACAATCTCATCTACGATACCGGACAACTCTTTGATCCAGCCACCGAATATATGCAAAACTGCGACAATGGAAACTCGGTGCTGGTGGGCACTCCAATCCCTGGGAACAACATCGCAAACTATGGCAGCGGACTTGATTCGGTAGCGCTGAAGGTTCTGGCGCTTTATCCCGACCCCAATAGTGGCGGACAGTTTTACTTGAACGAAATGCCGTACCGTGATTCACGCAACCAGTGGGATGCGCGGGTCGACTGGAACGCTACCAAGAAAGATTACATATTTGGGCGATACATGATGGGATCTGTGGACCAGGTCTTTCCTGGAGCGCTGCAAATGTTCACTTTCATCCAATACTTCAAGGGGCATAACGTGGTTGGGGGCTGGACGCACACCTTTAGTCCAACTCTGCTCAACGATCTCCGGATTGGTTACCAGAAAAATTACCTGGATATGTCCTCTGAAGGCGTCCCGCGGCCACCGGGAACCCTCGCAAGCATGGGCATTGCTGGACTGGCTGCTGACAATCCCATGTTCGAAGAGTATCCAAGTATCGGCTTCAACAACTTTGCGGGGTGGGGAGATGGCACTTACAATCCGGACATTCTGCCCGATGCAACGATTAAGTATTCGGACATGATGACGAAGGTGTTGAAGCGGCATACCCTGACATTCGGCTTCGATTTCAATTTCTGGAATACAAAAGGCATGACTGCCCCGTACGCGCCGAATGGAGCCTTCTATTTTGACGGTCGGTTCTCTGCCCTGGGAGGGGGGTCGGCGGATGCTTCAAGCGCCTCGGACCTTGCGGACCTTGAGTTGGGCTATCCCGCTAATGCCTTCTATACCAAGAACCCCATCGTGAGCAATCTGACAGGCGGAAATTGGCTGGCCATATTCGTTCAGGACAATTTCCGGGTTAGCTCCAACGTCACGATCGAGGCCGGATTCCGCTGGGATTATCGCAGACAGCCTATTGAGGAAAATAACGCGATGGCTGCCTTCTTTCCGCTGTCGGACCAGCCCCTCTATCAGCCGGGAAATGCTCTGCTTATAAGCGCGTTTCCGGATGCACAAAACGATGCGCTCTGCGCCCAGGCCTATCTGCAGTCAGCAACTGGCCAGTGCCTGGTCGCCACTGCGGATAAGCGAAGGCAGTTAGGATTCAACAAGAACCAGGCGCGGCAGGTAAGTTTCGGCCCAGGAGCTGGCGATTTTTCACCTCGTCTGGCCATCTCCATGCGCCCAACCGGCTCGAATAAGTTAATTCTCCATGTTGGAGGAGGGATCTTTACCGATCTTAGCCTTACCAACCAACTGGCGGGCGCCAACGCCAATCCGATCACTGTTGTAACGCCTGTTTATGACACCAACTTCGGTGCGCCGCCACCGCAGACGGGCGGTATTGCAACGACGACGGAGCAGGTGTTCATGCATTCAACGACTCCTACTCTGGCGGAGGTCAATGCAGCCACGCAGCCCAGCCCGTTCTACCACACGCCGACACTTTATGAGTGGAGCATGAGTGTGCAGACACAGCTTGCCGACGACTGGGCGATCGAGGCTGCTTATCTGGGGAACAGGGGCGTTCATCTGGATTTTCTGCATGAGACCGGCAATCAGCCAAAACCCGGCGTTACGGATATGCAGGAAAGGAGACCCTGGCCTGACTTCAATCAGCTCCGCTACGACACCTGGGACGGTATCTCGAACTACCATGCTTTGACCATTAAGGTCACCAAAGCCGCGCGCCACGGACTTTCGGGTCTGATCGGATATACCTATTCGAAGGCGCTGGACCAGAACAGCGGCACCTCAGAGACTTTGGCTGCTCCTCAGGACGACAACAACCCGCGCGCCGAGTACGGGCTGGCTGATACCAGCATTCGTCATCGATTTACGTTGAGTGGAATCTATGAGCTTCCCTTCGGCAAGGGCCGTCGTTTCCTGGGTAGCGGTGGTCCGCTGGTCAACGCGCTGGCAGGAGACTGGAGCCTTTCGTCGATCATAACGGCCCAGTCCGGATATCCCTTTACCGTAACTAGTGCCAATGATTTTTCCAATACCGGCTCGTGGATGCCAAGACCAGACAGGATATGCAAAGGCGTTGGGAAACGTTCTCTGGATAACTGGTTTGATCAAAGTTGTTTCCCCACGGACGCTCTTGAAGCGGCTTTGAATGCTGGTACTCCCCGGTTTGGGAACTCTGGCCGCAATATCTTGTTTGGTCCGGGACTCGTCGATGTAGACGCTTCCCTGATCAAGCGCTTTACGATTGTAGACAGGCTGAAGACAGAGTTTAAAGCGGAATTTTTCAACATACTGAATCATCCCAACTTTGCGCAGCCAGATGGAACTGTAGGCGATGGGTACACCGGCATGATCTACAACACAGTGGGCATAGGTACCACTGGATACAACCGGCAAATTCAACTAGGTCTGTCAGCGAAATTCTGATCGAAAGTGTGATCGAGGCTAGTTGGGTGCCGAGAGAGAATTGCTCAACTAGCCTCAAAGATCAGCAGAGAAATGTACGCTGTGAAATTCGACAGAAGAACATTATTCAAATCGGCAGGTGCTTACGGAATTACTCTCGCCATTCCGGATGTCCTGCGTTCTGAAACGGCAAATGAGGCAGCTACTCCAGCGGCGGTAAACGAAGCGTCGGCCAGTTCTGGTGTGTTTCAAGAACCGCTTATCGTGGCTCCTGACAATCCTGCGCAATGGGAGGCTTTTCGCCGCGATCTTGCAGCGTGGCGTAAAGCAGAACGAGAGCGTCTCAGGTACAGCGACTCTCTCTATACGCTTCCTGAATCCCGCTGGACGAGCCGGAATTTTGCCTGCTGCTTTGTGATGCTCTGTGACCTGGAGTTTTACAGTCCAGCTACAGGGAATTACAGGGTGGAATCCTTTCTGGAGGAAGGGCGAAGGGAGTTTGGTGGATACGATAGCGTTGTCTTGTGGCACGCTTATCCGAGAATCGGTGTCGACGATCGCAACCAGTTCGATTTCTATCGCGATATGCCTGGAGGACTGGATGGACTGCGCAGGTTGTCGAGAACACTGCATGACCATGGCGTGAAAGTGTTCATTGATTACAACCCATGGGATCAAGGAACCCGGCGGGAAGGCAAGGATGATTTTGACGTCCTTTCCATGATCGTCGGCGAAACGGAAGCTGACGGCGTTTTTCTCGACACTCTTTCCCAGGGCGCCGAAAGCTTCCGTTCTAAACTGGATGCCGTTCGCCGCGGAGTGGCTCTGGAATCTGAAGATACCGTGCCTCTTGATGTCTTGTACTTTCATAACATGTCGTGGGCGCAATGGTACTTCGATAGTCAGGTACCTGGCATTCTCCGGAACAAGTGGTTTGAGCGGCGGCATATGCAACATCAAATCCATCGCTGGAACCACGACCACATCAATGAACTTCAGATGGCGTGGATGAACGGCAGCGGGATGTTAATTTGGGAGAACGTCTTCGGTAGTTGGGTAGGCTGGAGCCAGAGCGACCGTGCGATTCTCCGATCCATGCTTCCAATCCAACGTCGATATTCTTCCTTGTTTGCAGGAGAGGGCTGGACGCCGCTGGTGGAAACCTCTCAACCAGACCTCTATGCAAGCCTGTGGGAAGACGGTTCCCGGAAGCTATGGACTCTTGTGAACAGGTCGGAAAGATCAATCACGGGTGAGTTGCTGACTGTTTCTCATTCGGAACCTTGCCAGTACTTTGACCTGGTGAAAGGAGAACCCATCTCTGTCGTCCACGGTCATGAGCGAACCAGCCTGCGGGGAACGGTCCCTCCGCGTGGGATTGGAGCCATCCTTTGCACAAAAGCGGACGAAGGGTCTGATTTTGATAAGTTTCTCCACGATCAGAGAAGTCTCCATCAGCGCAGAAGTGAAGACAGGACTTTTGCTTTTCGGCCAAGTGTGCAGAAGACGGTCGAGAGAATCGTGCCCGCTCAAGGCGGAAAAATTCCAGATGGCATGGTGCTGATACCTGCGGCACGATTTCTCATGAAGGTTTCATTTCGTACTCGCGAACCCGGATTTTATGAATCTTCCACTGATATAAACCTTGATAATCCATTGCTGGTAGTCGAGTTCGAGCGAGACGTTGTGTTACAAAGCTATGCCATCGACGCCGCTCCAGTGACAAACGCGCAGTATGCAGAGTTTCTTCGTGCTACATCCTACAAGCCGGTACATAGCGAGAATTTTCTAAAACACTGGAAAGATGGCAAGGTACCTCCTCCCGGACTCGAAGACCATCCGGTAGTCTATGTTGACCTGGACGATGCGCGGGCCTATGCGAGATGGGCCGGTAAGCGTCTGCCAACCGAGGAAGAGTGGCAGCACGCGGCCCAGGGCTCCGGTAACCTTCGCTATCCGTGGGGCAACGAGATGCTCCCCAATCGCTGCAACGGGGGAGAGACCGGATCGACCATGCCTGTTACCGCATTTCCTCTGGGACGGTCTCCGTTCGGTTGTTACGACATGTGCGGAAATACATGGGAGTGGACAGAAAGCGAGCGAAGCGACGAAAGGACACGCTTCTGCATTCTTAAGGGAGGATCGTTCTATCAAGCCAGGGGATCGGAATGGTATGCCGATGGCGGCCCACAACCTTCCGAATTTGCTTCTAAATATCTGCTGATGTGGCCAGGGGTCGATCGGTGCGCTACTATCGGCTTTCGCTGCGTAGTAGATAACTAACACTCTGTCAGTCGAAGGAGTCTCCATGTTTTTGCGAGTTTTATCCACGCTGGTACGGCTTTCACTGTTGTTCTGTCTGGTACTTTCGCTCCGCGCGGAAGGGCCGAAATATGTGAATGCTCAAGTGACCTTCCATACGCCTGTGCTAGACCAGCATGGAAAACTCCTGGCATGGTACAAACCGGAAAAGAACCTTGGTTACGACAAAGTCCTACGGCTTGGCTGGGACTTCATTGAACACAAGGTTCCCATCGACACGCGCCATAATACCGGATTGAAGATCTATCTATTCAATTCCGTGATGGATGGAAAGACGCTCCAGGGCGATTACTGGCAGCACAATCCCGCGATGGTATATGCAGCCTTCGTGGATAGCCTGATTGGCTGGTATCCATATTCCGGAGATGAGGAGGCGATCCGCACGGTCCGCGGCATGCTCGATTATCAACTCGCTCATGGCACGACTCCCGCCGATTGGGAGTGGCCCAGCGTTCCGTTTGCTACCTCCTGCGGCGACCAGACTGAATATGGCCGCTGCATCGAGAACATGCCGAAGGAGTTCTACGGCGGAATCGAGACCGATAAGATTGGTCAACTGGGCGTGGGCTATACGCTGTTCTATGAGTTGACAGGCGAGCGCAAATATCTGGATGCTGCCGTGCATTGCGCCGATGCGCTGGCGCGTCATGTTCGTCCAGGAGACGATCAGCATACTCCGTGGCCTTTTCGACTTGACGCGCGTACGGGAGTTACCCTTGCGCAGGAAGAATATGGTGGAGATGTTTCATCTTCGGTCCGGATGTTTGACGAGTTGATTCGCCTCAAGGCCGGTGACACAGCGGCTTACAAGAAGGCCCGTGATACCGCCTGGACGTGGGTTCTGGAAAATCCCTTGAACCCGGAGAGCAAAGCGCGGGACAAGTGGTCCGGCTTCTTCGAGGACATTCCGCACATGCCTGATAACGTCAACCAGTTCCTGCCCGATATGACAGCTTATTACATTCTGAGCCGTGAAGATCCGGCGTCGGTCGATCCGGAGTGGGTGAGTCATGTTGGCCACCTCATCGACTGGGTGCGGGGCCGTTTCGGACGCGGACCTTTTCTCGGGGCCTGGGCCATCGATGAGCAGGGAAAAATTAATAGCGGTTCGGGCGGATGGGAAAGTTGCTGTTCGCGGGCCGGTCAGGGCAGTCATGGTGGCAGATGGGCGGCGATCAACGCCATGTATGCCGATCGTACCGGCGACGGACAGGCCCGGGAGGACGCTTTTCGGTCCATGAATTACGCCACGTACTTCACCTCATCGGACGGATTGGTTGCCTGCTGCGGGACCGATTATGGCGCTCCCTTCTGGTTTAGTGACGGGTATGCTGACTCCCTCCGGCATTTCAACTGGATGATGGGTGCGCTGCCTGAATATGCGCCTGCCGGCGAATCTCACATCCTGCGCTCGTCAACCGTGATACAGAAGGTTAGTTATGGCGATCGATATATCTCTTACAGGACGTTTGATTCTGAAGGGACCCAGGTGCTTCGGCTGAATTTCAAGCCCACGCGGGTTACTGCCGCCGGAACCGCGCTTGGGGAACGAAACGATTTGAAAGAGCCAGGCTACACCCTGGAACCTGTTGCGAATGGAGATTATATCGTGCGGCTGCAACACCACGGTTCGTCGTCCATAGTGATCGAGGGGAAATAATAATCTGCTGAAAGCGGAAAGAGGAAAAAAACAATGAAACGAATTCTAACGTTGTTTGTCATACTTGCGAGCATGGGTCTAATTGCGAGGGGCCAGAGCAGTGCCTGGCCAGATCTCACTCAGGAACAGGACTATGTTCTGCACCGTTCGTCAAGTACGGACCCGTTGGGCGCGAACGCCGACAACCGCCGCGTGGCTCCAGGAGAGACCCTGACCGTGCTTGATGCGGACGGGCCGGGAACGGTTTCGCATATATGGTTCACCATTGCCAGCGATGAGTCCTACCATCTTAAGCGGATCGTATTGCGGATGTATTGGGATGGGGAAGAGACTCCGAGCGTCGAGTCTCCGATTGGAGACTTCTTCGGATTGGGACTGGGAGAGTATGTCAACTGGCAGAGCGAGATGCTCTCCGTGGGCAGTGTGCAGGCACTCAACTGCTTCTTCCCGATGCCATATCGGAAGCACGCGCGCATCACCGTCACGAACGAGGGAAAAGAACCGGTCAATGCGCTTTACTGGAACATAGACTATCGGACAGAGTCCCATCCCCTGTCTCCGGGCACTCTGTACTTCCATGCCCAGTATCGTCAGGCAATGCCAAACCATGGGTGGACGAACGAGTGGACCAGTAACGGCGATCCGCTGGTAAACGACAAAGCCAATCTGGACGGCAAGGACAACTACGTCTGGTTTGAAGCCAGGGGGCGAGGGCATTATGTCGGCGTAACCATGTCGGTATTGCTGAACCAGGATTATTGGTTTGGCGAAGGAGACGACATGTTCTTCATCGATGGCGAGAAGCTGCCATCGATCGTTGGAACAGGCACGGAAGATTACTTCCTTGGCGCATGGGACTGGGGGGGAGTGCCATTCTCCCATCTACTCTACGGAGCTCCGGTATTGGGGAAGGAAAAGGCCGGGGAAAGAGCAAGTGTTTACCGCTTCCATCTGGACTCACCGATTACTTTTACCAAGTCCTTCAAGGCCACGATTGAGCATGGGAGCGCTAACCACCGCTCTGATAACTACTCCTCAGTAGCTTATTGGTACCAGACAGAGCCCCATGCTCCTTTTCCTTCTTTGCCCCCGGTGGAGCAGAGAATACCTAAACTCCAACCCGTAGGTGGGCCAGGAAATGCTGGTTCGGGTTTTCCGAAATAAAGCTGTCGCTATCGGACTTGGGGCCGGACCCGTTGCGGGTCCGGCCCCAGGGTGCGACAAGCTGGAAACACTTTCATTTAATAAGGAGTAACAAAATCCGTGAAGCTCGATGGTCGAATTGCAGTAGTAACTGGAGCAGGTTCGGGGATTGGACGCGCCGTGGCGCATCGTCTGAGCGATGAGGGCGCGCGCGTGGTCGTGGTTGATATCGATGGAACACGGGCCGAAAAGACAGCTACGGAGATCCGCGAAAAGGGAGGAGATGCCCGCGCCTTCAAGGCGGACGTGGCGGATGCATCCTCGGTGGATGGTTTGCGTTCCTTTGTGCGCGCAACCTACGGCCCTCTGTCTGTCCTGGTGAATAACGCCGCAATTCAGGTGAATAAACTTATCGAAGACACAACCCCCGAAGAGTGGGTTCGGCAGATGGCTGTCAATGTTGGTGGAATGTTTCTTTGTTCCCGCGCGTTCCTTCCAGATTTGCGCGAGACGAAGGGCGCCATCATCAACATGTCGTCGGCGAATGGGTTCTTTGCCGAAGCTGCATGCGCCGGTTATTGTGCAACCAAAGGCGCGATCTTGGCCTTTACAAAGGCAATTGCCATCGACCACGGAAGAGAAGGAATCCGCGTAAATGCGATCTGCCCGGGCTACATCAATGCCGGGGGGGCGGAGGGTTACTTTGAGGCGCAGCCTGACCCTGCGAAGGCCAGGGCCGAGGCGGGCCTGCTGCATGCTCTGGGACGGATAGGGCAGCCTGAAGAGGTGGCCCGGGCAGTCGTCTTTCTTGCCAGCGAGGATGCTTCATTTATGACCGGGTCGGCCATGATTGTTGACGGAGGGTTTACTGCCGGGTTGCCGCCAAAGTAAGGGAGTTGCCGTGTTTTCACGTGAACGCTTTTGGGATTGGGTTCTGTTGCTCGTATGCAATCTGATATGGGCAAGCCAGTTCGTGCTGGTTAAAATCGTCCAGAAGCAGATGGGACCGATCGCCGCCACATCGCTTCCCATGCTTCTTGCGACGTTGATGCTTGTTCCGATCGTGCATTTCGAGTCGCGCAGGGCAATCGGCCAGTCGCGCACGGAACTTGGCGACCGCTGGGTCGCTTTTCTGCTGATTGGGGTATGCGGCCAGGTCTTCGCTCAGCTATTTATCACCTGGGGCGTGCGCTTTACTCTCGCTTCGAATGCGGCCCTTCTGATGCTTGCGCTCCCCATCGTGACCTCGTTCATGGCGTACCTGATCCTCAGCGAAACGATGACCCGCGTTCGATGGATCAGCTTCGGCCTGGCTCTTGCAGGAATCGCAGTGTGTTCGGGAGTGGACTGGAAGACGCTGAACTTCTCAGGATCGAGCAATGCGCTCGGCAATCTGCTCATCGTCGCCAGCGTGTGTGGAAGCGCGTTTTATAACGTGTACAGCAAAAAGCTCCTGGGCCAATACACTCCTTTGCAGGTGTTGCTCTACAGTTATTATTTTGTGGTCGCGTTGCTGGTGCCGATTACCATCTTCCTTGAGCCGGAGTTCCTTCGACAGGTGATGCACTACACGGCCCAGACCTGGATTGGCATCGGGCTGCTTGCTGGTTTGCAGTATTTCTTATCCATGGTGCTGTTCCTTACCGTTTTGAAGCGTTTGGATGCCATCCAGGCCAGCTTGTCCAATTACATGATTCCGTTCTTTGGCCTTGCGATCGCGGCTGCGGTACTTCACGAAAGACTTACGGCCTCCATGATCGCAGGAGGGGTCCTTGTTCTGTTGAGTACCCTTCTGATCACAGTGTATGAGGAGCGGGCCTCATTTCAACGACACATCATGCCGGAGAGTACGAATGTTCTCAAACACGAATCTACAGACTAGTGAACCAGTATGTATCGCAGCCACTGGAGACGCCTGTGGCGAGGGTATTTTGTGGGAGGCAGCCTCACGGTGCATTTATTGGACCGATATCAATCGCTTTCTCGTTCACCGCTACAGCATTGAGCGCGCGGAGATAAAGACATGGTTCTTCCCGGAGCCGGTGACATGCGTGCTTGCTACCGATAAGAGTGGCGTTCTTCTGCTCGTTCTTGGCTCGAAGGCCATGCTCTGGGAGCCTGAATGCGATGTCCGGCATAAGCCGCTTTTCAACCTGCCCGGCTGGCCCTTTGTGCGCTGCAACGAAGCCGCAATCGACCCGCACGGCAACCTTTGGATAGGCACGATGCGGAACAATGTGAAAGCCGATGGCGGACCCGGTGAAGCTGGCGGCGCAGACGGTATACTTTATCGAATTAAACCTTCCGGCGACGTGTCAGAGTGGCGGCGCGGCCTCGGCATATCCAATACGATGCTATGGAGTCCTGATAACTCCCGGTTCTATTTTGGCGATACACCGCGAAATCAGATATGGTCCTACAACTATGACCAGACGGATGGGGCCATCTCTAACGAGCAGCCGTTCTTTCAAGGCTTTGACCGCGGATTGCCTGATGGTTCCAGCATCGACTCTGAAGGGTTCATTTGGAACTGCCGTTACGGCGGTAGTTGCATAGTCCGGGTCGCGCCCGATGGTTCGGTTGACCATGTGATCGAAATGCCAGTCAGCAATCTCACGAATTGCACCTTCGGCGGAAAAGACGGCACTGTTCTTTATGTTACTTCTGCTTCGCCAGAACCCGGACGATGGGAGAGATTTGGCGGTTGCCTCTTTGCAGTGGAGACAAATGTTGCAGGCCTGCCAGCAAATGAATTCCGCTGCTCTTGAGCGAGAGGAAGGATGTCTTCTCCCGAAGATGAATCACGCGAACGCTGCTTTGTAAGAGAACAAGAAAGGTCATTAAACCAGAATGAGATATCGAAGCCAGGAATGGTTTCAAGGGCGCGACGAGCTGGGCTTCCAGCACCGCGCAGCTCTTCGCACGATGGGCCTCGACTATTCGCGCTTCGAGGGCCGTCCGGTGATTGGGATTGCGAACTCCTGGAGTGAGCTCAATAACTGCAACATGAACCTGCGAGACGTTGCCGAGGCCGTGAAGCGCGGCATACTGGCGGCCAACGCGCTGCCGCTTGAGTTTCCAACCATATCTCTCGGCGAAGAGTTCATGAAGCCGACCTCCATGCTGTATCGCAATCTTATGGCGATGGACATTGAGGAAACTCTGCGGGCAAATCCGCTGGACGGCGTTGTCCTGCTTTCCAACTGCGACAAGACGGGCCCGGCGCAGTTGATGGGCGCCGCAAGCGCGAACCTGCCCAGCATTCAGGTCAACGGAGGACCGAGGAAGGCCGAAAAGTGGAGAGGGGAAGAGGTCGGTTCCGGCACCGATCTGTGGCAATACTGGGATGAATACCGCACCGGCAGGCTTTCCGCTCAGGAATGGCATGAACTGGAGGATTGCATGTCCTGCGGTGTTGGCGCTTGCAATGTTATGGGAACCGCTTCTACCGTTGCGGCGATTACCGAGGGACTCGGCATGATGCTGCCTGGGTCATCAACCTGGGCAGCCGATGACCCGGGACGCATGGAGACGGCAGAGGCAGCGGGCCGAAGGATCGTGTCTCTGGTCGAGCAGGACATTCGTCCGCGGGACATCATGACGCAGGGTGCGTTCGATAATGCCATCCGTCTGTGCATGGCGCTGGGAGGGTCTACGAATGCCATCATTCACCTGATCGCAATTGCTGGCCGCCTGGGAATCGACCTGCCGATGGAGCGATTTGACCGGCTTGGCCGTGAGACGCCGTTTCTAGTGGATGTGAAGCCATCCGGTAAGAACCTGATTCATGCGCTGCACGCGGCGGGCGGAGTTCCAGCCGTGTTGAAACGGATCGAAGCCAAGCTCGATACCAGTTGCCTGACCGTGAGTGGAAACACGCTCGCTCAGGATCTTGCGGGCGTGGTTTGCCAAAACGAGGATGTGGTTCGGCCTCTGTCCGCACCTCTGCACTCCGGAGGGGCCATTGCTGTTCTGAGCGGCAACCTGGCGCCCCGCGGTGCTCTGCTGAAGACCTCGGCTGCATCTCCTGCTTTGTTCAGACATGAAGGCGAGGCGATAGTATTTGATGGTTATCAGGACATGCTTGCACGGATCGAAGATCCCGGCCTCCCGGTGACAGCCGCATCGGTTCTGATTATGAGAAATTGCGGCCCTAAGGCGGTGCCGGGCATGCCGGAGTGGGGATCCATTCCGGTTCCGCGCAAGCTCCAGGCTGCTGGAATTACCGATGTGGTCAGGATCAGCGATGCCCGTATGAGCGGCACAAGTTATGGCACGGTCATTCTGCATGTGTGCCCTGAAGGCGTTCTGAATCCAGCTTTGTCCGCCGTACGTGACGGCGACCGGATCCGGCTCGATGTAGAAAGTAGAACTCTGGAGTTGCTGGTTTCAGATGACGAGATCGCGAAGCGTTTACTGGGTAAACCCGTTTGGAAGACCAATCATTTACGCGGGTATCCCAGGCTTTATGCCGATCATGTCCTGCAGTGTGATGAGGGTTGCGACTTTGACTTCCTTCGCCCGCGCAATGCGGCGGAGTTGGAGTTCATCCCACCGGTGGTGGGTCGAAGCTAATGGATTCGGACCGACCGAAAAGAAGGATACGACGATGGGTTCTCATATCGAGCTGAAGACGCAATCGGTACCGGCGCTTGCGCGCGGACTTCGTGTCCTTGAGTACCTTGCCCAGTCTCGACGGGGCGTCACATTGTCGCAGATAGCACAGAAACTCCAGATGCCGCGCAGCACCGGACATGCGTTGCTGCTTACCTGCGAACGGTGTGGCTACGTGCTGCGTGACGAGGAAAGCGGACGCTATATCTTGTCCTCCCGGCTGCACACCATTGCCCGGATGGCATTGGGCGGAACCAACCTTCGCGAACACTGATACTGCCACTTCTCTCTCACTCCATCGATTCCCTTCTGAGAGAATTTTGAGAGTTATCGATTGTCCCTACAGCACACCGTACTTTGCGTAAACATCCTTCAGGTAGGCGCCTTTCTTCAGCTCGGCACGGCTATCGTTCTCTTTCGCCACCTTCTCTGAAGCCAACTCGATCATTCTAGGTAGGACCTCAGATGGAACCGCGACTACGCCGTCATAATCGGCAACGATCAGATCGCCTGGAGAAACCCTGGCACCGGCGCACTCAATCGGCTTGTTGTAATCGATCATGGCTCCGCGGCCTTTTGAATCCACCGGCTTGATGCCGCGGGCAAACACGGGGAAGTTGAGGCTCTGTATCTTTCTCACGTCACGCACGAGACCGTCGATCACTGCGCCCCGCGCTCCGCGCACCTGCGCAGCGGTTGACAGCAACTCACCCCACGGCGCATTCTGCACCGAACCTGCCGTCGATACAACTACAACCTCGCCGGGAAGAATGGAATCGAGCACTTCGATCTCCATTGCATACGGGTCCTCCGGAATGTGGTACAGGTCAACGCACGAAACCGTGCGCGCCCATCCCGCAAATCGATCCTCTCGCGTGATGGGCCTCAAAAACTCGCGCAAGGCCTGATTTCGATAGCCCAGCTCATCCAGAACGTCGGAGATCACCGCTGTATACAGTTGCTCTTCGACTTGCTGGAACATTCTCAAGTCCGCTTCAGTTGCCGGGCCACGGGTAGGCCTGATGGATTGGCTGCTCATAAAACGATCCTACTGACAAACATGCCGGAAAAGATAACCGGGCCGGAAGAATCTGCCTTAACTGTCCGACAGGCTGGACAGTATCGAAGGACGGCGACGCTGCTGCCTGAAGAATCAAATGGAGAACGTTGCGACCGTCCCTGGCCGCACAGTGGTCCCCCAATTGAACGAACGTGTAGACTTTGCGTCTGTGAAGACAAGCCTCTCAACGATCAACTCGCCTTCGACGATTTTGATTCTGAGCCTTCGGCCTTCAAGTTCGATAACTCCGAATCCAGACGCCGTGGAAAAGAAGCTCCGGAAGGGAGAGACTTTTAACTTCGGCGCGAAGTATAGAGCGCGCTCCACCGCGGAGTACCGGAAACCGGAGAGGGCCCCAAGCAGCGCATAGCTGGCCATGGCACGAGCGTACCAATTCCCGCATTCGTACTCGTTCCAGGGATTGCGCGTGCGTCCGTCGTAGCGGCTGCGGAGCGCTTTGACAATGGTGAGGCCTTCTTCGACAAAGCCCTCTTCGATGAGATGCGAAGCTACCTGATATTCAATGCCGGTCCAGACCTCGTCGGAGTATACGAAAGGCAGGGTAGGCTTGCCTCCATGCGGCCAGCTACACAGCAGCAGGCCGGGCTCGCGGCCCATCGCATAGCCTGGGCGCTGCGCGTTGGCATGTTGGCTGAGATCGGTCTTGAAGTTGTATTTGAAGATGGCCCGCAGCGCGGAGTGCAGGTTCTTCGGCGCGAGCGAAGATTCGATGCCATAGGTCCGCGCCATCCACGCACCAATGACTCCGTCGGAGAGGCATCCATTGCCGTACTGGTATTTGGGGCCTTCGCGCTTAAGCAGCCGCTGCATCTCGCTGCTGTTCTCGTTGACGCGCTCTATGGATTGCGCAAAGGATTGGTCGCGAAGATTGAGATATTGGATGTTCTGCGCGTAATACTCACCGTTGAAGAGGTGCTCGTCCATATATCGCGCGGAACGTTGAGCGAGGTCGCCGTAAGACGAGGCGTCGGAATGCTCGCCGAGCGCAGTGGCCATCTGTGCCATTGCGGAAAGAGCGCCGAGATAGACGCTGGAGCACATCGGCTCAGCGCCCCAGAACTCAATATCGTAGGTGTTGTGGTGCGGCTCGAAAAGGGCCCCCAGGCGATCGGGGTCCCACGTAGCGATGCAGTAATCGATGCTGCGCCTGGCAAGGGGATAGAGGCGCTTGAGCCACGCATCGTCGCCGCATATGTGCCAGTCGCGGAAGACCTTCATAATGCCGCCCAGCTGGCCATCTGCCGCAGCATACCCGCTGTGATCGACCGGGCCGTCTGGAATCGCGCTGCGAAAGTTTACGTGGCCGCGGTCGTCCATGGAACGAACCAGCTCCAGGTCGCGAAGAGTGCGCTCCAGCCGTGGATAGAGATGCGGAAGAGCCTGGGCATAGTTCCAGACGTGCGTGCAGGAGCCTTCACAACAGCCGCTGTCCGGGAAGCAGCCTTCCCATCCCCAGATGTTGCCGTTCTCCTGACGCAGGACCGTGGGCGACTTCAGGATCGCAAGATTGGCCGAGACAGCGTCCATGACGTATGGAGGAAGCGTGGAAGAAAAAAGCGCCTCCTTGAATTGAAGCGTGCGGGTCCGCAAGGGGCCGTAGTTCTGCTCGACGTAGAGGGCGGCCTCGCGCGCGTCATTCCACTGCGACGCATAGTACGGCCGCCACGGCGGAGCGCCCTGAGCAGAGACCGTGCGGCATCCAGGTTGACCCTGCACCTCCGGCCCTTGGGAGAGTCCCCCTTCGCGGAGATAGCTATTGGGGAAATGCCAGGCGATGATCACGGGGTACGTGTGCGTCTCGCCGGGTGAGAGATGGCCTTCAAGCAAAACAGAGCAACCATTTCTGCCGGAGTTGTCGACCGCATTGGAACCTTCGTTGGCGCTGAAGGTGCCGCTGGAGAGCTCACGCCACAGGGCGGAGAGCGAATCGAACTCCCACCAGGGGCTGCGCAGCCACATGGCCTTGATACGCGGTTTGGCGCCGATAACGATAAGGCTGGCGCTGCCGTAGGATTCAGAGTTTGGTTCTTCGCTATTGGTGAGAAAAACGCCTTTGCCGGGAATGACTGAGTTCAGAGTGGCCGCTTGATCGGGCCTGCATCCGGGGGCCAGATGCGAGAGGTGGTACGAAAACTCGTAGTCAATCGGGCGGGAAGATGTGTTGCGCAGCGTGTATTCAAGGATGGCGCAAGGGATGCCGGAGTCTTTGTCGTCGAGCGGGATGAAGGGGTTCCAACCGAGAAGAGACACATCCAGGGGGACCGATGGATCGGCAAATCGGACCTCTCCGAACGGATACTCCCCGCGGAAGTCACATTCCGCAAATCTCGGGAAACCTTCAAATCCACCGCGCCGAAGGCCCTGGCCCTGCAGTCCCTGATCGAAGATCTGGAACACGGGAAATGGTCCTTCGACGAGCTTCGTTACAGGCGCAGCGCCCTTGATGTGGAGAACGGCGAATGCGGCCTCCGGTGAGTTGGAGGTAAAGCCAGCGGGTAGAGCCGTGGTCGCAGGCCGGGTGCGAATCGAGAAGTCCTGCAAACCGCCGCGCCCGTTGAGACATACACAACCTGCGCCGATGCCCCCAACAGGCATGGCCACTTGCGTAGCTCGGTCGCCTTTGAAGGTGCGCGGCGGACCAGGTAGAAAAAGTTCCGTCGAAGAAAATGAAGCCGGATCGGACCCCGTTAATGGGACGGCTTGATCGGGGAGATGAACTGTGGAGCCAGGGGCCGGAGTCGCCGCAGCCAACGCCGCAGCCGATGTCGCAGCAAGGAATTCACGGCGTGTGGGCTTCTTGACGGACATTGACTCTCCCATGGTGGATGGGGAAAGGATAACACTGCCACAGGACATCGCCGACGCACAATAAAAATGCGCTCAGGAAGGCGCAGCATGCACCTGACTTAAAGCGGGCTACTAAACCGAGCCGTTGTCTCTAACAGCCATCTTCGGGCCAGGACTGGTTTATGCGGATGTCAAGAAAAAGTGTTGGTGCGTACAGTTATTCATCGGCCAGCGTCGCGCGCATGGTTGCCAGTTCTTTCTTCTTCTCCGCATCGACCTTCGGATAGGTGAGGTCGAGCTGCTCCACGGCTTCGACAATGGCAGCGGCGACCACGAGCCGCGTAAACCACTTATTATCGGCGGGCACCACGAACCAGGGTGCGTGCTTGGTTGCGGTGGCGCGAATGGCTTCTTCATAGGAGCGCATGTAGTTGGTCCAGAACCTGCGCTCGTGTATGTCCGAGGGAGAAAACTTCCAGTTCTTCTCGGGCGTGTCGAGCCGCTTCAGAAAGCGCTTCTTCTGTTCGTCGAGCGACAGTTGCAGGAAAAACTTAAGCACAATAACTCCCTGGCGGGTGAGGTAGTCCTCGAAGCGCGCAATATCGGCGAGCCGCTCGTCCCAGATGCGTTTGGTGATAAGCCTCTGGGGTATCCTCTGCTGTTTCAGAATGGCTTCGTGCACGCGCACCACCAGAACCTCCTCGTAGTAGGAGCGGTTGAAGATGCCGATCTTTCCGCGCTCGGGCAGGCGGCAGGTGTAACGCCACAGGAAGTCGTGGCTGAGCTCCTCCTGCGACGGCTGGCGGAACGAGAAGACCTGGCATCCCTGCGGATTGATGCCGCTCATGACGTGCCGGATGGTGCTGTCCTTGCCCGCCGCGTCCATGGCCTGGAAGACCAGCAGCAGCGACCAGCGGTCCTGCGCGTAGAGCATC
>Ga0123357_10001107_pt1 | contig 27952 bp, 12 predicted proteins | sample TergutEmb28metaG_FD_89873 | JGI IMG/M metagenome (GOLD analysis project Ga0123357, IMG submission 89873) | Embiratermes neotenicus P4 segment gut microbial communities from Petit-Saut dam, French Guiana - Emb289 P4 | ecosystem: Host-associated > Arthropoda: Insects > Digestive system > Gut ...
TACTACCGCTGATGCGCACACCTCGGCTGCCAGCAGCCGACTGAACTGACACCCCCGCCGATATAAATGGACTCGTCCGTTTCGCTGGAAAACCAAATCTGGTTTCTGCGCGTGTGCCATCATATTCCGTTTCCACTCTAATTAACGTGGTATGAGGGACGGAGTTAACGGCCGACCGGCTGTCTCGCAGCCAAACCAAATTTTACGCATAACAGCGCTCGTCCCCCCCCCACCGCCAAAGACAACACCTGACTCAGGTATATGAGTTCGAAATTCAAGGGCAGGAAAGATACGAATAAAGGAGAGGGACGATATTTTCCCTGCATGCAGCACTATAGTTAAACCAACACAGCTTCCAGTTTTTAATAAACACGACGAAAATTAAACTGTATTATATTTAAAGACTGATATTGTCCATTACACAATACTTGTAGACCACATACAATCTAACTGCACATACCAGCGTCCACTATACACTCCCTACAGCTATAAATTACAACGGTACACTGAACGGTACACTATACACTATACACTATACACTATACACTATACACGGTACACTATACACTCCCTACAGCTATAAATTACAACGGTACACTGAATACCACACCCAAATGTAGGAATTTCCGTCAAATTTCACGACGTTATTGTGGGATTCATTTGGAGTACGAATTGCTGTAGCAATCTATGCATGATTACCATCCTTTACCCTGCTGGGAGCACTTCAGTGTATTACACGGGAGTAACCTAAAAACTTTACAGTGTATATCTTTCATCATAATGTACAAATAAAGCGATTACATGTCAGCACCACAAAAAAAGGTAACCACAAGGTCGTATTCCATTGCACAACAAGTATTCGGCAATACCACAGACAAAGCCAACAGTTAAGTTACACCCTGCTGTGTGTACATACAAGATCAAAAGCATTGTGAGTGGGTTAACACCATGAAGAAAACCTCAATTGTATTTAAGGTGCCAAGTTATTCATGTAAGTTTAAGCAGTTATTGTTAAAACATGGAAGGAAAACGGCAGTTCTGATGATATAATATACAAGCAGGTTACTTTTTAGTTACCTTACATTGTGTCCAAAGTGACCAACGTAATGTGTGGACAATTCTACGCTTTTCAAAGAGAATTTGTTGCCTTTCATCATTTCACTTACAATCAATTAGAATCGCCCTTCCGAGGGGCGATGCAAGTAGTGTGGTTGGAGTTAGAGGTTTATAGCGGCCGGCACCCCATATCAAAGCGAACTTGGGATACTGTAGTCATGAAGGTCAGAAAAGGGGATTCAACAAGCCATTGTGCTAGTCGTGGGAAGGAAATGCAGAAAACGCTGGGGTAACAAGGGGCTATCCAAGTCGTGCCCTCCAACCGTCCGTTGTGCCGGTAGGTACCAGACAGGTACGTAATGATATAGGCCTGTTGTAAACCGTGAACAGGTAGTGTTTTGGGACAGTTTATCAAATATATCTGTTCATCAATTATCTGATCGTGTTAGTGACATGATTGACTCCGCGTGTTAAATTCACTGATATATCTCCATGTCCGATAACAGCTGTACTTCCATCACTTAACTCCTCCACGTCATACTTTCTTCGTTAAGCTCTTCAATGTACGTGTACAGTTAGCCAGCCGGTCTTCTTACCCACGTGCATAGCGTTATTAGAGCAAGAAGAAAGACAGCTGAAAAAAGATCAGAAAATGTAACTTTTGGGTCAATTCAAAGTGGCCTCCAATGACGTGGGGCTCGAACAAGGGTGACAGCGCCTAGCATCGAAAGTAATCAACCGAAGAGCCACAGCGACCCATGCAAAAGACAGAGCGACGCATCAGCGCAGACGCAATGACAGGCGCCGACACGAGGAGACAGCGTTGGATCTGCGTGCGGCACCTAGACAAGGTTTTCATCTTTAGCTTACATACCTCATGACCAAACTAAGTCAACATCTACAGGCAACCCTATGAGTGACTTACGTAGTTAAGAAGCACCAGTTTGTTCGCAGTAGGAGCGCGTGGACATGGCTAAATGGAAATGTAGCTTCTGTAAGTCAGATTTGCAAAGCAGGAGACTACTACTTCAGACAATGAACTCGCAAAAAATGTTGTCATAAATGTGGATAGAGGGATCCAGAACACTGTAGAATTATCCGGTAATAGTAATTTAAGTAGTGGTACTAATGAACACCCAGTTTCAGCTAATCAGCTGTAGAACATGTCTGCCGCATTGATGGCAGTCATGCGGGCAGCAAACACAAAACTGGCCTCGAACTTGGAATCGAAATTAAATAAAACACGAGAGGAAAGTAACAAGCAGACAGCAAAATGGATTACTTATGTATTGGAAGCTGAATTAAACAAAATATCGGAGAATTTGGAAACAAAATTAGCTTCAGTTTCGGAAAGTCCGGGTAACAGATTCAATTCTGTATCCGGCAGCTTAAATGAAACACTAATTCAAATGTAGCTTCAAAATTATGAAATAAAATGATCGACTGAGAGAGGAATTTGCATCTCAGTTACAAGCTGATGTACGATCAATCGCTAAAGAAGATGACGCAGTTAATATGGAATTTACCAACCGTCTGCGAAAAGCCGAGAGTGTGTGCGATGGATTGACAGAAAGTACAGTACAAATGCCTAAAAATCCCAGGCAGATGCCAGCGTAAACAATCTCAGGTTAGAAAATGATCAGAATACAGAAGAGTTTAGCAATAAGGTAGGTGAGATAACTCTTGAAATGAGATCAGTTGCGTGTAGTTTGGACGAGTGCAACATCAGAATACAGAATGAAAAAAAAAAAGCTAAAGTGATCCCGTTACAGGCCCGGTGTGGCCCAGAGGGTGGGTAGAGGTATAGCTCTACTCTTCCATCACCGCGGCACTAGAAGGGGGTGAGTGGTCAGCAGCACGCCCCAGCCGCACTTTACCCCCGGGAAAGAACAGGTACCCATTGTACAGGAGGCTGGGTGGGCCCCAGGGCCGGTCTGGACGGGCGAAAAATCTCGTCCTCACCGGGATTCGATCCCAGACACAGAATGATGAACAAGTTTTCAAATCAGAAATCCAGAAGTTAAATTCAAAGTATGGAAATGTAAGAGGAACAATGAATAATAATGAGGCCAATCGGGCAGCTTCAGCTGTTTGCATCTCTCCATGGTCTAGTGCAATAATTAGTTTAATAGATGTTAGTCAACTTACCAGCCAGTTAAGCCCAGCTCTTTCGGAATCGGGCAGCCATATTTCCCCTAGCGTCAATTGTGTGTCTGCAACGTATCTGCGAAATGATGCAAACGACACTAACACTGTTGCTACTTCATGTAATGAAATGCGAGTGTCCAATCTGAACCGTTTGTTAATAGCAGACAGTACAGCGAGATATCATTGTCTAAATCGTCTGATAGCTCCAAACAAGTAGCATTTCGCTTTATCAGGGAGTTAGACGAATATATTTCACTCAAAAATACCCCTGAAGAACTGCGCCTTCCTTTAGTCTTCCGTTAGATCTCGGATCCATTTGCGAAGCAGTGGATGCCAGTGATCTATGGACAACTCAGGTCATATGACGATTTTAAGAAGGGATTCACCGAGTTACTCTGGTTCGGAACCCGACAGTCAGGAGGTAGTTACAGGGTGTATCAAGACCGATATAACTACAGGTCAGGGGAAAGTCTTTTCGAAAATTACTTTCGATACGCCAACATGGCTGTCGCCAGCTATGTCCGACCAGAACCTGCTTAATGCCATGATAACCCATTACGAGCCAAGGATTCAAAACTATCTGTTAAGCGCCAAACTAAAATCGACAGAGAAAGCACTTGCTTTCTTCACTAAATTACAATCCCTGGAATATTCGAGAGAGCTATACAGATCAGCACGGCCAGATTTCGATCGCCAAGATCACAATCGCCGGAAACCGCGAGACTAGCCTAATGACAGCACGGGGAATCGCAGACTTAATGGCAGTGTGCAGTTACGCCATGTCAGGCGCGATGTCAGGGACAGGACCCCTACGGGCGATTCAATAAGGAATCCACGAACGAGTGAGGGACGAAGGAGTTTTACGGCGGTCAGGGGAGACCTAATGATGGCACTGACCAGCAGCTAAATGTTGCAGCACAGGACTTCATAACACACGGTAACCGGCGTCTTGACGGCAGCCGATCACCTAACTGGGGGAGGAACCGAGTTGGGAGTAGTAATTTAAATGCCTGAAGGACGTGTATACTGGCGTCACGTGTCCTCATGCGTATTCACGAGCAGACCAGCCCAACCAAAGAGTAGGAACAGTCATACGTTAATACCTATAGAAAGAGATGCCTTAAGAAAAGAATCAAACGGGGGTGTATTGTTTAAACAAGATGTTGATCTGCATGAAGATGAAATAAATCATAGACTGAATGTGAAGTTAGATACACATTTTACATTGCTTACGAGAAATTACAAGGTTGTCCCAGAATTACGATTGGAATTGGAAAGGAAGAATTATCGGCCATCCTATAGACAGTGTGTGAACAAAAATTTATATGAAAAAATGGAACAAAGAGGGAAAAAATTCTTCGAGTTTCCAGCGCAACACTTTACGTTAGTAAGTGCAATTAACGATAAGAGCCGGTGGGTCATGAAGCAGACTCTTTTGCCTGAAAAATTAGGAACTGTTGCTCTTGATCACGTGTTTATCTTTTCGCCGCAACTGCTTAACTTCAGCCATCCTCAGAATAGACTCTTTTTTTATTAAGAACTCTGCAATTATAAATTTCTCAGAGGTATGGGCTTTCTTGAAAGTAAATGACGAGGTGACGAGACACGGATGTGATGTCGTAAGAGACGACACAGTCCCAACTATTGGCAAATCAGCATCTGAGTACTTAAAATAGGGCGTGTTACATACCACGATCCTTCCACTTGCTACGTCAGATTTGCCGTCAATAGGTTTTGCAACATGTGAAGAGAACCAGACAGTCGCCAGTGAGGCCAGTATGGTTCTCGAAGACGAAGGAAATCCAGTCTTTCGTGAAAGACATACTAAGAGTTCTGATGTTATTTTATATTGTAATGAAGAAGATACATTTCCACAGGATCGCGTAGCCTGTCATCATGTTTTTGCCCCCCGATTACAATCGAAAGATACGAGTCGTTCGTACCGGTTTCTTCCATTGCTAAGAGCAATGCAGGCCACAGGGATGGCGAATTCATAACGATAGTAAAGATATAGACGGAACTGTACATGCGATGACTAACACAGCCGTAAATTGCTGTAGGTCTGTTACTAGTGACACATCATACAACTAGTGCCATGAATGACACAACAGATTAGAGATTTATTACACCTAATCAACTGAAGGCTAAAATAAGTGAATATGATAACCAAAATGAAACACAACGCAATCAGTTAATGACAGTATTAATGAAATACCAGCTATAGTACCTCACAAAGCGGCCAGGGAAATGTACCGGGTTCGAGTAGCATTTTACTATTTTAGGAAGTTACCTAACTCAGTTTTGGGCCGGGTAGCTCAGTCCGTATAGCGACTGACTACGGGCTGGACGGTCCTGGATCGAATCCCGGTGGGGACGAGATTTTCTGCCCGTCTAGACCGGCCCTGGAGCCCAACCAGTCTCCTGTACAATGGGTACCGGGTCTTTCACAGAGGTAAAGAGCGAGCGGGGCGCGACGCTGACCACTCTCCCCCTTCTAATGCCGCGGTCATGGAAGAGTAGAGCTATACCTCTACCCACCCTCTGGGCCACACCGGGCCTGTAACGGGATCACTTTAACTTTACCTAAATCAGTCAGCTCAAGGACCATCCCATTTGCTTTGTGTAATCAAGTCCGAGCGCAAATATAAGACATGATAAGTGACGGCATACTGGAAGAATTTTGTTCAGTTTATGTAAATTCCATCACACTTGTGCATCGGAACATAAGCTGATCAGGATATATCAGGATGCACGGGAACTGAATAAATTGATGACGCCGGTCAGGGTTAAAGTCGCACCGATCAGAGAACTATTACAATGCTTTCATGGTTCTAAATATATTAAAGACTTTTGACCTCAGCCTATCTTTTCTTCAAGTACTACTGGCTAAATCTTCGAGAAAGGGGATGGATTTTAATTTTGAAAAACACGTTTTCCATTATACTAGGGTTCCATATGGGTACAAGAACTCTCTCTTGGCATTTGTAGGGGCTTTGCAAAAAGAGTTGGGAGACGAGAAGAACGTGATTACATAAGTAGACGACAGTATTCTCCACAGTCCTGGGTTCGAGGATCACTTGGCAACGCTGGATTTCGAACTCATAAACGTACCTCTAAGTGCTTCACCATGAATGACAGCGAATGTCTTTCTGTAGGCATGAGATTAGATAAAATTCCTGAGTTACAGTACACTTTTGTAGGCCTGAGATAAAATTCCTGGGTTAAAATAAGCTTTTCCAGGCCTGAGATAAAATTCCTGTGTTACATATCTGCGACAGCACTTTACTCCCGGACCCACAGAGAATCGAAGCCATTCATTCGTACCCTTGGCCAAGAAACCAGGAAAAAATAAGGAGTTTTTAGGCATATGAAACTTCCACCAGCAGTTCATCGTGATCTACTCGCAATACTTGGCGCCTGTGTTGACGTCTTTGCGCAAAGGGAGCAAGTGGAACTGGTCATCCGCGATACAAAGAGCATTTGAAGGTATGGGCTAAAAATTCGCCTACAGCTTCTACCTAGTGCCCAGTGCAGCCGGACGACACTCTAGATTAGGCCTGCATCATCAACACTGATGCGAGTGAATAAGTGATAGAAACAGCCCTAATGCAATAGGATAAGGACGGCCGGATCAATATCGTATCTACGGCTTCGCATATCCTCACGCCAGCTGACCAGAAGTATACAGCCTGCAATCTACAGCTCGTGGCAATAGTTAACGCTGTCCGGCCATAATGTCACTCTAAACACCGACCATAAATCCCTAATTTATTTTGAAGAAATGTGTAGTAACCTCCAATAGGGTAGCTTGTTGTGCGTTAGAAACTGAAAAATTCGAACTTGAAATTCGGCATATTAGGGGCGTTGATAACACCTTGGCAGACATTTTGTTTCACAACGTGCCCAATTCCAGCGCCACGAAAATTACAAACCTGAAACAGCGCGACCAGATAATGGTGTATTCCATAGACCTGCACACAAACAGCTGTGTTAAAAGAGAGCTGAATCTAGCAATCCTCCAGAACAGTGACCCTCGATTACAAGCCATAAAAGGGGACTAACATCTCTCTCAACCACGGGGACGAAGTGCCTAGTAAACAATGACGTACTGCACTGAAAGGGGAGTAAGGAAGGCCAACATTGGAAGGCTATGTTACCAGAGTGCCTCGAGCAAAAAGTTATGAAATTTTTTTCACACATCCTTGGGGCATATAGGCAATGATAATTGTTTTGCTGAAATTACACTTCAAATATCTTGGCAAGAAAATCAGAAATTTCAATGCAACTTGTGACCTTTGCCCCAAAACCAAGCAAATGAACAGGTCATATAATGTGGTAGACAGGCGTCACCTCCCAAAAAGTCCAGGGGTCTCAGAGCTGTTGGTTGATCTGTATGGTAGTCTACTACCATCGTGAGGAAACGTCAGATAAGCTTACATCTTTGTTATGTCATATTCTGGGAATATGTGAAAATATATATCCATAGGTCAGCCACAATGAAGACTTGTCTCAACAAACTGCTAAATCACTATTTCATCAATGTTATTAAGCCAAACATTATGCTTTTGGATAAGGGCAGACAATTTAGTTCACCTGTATGGCTGAGGATACAGAAAGAAAGTGATGTCCCCACCAGATTTTTGTCCATTAAGCATCCAGAGCAACACAGTGTAAGAGTTAAGTGGGAGCTATCTAAATTCTTCAGAATTTACTGCCATGACAATCATACAAAGTGGGCGGAACTGCTTCCTCATATTGAGGAGTGGCTAAACAAGATAGTCAAGGAGGGCTATTCTCCCACAGAGCTAATGTTTAGGTAGAAAAAGCATGGCATCTTTGACAAAATGTTGACAGAACTCAAACACGAAACTTTAGATAGTGAAGATTTAGACACCAAATTGGAATGGGCATTTTCAAGGATAAAAAGAAAGCCGCAGACAGAAAAAAGAAGGAAGAAAGGAAATAAAAAAGTGGATCCAAATATGAAAGAGAGCGTTTCAGTTAAGATTCAAAATCAGTCACACATTATCAAAGGTGTGACTGATAAATTTATGTACGTGTACCAAGGAACGCATATTATCAATAAATTGCCTCATTCAGCTTATGAAATAGTAGCAGACAAGGCAAAATTAAGAGGCAAAGTTAATAAAAAGCTATTGAAGCCATACAGAACAGAAAACGACTCCAGTAGCCATCAAAATTTGAACAATGGAGATGGAAACAATGCACAAACAATGCACAAACAATGCACCAGAGGAGGATTAAACAAGCATGAATGCAAGTAACTGAACTGAACATAAACTGCTGAGAAATGAAATTATGTATATAACAGTTCTGTAAAGCTATTTAGGTTATTTCCTCAAAACACTTTGTTAACTCACCTTTAAGGGGTGCACATTAAATGTGACAATGGGGTAAACAGTGGCATTCTGGCTATTCTATGTGCCAATAGAGACCAGATAGGTACCTAATGATATATGCCTGTTGTAAACCATGAACAGATAGAGTTTTGGTACAGTTTATCAACTATATCTGTTTATAAATCATCTGATCATATTAGTGACATTATTGTCTCAGTGTGGTAAATTCACTGAAGTAACCTCATGTCCAATAACAGCTGTATGACTATCACCCAACACCTACTCCATATCATACTCACTGCCTTAAAACTCACTCTCCAATGTACAGTAAACCAGCTGTTCCTCTTACCCACCTGCATAACATTAACAGAACAAGAAGGACGGCAGCTGAAAGACGCTCCAAGAAGGCTGTGTTTGGGTCAGTTAAACACTTTAATGCAGTCAGCAGATGCCCAGATTCACTGCAAGAGTTCTTCTTTTGTCTGTGATTTTACCAGTAGGCCATGTCCTGCGTATGCCCCAACAAGAAGCAGTTAAATGTTGAGATATTTGGTGACAATGCAAGCCAGGCCTATGGAGCATCAAGAGTGCAAGGCATAAGGGAATAGGTGTCACGACAGGTGGGAGTAAGCATGGAAGTGGTTCACAAGAAGTGATACCTTGCAGTACCCGGAAACATTAAAACGCTCTTAGCGGCATGAAGGTTGATAATGGGGGATATGTTGATATAGAATTCTTACTCAATATACCTAATATAATAACAACCTGAAGTTTGGCACACCTTATGCTGGGAACACTGCGTACATGCTACTGTGCACTACATGAAAAATTACAGTACATAATGTATAACTACACATATATTGTAGAGCTCTCACAGTACCCACAGGTAAGATTGCTGCTGTCAAATATAGCTAACTATATGTACAATAATTACAGTGCTCTATACATGTGTACTTAAGTTACATATGTGTTACTCTGCACTGCATGTACACTTGCTAGTGCGAGCTGTTTACTACATGCATAAATAGGACCTAATTTCTTATCTTCTCTGTCATCTACCTACCTGTATACTTGCTATTGTGAACAGTGCACTACATGTATAATTATACTATGCTCTATGAAATACCTACTTGTGTACATGTAGCCATTACCGTACACTGTACACTACATATATGTATTCTTGTTACTGTGCACCATAAACTGCCTACATGTACCTTTATCGTTGCACCGTACATTTCGTAGATTCATTTAATTAGCACACCAACTAATGCACATATATAAAATTTTTTACACTAAAACATTAAAACCTCTCAAATATGTTTTGATCCTAAAATCATCTTCAGGGAGCTAAACTGTTCCTTGCTAAAGTCACATTTTTAAAAACACTCACTGACTAATTTCCTTATATTAACTTGGTGCTGTGGCAGCATGTCTGTAATATAAAATATGTTCATTAAGTTAAGTGTCAAAACAATATAGTAAGATTAGATAATATAGTAATAATTGAATTTTGTACACAAATAATTAGGCTATCTGGATTGAAGCAAGGTTTATGCAGATTTAATAACTTTAGTCTGGTGTTCTTTTAGTTGTTGTTAAGTTTTGTGTGTAGGGCATTAACTTGCATTAACCTTGCTTCAATCCAGATAGCCTAATTATTTGTGTACAAAATTCAATTATTATTATGTTATCTAATCTTACTATATTGTTTTGACAGTCTACTTAATAAATATATTTTATATTACAGACATGCTGCCACAACACCAAATTAATGCAAGGAAATTAATCAGAGAATGTGACTTTAGCAAGGAACAGTTTAGCTCGCTGAAGATGATCTTAAGATCGAAACATGTTGGAGTGATTTTAAATGTTTTAATGTAAAATTTTTATATATGTGCAGTAGTTGGTGTGCTAATTAAATGCCTACATGTAGTTATTACTGTGCTATACACACTACATACATGTACACTTACTACTGTGTACTCTACATTCCTTACCCATATGTATATTTGAGGATGGACACTGTATATTACACATATATTTACTTCCTACTGTTTTCTATACACTGATTATGTGTGCATTTGCTACTGTGCTCCTGACACAGTATACAAATATACAAAACTGTGCACTATACACCATCTACAGGCACACTTTTGATTCTTTTCTGTTCACTACCTGCATGTACACTTATTACTGTGCTCTGCACACTTTATGCTGTGCAGTATACTGTAACTGCATATGTACTTACTACAGGGCAGTATACACCATACGCATGTGTAGTTGTTACTGTGCTCCAGATCCTAAATACATGAGCACACTTTACTCTGATTTGTACACTTCCTTCTACTTTCCCATTTGAAACAAACCATGTTGTCTCTCTGCTTTTCCTGCTTCTGACGAAGATGACAGGAATTTATTTCAGCTCTGTTTTTTATGACATCTTCTGTTACTTCTGTCTGTAAATCTCTCACTTTGCATGAACCTCTTGCATGATAAACAGATATGACACCCAAGTTGTTATCACATACTTTTCAGGTGTGTTTTCTAACCCACTTTCTATAACCTTTTCATAAAGACCAGATGTAACCCATGACATATTTAATTAATGTAACAAATACTCTACAGTTGAAGAATAAAAAACCAACTAGATGCAACTTGTTATTTTATTGTACTTCTTATATGCTCAACATGTTTCGAGCACATAAGAAGTAAAATAAAATAACAAGTGACATCTAGTTGGTTTTGTATTCTTCAGTTATCACAATGATGCACGGTCCGATAAACATCAACTCTACAGTTATTTCCATTTGTTTCATCCTTAACTGTGTACTTAGATATAATAAATAACCACCATTTTATACATCAAGCTATGCATGTCTTTTTTCTAATACACATGTGATATGTTTTGTTGTGGCCAACTTTAAGCTCACTGATTGTTTAAACATCTTAACAGAAGCATAAAACATTGTTACATGTAATATGTGCCATGTAACTAAACCATAAAAAACTTGCACATTCTAATCATAAATTTAATAACCATCTTTTATTTATATTTTAAACATAAGATAAAATTATTCTTATATTGATAATTTAAATAGTGGCCACTGAAAACTATTAATATACAGCATTCTATTATTCAAATTTGGCATTCATAGGATCGTGCATCGTGATGTATTCTTATAATAAAAGCCAATGAGATGAACTGTTTTTCAAGTTTATTTGGCTAAAGAACTCTACATGTTTCGGACAGATCTACTGTCCATCATCAGGAGTCTCAACACTGTATACACAGCAATAGGTATTTGTCATGCTAGTTATGCCAGGATGACCTCGCTACCAGACAGTGAACATAACTGGCATGACAAATGCCTACTGTTGTGTATACAGTGTTGAGACTCCTGATGATGGACAGTAGATCTGTCCGAAACATGTAGAGTTCTTTACCAAAATAAATTTGAGAAATAGTGCAACTCATAGGCTTTTATTGCAAGAATCTATTATTCAAGTTTCTGAGTTTCAACTGGAATGACTTGTGACGCTTACTGCCCTTAACAGTGGTCTCTCTACTGCTACCAGACATGTGGCAACATTATATACCTAACATCCTCTGAAGCCAAAAGCTATTTAATATGTGTCAACATTACAACTTTAAAATATACTTTTATCATCGTATATACTAACCTTGTTCATAACTAGGACTAACAGTATTCTACTAGAAAAAGCATATACCTACCCATTTAGATTTCCAAATCAAACCGTCAGCACATTAATTTTCTGTACTATTTCAATCATTAAGAAATTAGGCACCCTGTAAGACAGATAAATGAGAAAGGCCCATATAAACGTCAATGGAAAGAAACAACACCACACTCTCGTCCTACCACTTTAAGATGCTGTGGCAATTTAAGTGGTGAATGAAGCCTGGATTCATATATGTGAAACATTAGCAAACCAGATCTTTGTAATTTACTGCTGCATTTTAATGGACTTCAGTGTATCCAGTTGAGATTATCAATATAAGAATACCTTATAACTCCTTTTTGGAAGATAAGACAATGTTGGTTATTAACTTTATCATCAGTAACGAGTAAGTTTAGCGACCCGTTACGGGTTAGGGGTTCGGGGTTCGAGCTCCGTGCGGGAAAGAATTTTCGGACCGATTCAGACCGGCCTGAGGCCCACGCAGCATCCTGCAAAATGGGTATCAGGTTTCTTTCCCAGGGGCAAAGCAGCCGGGACGTGGTGCTGACCATCCACACCTGTTCTTACTCCGGTGTTGAATATGACTAGAATTATGCCAGTACGACGCATATGTGCTTGCTTAGCAGCTAACGGTACAGCCTTTTCGTTTCAACCGGTATGTTTTGTTACCGTTGGATCACCTAGAACAAGAAAAATGTATTAATATTGTAAATATCTGTCAGTAACTTTAACTGTCTCTCAGAAGACGGATTATCGCGACAGAAACATGTCGGTGATATAACAGACAAGTGATACATGTAACTTGATGTCGCCTGTGATAGTTATTTAAGGTGCATGTCCTCCTTTAAGAATTGTTTAAAATTGTGGTGTTCCCTACTTCTGGATAGGAACTATAGTCTCTTTTCTTGGCTCCACCATACATACGTATTTGTAAATCCGGTCTGTCAAAATTTCCGTCGCTGAGTAAATTAATGATACGCCTTCCGGCACTCAGTTCTTCCTGCGGTTGCCGCAGCACTTCCTCTAGAGGAGTCACTGTGAAATGCGCAGTGCTGAGGTAAGGTACTGTGTGTATAATATGACAACAGCGACATGGCCAGGTAAAACACCTGTTTTTCTTGCGACTTCATCTGACACTTCTGCAAAAAATGTCTCTCGCCATTTAACTAACTAAATAAATAAGCAACTAATTAATTTATCAACAAAGTAACCAATCAACCAAACAACAAGCCTAACACACAACCAACAAACGTCACGGAACACAGTCCTCCTCACAAGCTCACCATTACTCAACCCCAGTCAATATATTCCACATACTTTATGGTATACTTCGTGCCACTGTAGCTGGTTTTACAGATACTGAAAATAGAGCTTTCACCAGGGTGCAAGAAGGTTTTATTTATTTATTTATTTTTTTTACTTTATGCCTGACTCGGTATTTAAAACTGTATAAAATAGAGAATTGCTCAGCTCCGGCAGCAAATAAATATGAAGGCAAAATATTGTCTTAGTTAAATTCTTTATTTTTCCAACTAATGCACACAAATTATATTAAACGATTATTGAAACATTTAAAATTATAAAAGTTGATCCAACATGTTTCGGTTTACATAAACCATCATCAGGGAGCTACATCCTGTGCTTAGCTAAAATTACATTTCTGGTTCCAGTATACATGTCGTTATAGATGTTTTCAGTGTCATGGCCGCATGCGGCCATGACACTGAAAACATCTATAACGACATGTATACTGGAACCAGAAATGTAATTTTAGCTAAGCACAGGATGTAGCTCCCTGATGATGGTTTATGTAAACCGAAACATGTTGGATCAACTTTTATAATTTTAAATGTTTCAATAATCGTTTAATATAATTTGTGTGCATTAGTTGGAAAAATAAAGAATTTAACTAAGACAATATTTTGCCTTCATATTTATTTGCTGCCGGAGCTGAGCAATTCTCTATTTTATACAGTTTTAAATACCGAGTCAGGCATAAAGTAAAAAAAATAAATAAATAAATAAAACCTTCTTGCACCCTGGTGAAAGCTCTATTTTCAGTATCTGTAAAACCAGCTACAGTGGCACGAAGTATACCATAAAGTATGTGGAATATATTGACTGGGGTTGAGTAATGGTGAGCTTGTGAGGAGGACTGTGTTCCGTGACGTTTGTTGGTTGTGTGTTAGGCTTGTTGTTTGGTTGATTGGTTACTTTGTTGATAAATTAATTAGTTGCTTATTTATTTAGTTAGTTAAATGGCGAGAGACATTTTTTGCAGAAGTGTCAGATGAAGTCGCAAGAAAAACAGGTGTTTTACCTGGCCATGTCGCTGTTGTCATATTATACACACAGTACCTTACCTCAGCACTGCGCATTTCACAGTGACTCCTCTAGAGGAAGTGCTGCGGCAACCGCAGGAAGAACTGAGTGCCGGAAGGCGTATCATTAATTTACTCAGCGACGGAAATTTTGACAGACCGGATTTACAAATACGTATGTATGGTGGAGCCAAGAAAAGAGACTATAGTTCCTATCCAGAAGTAGGGAACACCACAATTTTAAACAATTCTTAAAGGAGGACATGCACCTTAAATAACTATCACAGGCGACATCAAGTTACATGTATCACTTGTCTGTTATATCACCGACATGTTTCTGTCGCGATAATCCGTCTTCTGAGAGACAGTTAAAGTTACTGACAGATATTTACAATATTAATACATTTTTCTTGTTCTAGGTGATCCAACGGTAACAAAACATACCGGTTGAAACGAAAAGGCTGTACCGTTAGCTGCTAAGCAAGCACATATGCGTCGTACTGGCATAATTCTAGTCATATTCAACACCGGAGTAAGAACAGGTGTGGATGGTCAGCACCACGTCCCGGCTGCTTTGCCCCTGGGAAAGAAACCTGATACCCATTTTGCAGGATGCTGCGTGGGCCTCAGGCCGGTCTGAATCGGTCCGAAAATTCTTTCCCGCACGGAGCTCGAACCCCGAACCCCTAACCCGTAACGGGTCGCTAAACTTACTCGTTACTGATGATAAAGTTAATAACCAACATTGTCTTATCTTCCAAAAAGGAGTTATAAGGTATTCTTATATTGATAATCTCAACTGGATACACTGAAGTCCATTAAAATGCAGCAGTAAATTACAAAGATCTGGTTTGCTAATGTTTCACATATATGAATCCAGGCTTCATTCACCACTTAAATTGCCACAGCATCTTAAAGTGGTAGGACGAGAGTGTGGTGTTGTTTCTTTCCATTGACGTTTATATGGGCCTTTCTCATTTATCTGTCTTACAGGGTGCCTAATTTCTTAATGATTGAAATAGTACAGAAAATTAATGTGCTGACGGTTTGATTTGGAAATCTAAATGGGTAGGTATATGCTTTTTCTAGTAGAATACTGTTAGTCCTAGTTATGAACAAGGTTAGTATATACGATGATAAAAGTATATTTTAAAGTTGTAATGTTGACACATATTAAATAGCTTTTGGCTTCAGAGGATGTTAGGTATATAATGTTGCCACATGTCTGGTAGCAGTAGAGAGACCACTGTTAAGGGCAGTAAGCGTCACAAGTCATTCCAGTTGAAACTCAGAAACTTGAATAATAGATTCTTGCAATAAAAGCCTATGAGTTGCACTATTTCTCAAATTTATTTTGGTAAAGAACTCTACATGTTTCGGACAGATCTACTGTCCATCATCAGGAGTCTCAACACTGTATACACAACAGTAGGCATTTGTCATGCCAGTTATGTTCACTGTCTGGTAGCGAGGTCATCCTGGCATAACTAGCATGACAAATACCTATTGCTGTGTATACAGTGTTGAGACTCCTGATGATGGACAGTAGATCTGTCCGAAACATGTAGAGTTCTTTAGCCAAATAAACTTGAAAAACAGTTCATCTCATTGGCTTTTATTATAAGAATACATCACGATGCACGATCCTATGAATGCCAAATTTGAATAATAGAATGCTGTATATTAATAGTTTTCAGTGGCCACTATTTAAATTATCAATATAAGAATAATTTTATCTTATGTTTAAAATATAAATAAAAGATGGTTATTAAATTTATGATTAGAATGTGCAAGTTTTTTATGGTTTAGTTACATGGCACATATTACATGTAACAATGTTTTATGCTTCTGTTAAGATGTTTAAACAATCAGTGAGCTTAAAGTTGGCCACAACAAAACATATCACATGTGTATTAGAAAAAAGACATGCATAGCTTGATGTATAAAATGGTGGTTATTTATTATATCTAAGTACACAGTTAAGGATGAAACAAATGGAAATAACTGTAGAGTTGATGTTTATCGGACCGTGCATCATTGTGATAACTGAAGAATACAAAACCAACTAGATGTCACTTGTTATTTTATTTTACTTCTTATGTGCTCGAAACATGTTGAGCATATAAGAAGTACAATAAAATAACAAGTTGCATCTAGTTGGTTTTTTATTCTTCAACTGTAGAGTATTTGTTACATTAATTAAATATGTCATGGGTTACATCTGGTCTTTATGAAAAGGTTATAGAAAGTGGGTTAGAAAACACACCTGAAAAGTATGTGATAACAACTTGGGTGTCATATCTGTTTATCATGCAAGAGGTTCATGCAAAGTGAGAGATTTACAGACAGAAGTAACAGAAGATGTCATAAAAAACAGAGCTGAAATAAATTCCTGTCATCTTCGTCAGAAGCAGGAAAAGCAGAGAGACAACATGGTTTGTTTCAAATGGGAAAGTAGAAGGAAGTGTACAAATCAGAGTAAAGTGTGCTCATGTATTTAGGATCTGGAGCACAGTAACAACTACACATGCGTATGGTGTATACTGCCCTGTAGTAAGTACATATGCAGTTACAGTATACTGCACAGCATAAAGTGTGCAGAGCACAGTAATAAGTGTACATGCAGGTAGTGAACAGAAAAGAATCAAAAGTGTGCCTGTAGATGGTGTATAGTGCACAGTTTTGTATATTTGTATACTGTGTCAGGAGCACAGTAGCAAATGCACACATAATCAGTGTATAGAAAACAGTAGGAAGTAAATATATGTGTAATATACAGTGTCCATCCTCAAATATACATATGGGTAAGGAATGTAGAGTACACAGTAGTAAGTGTACATGTATGTAGTGTGTATAGCACAGTAATAACTACATGTAGGCATTTAATTAGCACACCAACTACTGCACATATATAAAAATTTTACATTAAAACATTTAAAATCACTCCAACATGTTTCGATCTTAAGATCATCTTCAGCGAGCTAAACTGTTCCTTGCTAAAGTCACATTCTCTGATTAATTTCCTTGCATTAATTTGGTGTTGTGGCAGCATGTCTGTAATATAAAATATATTTATTAAGTAGACTGTCAAAACAATATAGTAAGATTAGATAACATAATAATAATTGAATTTTGTACACAAATAATTAGGCTATCTGGATTGAAGCAAGGTTAATGCAAGTTAATGCCCTACACACAAAACTTAACAACAACTAAAAGAACACCAGACTAAAGTTATTAAATCTGCATAAACCTTGCTTCAATCCAGATAGCCTAATTATTTGTGTACAAAATTCAATTATTACTATATTATCTAATCTTACTATATTGTTTTGACACTTAACTTAATGAACATATTTTATATTACAGACATGCTGCCACAGCACCAAGTTAATATAAGGAAATTAGTCAGTGAGTGTTTTTAAAAATGTGACTTTAGCAAGGAACAGTTTAGCTCCCTGAAGATGATTTTAGGATCAAAACATATTTGAGAGGTTTTAATGTTTTAGTGTAAAAAATTTTATATATGTGCATTAGTTGGTGTGCTAATTAAATGAATCTACGAAATGTACGGTGCAACGATAAAGGTACATGTAGGCAGTTTATGGTGCACAGTAACAAGAATACATATATGTAGTGTACAGTGTACGGTAATGGCTACATGTACACAAGTAGGTATTTCATAGAGCATAGTATAATTATACATGTAGTGCACTGTTCACAATAGCAAGTATACAGGTAGGTAGATGACAGAGAAGATAAGAAATTAGGTCCTATTTATGCATGTAGTAAACAGCTCGCACTAGCAAGTGTACATGCAGTGCAGAGTAACACATATGTAACTTAAGTACACATGTATAGAGCACTGTAATTATTGTACATATAGTTAGCTATATTTGACAGCAGCAATCTTACCTGTGGGTACTGTGAGAGCTCTACAATATATGTGTAGTTATACATTATGTACTGTAATTTTTCATGTAGTGCACAGTAGCATGTACGCAGTGTTCCCAGCATAAGGTGTGCCAAACTTCAGGTTGTTATTATATTAGGTATATTGAGTAAGAATTCTATATCAACATATCCCCCATTATCAACCTTCATGCCGCTAAGAGCGTTTTAATGTTTCCGGGTACTGCAAGGTATCACTTCTTGTGAACCACTTCCATGCTTACTCCCACCTGTCGTGACACCTATTCCCTTATGCCTTGCACTCTTGATGCTCCATAGGCCTGGCTTGCATTGTCACCAAATATCTCAACATTTAACTGCTTCTTGTTGGGGCATACGCAGGACATGGCCTACTGGTAAAATCACAGACAAAAGAAGAACTCTTGCAGTGAATCTGGGCATCTGCTGACTGCATTAAAGTGTTTAACTGACCCAAACACAGCCTTCTTGGAGCGTCTTTCAGCTGCCGTCCTTCTTGTTCTGTTAATGTTATGCAGGTGGGTAAGAGGAACAGCTGGTTTACTGTACATTGGAGAGTGAGTTTTAAGGCAGTGAGTATGATATGGAGTAGGTGTTGGGTGATAGTCATACAGCTGTTATTGGACATGAGGTTACTTCAGTGAATTTACCACACTGAGACAATAATGTCACTAATATGATCAGATGATTTATAAACAGATATAGTTGATAAACTGTACCAAAACTCTATCTGTTCATGGTTTACAACAGGCATATATCATTAGGTACCTATCTGGTCTCTATTGGCACATAGAATAGCCAGAATGCCACTGTTTACCCCATTGTCACATTTAATGTGCACCCCTTAAAGGTGAGTTAACAAAGTGTTTTGAGGAAATAACCTAAATAGCTTTACAGAACTGTTATATACATAATTTCATTTCTCAGCAGTTTATGTTCAGTTCAGTTACTTGCATTCATGCTTGTTTAATCCTCCTCTGGTGCATTGTTTGTGCATTGTTTGTGCATTGTTTCCATCTCCATTGTTCAAATTTTGATGGCTACTGGAGTCGTTTTCTGTTCTGTATGGCTTCAATAGCTTTTTATTAACTTTGCCTCTTAATTTTGCCTTGTCTGCTACTATTTCATAAGCTGAATGAGGCAATTTATTGATAATATGCGTTCCTTGGTACACGTACATAAATTTATCAGTCACACCTTTGATAATGTGTGACTGATTTTGAATCTTAACTGAAACGCTCTCTTTCATATTTGGATCCACTTTTTTATTTCCTTTCTTCCTTCTTTTTTCTGTCTGCGGCTTTCTTTTTATCCTTGAAAATGCCCATTCCAATTTGGTGTCTAAATCTTCACTATCTAAAGTTTCGTGTTTGAGTTCTGTCAACATTTTGTCAAAGATGCCATGCTTTTTCTACCTAAACATTAGCTCTGTGGGAGAATAGCCCTCCTTGACTATCTTGTTTAGCCACTCCTCAATATGAGGAAGCAGTTCCGCCCACTTTGTATGATTGTCATGGCAGTAAATTCTGAAGAATTTAGATAGCTCCCACTTAACTCTTACACTGTGTTGCTCTGGATGCTTAATGGACAAAAATCTGGTGGGGACATCACTTTCTTTCTGTATCCTCAGCCATACAGGTGAACTAAATTGTCTGCCCTTATCCAAAAGCATAATGTTTGGCTTAATAACATTGATGAAATAGTGATTTAGCAGTTTGTTGAGACAAGTCTTCATTGTGGCTGACCTATGGATATATATTTTCACATATTCCCAGAATATGACATAACAAAGATGTAAGCTTATCTGACGTTTCCTCACGATGGTAGTAGACTACCATACAGATCAACCAACAGCTCTGAGACCCCTGGACTTTTTGGGAGGTGACGCCTGTCTACCACATTATATGACCTGTTCATTTGCTTGGTTTTGGGGCAAAGGTCACAAGTTGCATTGAAATTTCTGATTTTCTTGCCAAGATATTTGAAGTGTAATTTCAGCAAAACAATTATCATTGCCTATATGCCCCAAGGATGTGTGAAAAAAATTTCATAACTTTTTGCTCGAGGCACTCTGGTAACATAGCCTTCCAATGTTGGCCTTCCTTACTCCCCTTTCAGTGCAGTACGTCATTGTTTACTAGGCACTTCGTCCCCGTGGTTGAGAGAGATGTTAGTCCCCTTTTATGGCTTGTAATCGAGGGTCACTGTTCTGGAGGATTGCTAGATTCAGCTCTCTTTTAACACAGCTGTTTGTGTGCAGGTCTATGGAATACACCATTATCTGGTCGCGCTGTTTCAGGTTTGTAATTTTCGTGGCGCTGGAATTGGGCACGTTGTGAAACAAAATGTCTGCCAAGGTGTTATCAACGCCCCTAATATGCCGAATTTCAAGTTCGAATTTTTCAGTTTCTAACGCACAACAAGCTACCCTATTGGAGGTTACTACACATTTCTTCAAAATAAATTAGGGATTTATGGTCGGTGTTTAGAGTGACATTATGGCCGGACAGCGTTAACTATTGCCACGAGCTGTAGATTGCAGGCTGTATACTTCTGGTCAGCTGGCGTGAGGATATGCGAAGCCGTAGATACGATATTGATCCGGCCGTCCTTATCCTATTGCATTAGGGCTGTTTCTATCACTTATTCACTCGCATCAGTGTTGATGATGCAGGCCTAATCTAGAGTGTCGTCCGGCTGCACTGGGCACTAGGTAGAAGCTGTAGGCGAATTTTTAGCCCATACCTTCAAATGCTCTTTGTATCGCGGATGACCAGTTCCACTTGCTCCCTTTGCGCAAAGACGTCAACACAGGCGCCAAGTATTGCGAGTAGATCACGATGAACTGCTGGTGGAAGTTTCATATGCCTAAAAACTCCTTATTTTTTCCTGGTTTCTTGGCCAAGGGTACGAATGAATGGCTTCGATTCTCTGTGGGTCCGGGAGTAAAGTGCTGTCGCAGATATGTAACACAGGAATTTTATCTCAGGCCTGGAAAAGCTTATTTTAACCCAGGAATTTTATCTCAGGCCTACAAAAGTGTACTGTAACTCAGGAATTTTATCTAATCTCATGCCTACAGAAAGACATTCGCTGTCATTCATGGTGAAGCACTTAGAGGTACGTTTATGAGTTCGAAATCCAGCGTTGCCAAGTGATCCTCGAACCCAGGACTGTGGAGAATACTGTCGTCTACTTATGTAATCACGTTCTTCTCGTCTCCCAACTCTTTTTGCAAAGCCCCTACAAATGCCAAGAGAGAGTTCTTGTACCCATATGGAACCCTAGTATAATGGAAAACGTGTTTTTCAAAATTAAAATCCATCCCCTTTCTCGAAGATTTAGCCAGTAGTACTTGAAGAAAAGATAGGCTGAGGTCAAAAGTCTTTAATATATTTAGAACCATGAAAGCATTGTAATAGTTCTCTGATCGGTGCGACTTTAACCCTGACCGGCGTCATCAATTTATTCAGTTCCCGTGCATCCTGATATATCCTGATCAGCTTATGTTCCGATGCACAAGTGTGATGGAATTTACATAAACTGAACAAAATTCTTCCAGTATGCCGTCACTTATCATGTCTTATATTTGCGCTCGGACTTGATTACACAAAGCAAATGGGATGGTCCTTGAGCTGACTGATTTAGGTAAAGTTAAAGTGATCCCGTTACAGGCCCGGTGTGGCCCAGAGGGTGGGTAGAGGTATAGCTCTACTCTTCCATGACCGCGGCATTAGAAGGGGGAGAGTGGTCAGCGTCGCGCCCCGCTCGCTCTTTACCTCTGTGAAAGACCCGGTACCCATTGTACAGGAGACTGGTTGGGCTCCAGGGCCGGTCTAGACGGGCAGAAAATCTCGTCCCCACCGGGATTCGATCCAGGACCGTCCAGCCCGTAGTCAGTCGCTATACGGACTGAGCTACCCGGCCCAAAACTGAGTTAGGTAACTTCCTAAAATAGTAAAATGCTACTCGAACCCGGTACATTTCCCTGGCCGCTTTGTGAGGTACTATAGCTGGTATTTCATTAATACTGTCATTAACTGATTGCGTTGTGTTTCATTTTGGTTATCATATTCACTTATTTTAGCCTTCAGTTGATTAGGTGTAATAAATCTCTAATCTGTTGTGTCATTCATGGCACTAGTTGTATGATGTGTCACTAGTAACAGACCTACAGCAATTTACGGCTGTGTTAGTCATCGCATGTACAGTTCCGTCTATATCTTTACTATCGTTATGAATTCGCCATCCCTGTGGCCTGCATTGCTCTTAGCAATGGAAGAAACCGGTACGAACGACTCGTATCTTTCGATTGTAATCGGGGGGCAAAAACATGATGACAGGCTACGCGATCCTGTGGAAATGTATCTTCTTCATTACAATATAAAATAACATCAGAACTCTTAGTATGTCTTTCACGAAAGACTGGATTTCCTTCGTCTTCGAGAACCATACTGGCCTCACTGGCGACTGTCTGGTTCTCTTCACATGTTGCAAAACCTATTGACGGCAAATCTGACGTAGCAAGTGGAAGGATCGTGGTATGTAACACGCCCTATTTTAAGTACTCAGATGCTGATTTGCCAATAGTTGGGACTGTGTCGTCTCTTACGACATCACATCCGTGTCTCGTCACCTCGTCATTTACTTTCAAGAAAGCCCATACCTCTGAGAAATTTATAATTGCAGAGTTCTTAATAAAAAAAGAGTCTATTCTGAGGATGGCTGAAGTTAAGCAGTTGCGGCGAAAAGATAAACACGTGATCAAGAGCAACAGTTCCTAATTTTTCAGGCAAAAGAGTCTGCTTCATGACCCACCGGCTCTTATCGTTAATTGCACTTACTAACGTAAAGTGTTGCGCTGGAAACTCGAAGAATTTTTTCCCTCTTTGTTCCATTTTTTCATATAAATTTTTGTTCACACACTGTCTATAGGATGGCCGATAATTCTTCCTTTCCAATTCCAATCGTAATTCTGGGACAACCTTGTAATTTCTCGTAAGCAATGTAAAATGTGTATCTAACTTCACATTCAGTCTATGATTTATTTCATCTTCATGCAGATCAACATCTTGTTTAAACAATACACCCCCGTTTGATTCTTTTCTTAAGGCATCTCTTTCTATAGGTATTAACGTATGACTGTTCCTACTCTTTGGTTGGGCTGGTCTGCTCGTGAATACGCATGAGGACACGTGACGCCAGTATACACGTCCTTCAGGCATTTAAATTACTACTCCCAACTCGGTTCCTCCCCCAGTTAGGTGATCGGCTGCCGTCAAGACGCCGGTTACCGTGTGTTATGAAGTCCTGTGCTGCAACATTTAGCTGCTGGTCAGTGCCATCATTAGGTCTCCCCTGACCGCCGTAAAACTCCTTCGTCCCTCACTCGTTCGTGGATTCCTTATTGAATCGCCCGTAGGGGTCCTGTCCCTGACATCGCGCCTGACATGGCGTAACTGCACACTGCCATTAAGTCTGCGATTCCCCGTGCTGTCATTAGGCTAGTCTCGCGGTTTCCGGCGATTGTGATCTTGGCGATCGAAATCTGGCCGTGCTGATCTGTATAGCTCTCTCGAATATTCCAGGGATTGTAATTTAGTGAAGAAAGCAAGTGCTTTCTCTGTCGATTTTAGTTTGGCGCTTAACAGATAGTTTTGAATCCTTGGCTCGTAATGGGTTATCATGGCATTAAGCAGGTTCTGGTCGGACATAGCTGGCGACAGCCATGTTGGCGTATCGAAAGTAATTTTCGAAAAGACTTTCCCCTGACCTGTAGTTATATCGGTCTTGATACACCCTGTAACTACCTCCTGACTGTCGGGTTCCGAACCAGAGTAACTCGGTGAATCCCTTCTTAAAATCGTCATATGACCTGAGTTGTCCATAGATCACTGGCATCCACTGCTTCGCAAATGGATCCGAGATCTAACGGAAGACTAAAGGAAGGCGCAGTTCTTCAGGGGTATTTTTGAGTGAAATATATTCGTCTAACTCCCTGATAAAGCGAAATGCTACTTGTTTGGAGCTATCAGACGATTTAGACAATGATATCTCGCTGTACTGTCTGCTATTAACAAACGGTTCAGATTGGACACTCGCATTTCATTACATGAAGTAGCAACAGTGTTAGTGTCGTTTGCATCATTTCGCAGATACGTTGCAGACACACAATTGACGCTAGGGGAAATATGGCTGCCCGATTCCGAAAGAGCTGGGCTTAACTGGCTGGTAAGTTGACTAACATCTATTAAACTAATTATTGCACTAGACCATGGAGAGATGCAAACAGCTGAAGCTGCCCGATTGGCCTCATTATTATTCATTGTTCCTCTTACATTTCCATACTTTGAATTTAACTTCTGGATTTCTGATTTGAAAACTTGTTCATCATTCTGTGTCTGGGATCGAATCCCGGTGAGGACGAGATTTTTCGCCCGTCCAGACCGGCCCTGGGGCCCACCCAGCCTCCTGTACAATGGGTACCTGTTCTTTCCCGGGGGTAAAGTGCGGCTGGGGCGTGCTGCTGACCACTCACCCCCTTCTAGTGCCGCGGTGATGGAAGAGTAGAGCTATACCTCTACCCACCCTCTGGGCCACACCGGGCCTGTAACGGGATCACTTTAGCTTTTTTTTTTTCATTCTGTATTCTGATGTTGCACTCGTCCAAACTACACGCAACTGATCTCATTTCAAGAGTTATCTCACCTACCTTATTGCTAAACTCTTCTGTATTCTGATCATTTTCTAACCTGAGATTGTTTACGCTGGCATCTGCCTGGGATTTTTAGGCATTTGTACTGTACTTTCTGTCAATCCATCGCACACACTCTCGGCTTTTCGCAGACGGTTGGTAAATTCCATATTAACTGCGTCATCTTCTTTAGCGATTGATCGTACATCAGCTTGTAACTGAGATGCAAATTCCTCTCTCAGTCGATCATTTTATTTCATAATTTTGAAGCTACATTTGAATTAGTGTTTCATTTAAGCTGCCGGATACAGAATTGAATCTGTTACCCGGACTTTCCGAAACTGAAGCTAATTTTGTTTCCAAATTCTCCGATATTTTGTTTAATTCAGCTTCCAATACATAAGTAATCCATTTTGCTGTCTGCTTGTTACTTTCCTCTCGTGTTTTATTTAATTTCGATTCCAAGTTCGAGGCCAGTTTTGTGTTTGCTGCCCGCATGACTGCCATCAATGCGGCAGACATGTTCTACAGCTGATTAGCTGAAACTGGGTGTTCATTAGTACCACTACTTAAATTACTATTACCGGATAATTCTACAGTGTTCTGGATCCCTCTATCCACATTTATGACAACATTTTTTGCGAGTTCATTGTCTGAAGTAGTAGTCTCCTGCTTTGCAAATCTGACTTACAGAAGCTACATTTCCATTTAGCCATGTCCACGCGCTCCTACTGCGAACAAACTGGTGCTTCTTAACTACGTAAGTCACTCATAGGGTTGCCTGTAGATGTTGACTTAGTTTGGTCATGAGGTATGTAAGCTAAAGATGAAAACCTTGTCTAGGTGCCGCACGCAGATCCAACGCTGTCTCCTCGTGTCGGCGCCTGTCATTGCGTCTGCGCTGATGCGTCGCTCTGTCTTTTGCATGGGTCGCTGTGGCTCTTCGGTTGATTACTTTCGATGCTAGGCGCTGTCACCCTTGTTCGAGCCCCACGTCATTGGAGGCCACTTTGAATTGACCCAAAAGTTACATTTTCTGATCTTTTTTCAGCTGTCTTTCTTCTTGCTCTAATAACGCTATGCACGTGGGTAAGAAGACCGGCTGGCTAACTGTACACGTACATTGAAGAGCTTAACGAAGAAAGTATGACGTGGAGGAGTTAAGTGATGGAAGTACAGCTGTTATCGGACATGGAGATATATCAGTGAATTTAACACGCGGAGTCAATCATGTCACTAACACGATCAGATAATTGATGAACAGATATATTTGATAAACTGTCCCAAAACACTACCTGTTCACGGTTTACAACAGGCCTATATCATTACGTACCTGTCTGGTACCTACCGGCACAACGGACGGTTGGAGGGCACGACTTGGATAGCCCCTTGTTACCCCAGCGTTTTCTGCATTTCCTTCCCACGACTAGCACAATGGCTTGTTGAATCCCCTTTTCTGACCTTCATGACTACAGTATCCCAAGTTCGCTTTGATATGGGGTGCCGGCCGCTATAAACCTCTAACTCCAACCACACTACTTGCATCGCCCCTCGGAAGGGCGATTCTAATTGATTGTAAGTGAAATGATGAAAGGCAACAAATTCTCTTTGAAAAGCGTAGAATTGTCCACACATTACGTTGGTCACTTTGGACACAATGTAAGGTAACTAAAAAGTAACCTGCTTGTATATTATATCATCAGAACTGCCGTTTTCCTTCCATGTTTTAACAATAACTGCTTAAACTTACATGAATAACTTGGCACCTTAAATACAATTGAGGTTTTCTTCATGGTGTTAACCCACTCACAATGCTTTTGATCTTGTATGTACACACAGCAGGGTGTAACTTAACTGTTGGCTTTGTCTGTGGTATTGCCGAATACTTGTTGTGCAATGGAATACGACCTTGTGGTTACCTTTTTTTGTGGTGCTGACATGTAATCGCTTTATTTGTACATTATGATGAAAGATATACACTGTAAAGTTTTTAGGTTACTCCCGTGTAATACACTGAAGTGCTCCCAGCAGGGTAAAGGATGGTAATCATGCATAGATTGCTACAGCAATTCGTACTCCAAATGAATCCCACAATAACGTCGTGAAATTTGACGGAAATTCCTACATTTGGGTGTGGTATTCAGTGTACCGTTGTAATTTATAGCTGTAGGGAGTGTATAGTGTACCGTGTATAGTGTATAGTGTATAGTGTATAGTGTATAGTGTACCGTTCAGTGTACCGTTGTAATTTATAGCTGTAGGGAGTGTATAGTGGACGCTGGTATGTGCAGTTAGATTGTATGTGGTCTACAAGTATTGTGTAATGGACAATATCAGTCTTTAAATATAATACAGTTTAATTTTCGTCGTGTTTATTAAAAACTGGAAGCTGTGTTGGTTTAACTATAGTGCTGCATGCAGGGAAAATATCGTCCCTCTCCTTTATTCGTATCTTTCCTGCCCTTGAATTTCGAACTCATATACCTGAGTCAGGTGTTGTCTTTGGCGGTGGGGGGGGGACGAGCGCTGTTATGCGTAAAATTTGGTTTGGCTGCGAGACAGCCGGTCGGCCGTTAACTCCGTCCCTCATACCACGTTAATTAGAGTGGAAACGGAATATGATGGCACACGCGCAGAAACCAGATTTGGTTTTCCAGCGAAACGGACGAGTCCATTTATATCGGCGGGGGTGTCAGTTCAGTCGGCTGCTGGCAGCCGAGGTGTGCGCATCAGCGGTAGTA
>Ga0123357_10001108_pt1 | contig 27950 bp, 37 predicted proteins | sample TergutEmb28metaG_FD_89873 | JGI IMG/M metagenome (GOLD analysis project Ga0123357, IMG submission 89873) | Embiratermes neotenicus P4 segment gut microbial communities from Petit-Saut dam, French Guiana - Emb289 P4 | ecosystem: Host-associated > Arthropoda: Insects > Digestive system > Gut ...
CGAAAATCGGATTGTCTGCGCACAGCCCATCGGTCACGGAAAGGCACAATTAAATAACAATCATGACGATTAACAATTCATATCATGGACCTGAACGAGGAAGCGGACAGATTCACCGAAGAGGTGCTGAATATCGTGCTTGACGAAATAGATGACATCATTATGATCCATGATTCCGAGCACACGGTGGTGTGGATGAACCGCGCAGGCATGAGGGCGTTCTCTAGGGGGCTTGACGAGGTCATAGGTGACCGCTGCTACCATCTTTTCGGAAGGGAATGCTCGTGCGACGACTGTCAGGTCAGCTCTCTGGTCGGCGGTAAGAAGGCGCACAGCGTCCGCGTGATACCGGGTACCGGTGAGAGGTTCAGATGCATATCCACGCCGGTGATGAAGGACGGCCAGGTGAAGCTCGTGGTCCAGCATCTCAAGAAGATGGACGCCTCTGAGTGACGCCAGCAATAATATATATGGCCCCGAGGATGACGTTACGATGACTTTAGAAATAGGTGACCTTGTTTATCTCTTTGCAGCAGCCGCAGTCTATCTGATCGGGCTTGCAGTATACAATGTTTATATTCCGAAGAAGAAAAAGCAGTGACACCTAAAAGGCTGCACCGCTTTCATTAAATACCATCAACCGCAGTTACAATGCGGTGGTTCAAATGGTAGATATACCGAAGAATGTTCTTGATATGTTGGCCCGCCCAGATACGACGAAGGTCCTGGTGACCGCAGACGGATCCGGCCTGCCTCATGCGATAGTATGTGGAAGCATAGTTGCTGTAGATTCGAAGACCTTGGCCGTCGGAGAGGTTCTGATGAAAGTATCATCGAAGAACCTGGCGGCAAACAGCAAGGCGGCCATACTCGCGATAAACGGAATGGAATCGTACCTCGTCAAGGTGGATGTTGCCGGAAGGAAGACCGAAGGCCCGGTGTTCGATAACATAAATGCTCACCTTGCGAAGATGAAGCTCAAGGCGAAGGCTGTATGGATGTTCTCCGCCTGCTGTGTCTTCAACCAGTCCGCCGGGCCGGATGCAGGGAAGAAGCTCGCATAAAACACTTTACAATCAACCTTTTATCCTTATTCTTTATTGACATTGTCATGTGGTACAATCGGAAGACTATGCGATCGCTGATGCTCATAGGTGCTTCCCTTTCGCTCGCAGGAGCTATGCTGGCGGTCAGGGGTCACGGTCTTCTCGGGACGTTGGTGTTCGCCGTAGGGATATCGGCAGTGGTGATGGGTTTCGCAGTCATTAGATTCCACGCAAGATATGAGTGGGAGACAAGACGTAGACTACGTTGATATATTATTGATAAAAATAAAAGATGTTTCGTTGACACCGACTGATCGAAGACCAGACCGTGTCAAGAACGGAAAAGGTTTCTCTGACACAAGATCAGTATCTGCGCCTGTCCTCTCTCGGAGGGGCGTGCTTCGAATAGCAGTCTCTGCAATAGACCGGTCTGCCCTGTGTGGGCTTGAACGGTACCTCGCACTCATTGCCGCAATCCGAACACGTTGTTTTATACATCTCGCGCGGCTGGTCCCTGTTCCTGTTGTTGAAACTGCCTCCGCCGCCTCCGCCTCTGTATCCACCATACATTTCTTTCACCTTTGGGATTCCAATACTAACCTTTGTCTCTTGGACGGATCAGGCATAATATCTTGAATGCCATCAATCTCTACTGCGCATGTTGTATATATAATGGATTGTTAAACACGCATCCTGTTGCCGCAATCTATGCACATCCATTCATCGCCGCCGAGGACCATGTTCGAACCGCATCTCGCGCATACGATGTTATTCTCCGGCGATGCATGGAACACCTCTTTCGACGACAGGTCCTCGACGGACCAGGACAGCAGGTCCACAAGACGATCGTATCTGCCGGTGTATTCCGCCGGATAGTGAATAAGATTGTTCGACTCATTATACAGCCGGACCCTGATGTTCCTGATGCCCCTGACGATGTTGTTGTACGTCTCCGCTGAGATCCTGTTCAACGGACGTACCGAGTTCCTGTATCTTACGTCCAAATATTCCGTCCCGGTCCTCAGGAACCTGTCAAAACTTTTCTCGTCCGGGAACACCGGGACCGAAAGGAGCAGGTCCCTCTTCTTTTTCAGTTCCGGGTCGCGGTCTATTATGCGGACCATCGCATCCCTTATCTGGGATCTCATGTCGCCGACCGTCTGTCCGTATATCTTCCTCAGGACCGGAATGTCCCCGCTCCTTCCGACGCTGCCGATCCTGACAGCCGCCTTTCTGAACTCCTCACCTCGTTCGTACTCCAGCGTGCTGACGAGCTTAGGTATCAGGACATCGTCCTCGCCTATCGCCGAAAGATATCCGAGACAGGCCATGCCGACCCTTTCGTTATCGGTCTGGCGCATTTCGCGTATACGGTCGGCCGCGCGGCGTTCCTTCAGGACCGTAAGGAGCATGACAGTCTCCGCTCTCACCCTGTCGTCCGGGTTCCCGAGATGTTTCTCAATGACACTGTAAAAATCAGGATCGTAGTTTGCCGTCAGCCAGCGATCGCTGTATATTGCGCCCTTCCTGCCGGACGTGACAAAGTCTACCGCATCCAAGTAACGTTCAAGGTATTCTAGTCTGCTCTTCATCAACTTCAGACATCATTCCTTATATTCAGTGCCTTTTTCAGTATGGCGACCTCTTCTTTGGAAAGTGTGATGCCTTTTCCCATCTTCTCTCCGTCGGGGGACCATTCGCGTACATCGAACTTCTCTGGTCTGCCGTTCCATTTTATAAGATTGATCTCTTTCTTCCAGCCCTTGGGCGACTCCGAAAGCACAGCAATCCTCTCAACGATCTCGTATTCGATCTCGACCATTAGTTTCACCCTTTTATAAAACAACATTCTCTTTGTATTATTTAAAACAATAAGAAAGGAATAAAGCATATTTAGACCTTTTAGGCTGGTAAAGTTATTAAACAGAGCGATACTTACAAGTTTCATGTCTTTCTTAGACGACATAAAAATATACGGACTCATAGCGATGATCGTCGGTCTCCTCTCGCTCCTGCTCGGAGTATACGGTGCGATCGATACGGATCATGCTGCCGCAGGATACGCAGCCGCTGCGATCCCGGGACTGATGCTGATATTCGTAGGTTTCCTTGCATATACGGGGAAGACGAGATCCAAACTCACCGCGCTGACATACTTCCTTCTCTTTGTCGGAATCGGTATATTCATCGCGGCCTGTCTGGGGGTCTACGGCGAAAACCTCTCTCTGATGGTCGGAGTCGTCGCAGGACTTGTTGCGGCGGTCATAGGATACTTGTTGTACTCCGGCAAAAAACTGGACAACATCTGGTGGATCGTCCTTCTGCTGGTGTTCATACTCTTCGCCATATTCAAGCTGTTGGAAGCAGTCGACAACCTGAAGGCCGGCGGAATAAACGGCGCAGCCGGGTTCATAAGTGCAATACTTTACCTTGTGCTGTTCCTGTACATGGTATACTTCCTTATGTCGAAAGAGGTCAAGGACAAGTTCGTTTGAAACATTTTCAATTCCTTTCTTTTCAGATCGTCTACCTGGGCGTTCCGAGCGGTCGGTCCGTCCTTTTTGGGGATTTTTAAGCATTCTTTTTAAATATAGAACGTGTATGCAGAAATGGAATTCAATATGAACGGATCGTACACCCCATACGGCGGATATGAGACAGGGCATTTGTGTATTCAGAGGTTTGACGAATGGGTCTCGCTGTAGACGTGATCTATGCCGTTTTGATAGCGGCCCTGATAGGTGTGTCGGGTTACTTCTCGCTGGCGGAGATGTCGTTCTCCAGTCTTAATAAGATAAGGTTGAAGAACCTGGCGCGCGAAGGAGACAAACGTGCGGAAAAGGTCCTTAGCATGTCAGACAACTTCGACAAACTGCTCACCACGATACTGGTGGGCAACAGCCTGGTGAACATCCTAGCATCATCGCTGGCCATGCTGCTGTTCGTTTCGCTGCTGGCTGGAATGATGGAGGCTGCACAAACGATAATTTCCACGCTGGTGATGATGACCGGACTCCTCATTTTCGGGGAAATAACTCCGAAATCATACGCCAAGGCGAATGCTGAACGTGTCGCTATGCGCATTGCACCGTCGCTGTCCAAGGTACAGAAGGTCCTGACACCGATAAGCATATCCTTCTTCAAGTTGCAGGAATCCATAAGCAAACGGTTCAGCAGACCTGACGGCCCGATCATGACGGAAGATGAACTGAAGGTCATAATTGACGAGATCGAGGAGGAAGGTACCCTTCAGAAGCACGAGACAGAACTGATAAAATCGGCGATAGAGTTCGACGATATCACGGTCGGGGAGATACTGACACCCCGGGTCGACATACAAGGTGTCAATGTATCTGCGGACAAGTACGAGATAGAATATCTTTTCACGTCGACCGGATTCTCAAGGGTGGCGGTGTTCGACGGTACTATGGACAGGATAATCGGGGTCATAAACGTCAAGGACTTCTACAACACATATCTGAACTCCAAGGACATGAAGCTCCAGGACATAATGAGACCCGTGAGGTTCGTTCCCGAGTCAACGAAGATATCATCGCTTCTTAGGGATATGCAGAGGTCAAAGACGCACATGGCCGTTGTCCTGGACCCTTACGGGGGCACCGCCGGCATTGTGACCCTGGAAGACATGATAGAAGAATTGGTGGGAGATATATGGGACGAGTCTGATGAAGTGGAGCATCCCGTTGTCAGGGAATCAGACAACCTCTTTTCCGTTCTGGGCGGTGCGAACATATACGATGCGATGGAGGAAATGGGAATAGACTTCGATCCCGAGGAGTACGAGGACCACACCGTCGCCGGATACATCCAGTACAAACTTGACCGCATCCCTGTGAAAGGAGACAAGGTCGAACTGCCGAACGCAATACTCACAGTCAAACTTACCAAGAACCGCAGGATACGCGAAGTGAAGGTAATGAAGAAGGATGTGCGGTCAGAGGCCGAGTAGGAATGCCCTCAGGTTCTCTTCGGCGATGTTCTTTCTTGCAGGATGGGAAACGACCTTCGCGGTTATGGATATGACATCGCCGTGATGCGCTATATCGTACTCTCCCAGAACGGCCTTCTGTTTGTCAAGGCGCAGATATAACACGCAGTCGTCGTCCACCCTCTCGCTCATGTTGTCCAGTATATTTTGGATGACCGGCCCTCCGAGATTTGAGAATAACACGACCGTATCCTTCTCTCTGACGATCTCAGCATCGAATATGAGCATCAGGTTCCCGTGGTGGCCCTCGGATATCTCGACCGAGAACTCATCACTGCCGATGAGTTTTTCCATCACCCCCTCAAGGACCTCGTCGTTCTCTGTAGAATGGCAGAACAGCTTTACCCTGACCCAGTGGAATGTTCCCGTCATGATGACGGATATGCGCTGAGTCTTATTTATTGTTCCTTCGTACGTGCCCTTTCCGTGTCAGCGGAGGGTTGGGAAACATTTTTATTATACCTCTATCTTCAACGGTCAAGTCAACTATGGATCCATAGCTTAGACTGGCTGGAGCGCCCGGCTGATAACCGGGAGGTCGAGAGTTCGAATCTCTTTGGATCCACTCACAATATTGGCTGATCGTTATGCGTTTCATGATATCTTCATACCAAGGCGTGACCCTCGCACCGGACGGCAGCAGGACAAGCAATATGCAGGTCCTGGACATGATCGAGGCGCCGACCGCGGATGACGCAATGAATATGTTCAGAGAGGACAACCCGTGGCTTTCCGGGTCCGGATTCAAGGAACTGTTCTGTATCGAACTCTCAGAAAGGCCGTTCATCAGTTTTGTTTTCGATTGACCTTCTTCATCACGATGTCCTTCTGTTTCTGTTTCATCTGCATCGAGTGTTCTGATTTCACGTCCTTCCGGTTATCTATGTCACGGCGCGTATGATACATCATCGTCGAGAACGTCGAAGGCGTTGGCGTGAATATCTGGATCTGTTCCGGATTGGTCCTAAGTTCACGATGCATGAACTCATCCAGTTCTTTCATGTGATGTTCGTAACAGCCGGGATGGGCGGCTATGAAATAGTATGTCAGGAACTGTTCCTTCCCGTGTTCGGCGTTTGATTCGACGAACATCTGTCTGAAGTTCATTAGCACCTTCTTCCCAGGTTTTCCCATAAGAGCCAGTACATCATTTGATACATGTTCCGGAGCGATCTTCATCTGTCCTGATATGTGGTCCTTCACTATCGCGTCAAGATATTCATGTCCGTGTTCCTTGTCGGCGATTATCATGTCATAACGTATACCGGAGTTCACAAAGACTTTCTTCACACCCTCTATTTTACTGATGCGTTCAAGAAGATGTATCTGCCGCGAATGGTCGGCAGGCATGCCGTCGCAGACATTCGGATAAAGACACCTTTTATCCCTGCATGCCCCCTCTTTCATCTTGCGGGCGCATTCTATCCCGTACATGTTCGCCGTGGGGCCGCCAACATCGTACACGATACCGTTGAACGATCCTTTCCCGGCCATGCGTTCGATCTCCCTGACGATCGAATCCTCGCTCCTGCTGACGACGGTCCTGCCCTGGTGTACTGCGATCGAGCAGAAATTACATTCGCCGTAACATCCCCGGTGCGTCGTCACAGACTGTTTGATGGTATCCATCGCCCTTACCGCACCCTGTCGGGAATAGAAAGGGTGGACCTTGTTCTCGAAATCCGTTTCGTAGATCCTGTCCAAAGTTTCCGTGTCCATGCTTCCAGGCGGATTCTGTATAAGATATCTGTCGCCGTGTCCCTGGACCAATCCTTTTGCATATATCGGATCGTTGTTCCAATAGAATGTCCTGAACGCTTTTATGAACGCATCCTTGTCAGAGGAACATTCTTCGTAGCTCGGTATCTCCAGATATCCGTCCTTCTTTTCCTGTGATGCGTAGCATATACCTCGTATGTCTCGCCAGTCTGTCCCTGCCGTGACTGCCTTTGCGAGCTCGAGATTCGACATCTCAGCCATTCCGTAAGTTATCGCATCGGCTTTGGAATCGAACAGCACGGAACGCCTGACGGAATCCGACCAAAAGTCGTAATGGGCAACTCTCCGAAGGCTTGCTTCTATGCCGCCGAGGACGATCATGTTGTTCTTGAAATGCTTCTTGATCAGGTTCGTGTAGACTATCGTCGCGCGATCCGGTCTTCTGTTGTTCACGCCGCCCGGCGTCAGGTCGTCATCCTTGCGGAATTTGTTTGTCGCAGTATAATTGGCGACCATGGAGTCCACAGAGCCCGACGAGACGGACCAGAACAAAGAAGGTTCACCTAATCTTTCTATATCATCGTTCTTCGGATCCGGCTGGGCTATGATCCCGACCCTGAAACCGTTTTCGATAAGCCAGTGCCCTATGATCGCCGAACCGTTGTATGCTGAATCAATATACGTATCGCCGGATACGAGTATCACGTCAAGTGAATCCCACCCCCGCCTTTTCATATCCTCTTTGGTCGCAGGGATGAACACGGTCACCTCAGAGGGAGTTTCATGATATGGTCGTCCATGAAGAACCCGTTGCCGATGTCCTTTTTCTTTTGGGTCGTGATGACGAAACCGTTCTTCTTGTAGAACGCTATCGCTCTTTCGTTGTTCCTGTTCACGGTCAGATGGATGTATCCTTTACCTTCAGCCAGATCTTTAACGAAAGACAGGACGGTCTTCGCGAGGCCGGTCCCTCTGAATCTGTCGAAGATGTAGATCTTGCTCAGGAACAGACTGTCCTCTTCGGGCAGCACGGCGAGATATCCGGCACGTTCGCCGTCACAATTTATGACGAAATACCGGTATCCTTCCTCGACATCCCTTACGATGGCCGGTGCGGATTGGATATTATCAAGCATATAATCGATCAGTTCCTGCTCCACTATCGTTCGATAGTATTCGTTCCATATCGTCCTGGCGATGTCTGCGATGATGCCGGCGGTCTCGGCCGTCCAGGTCTCCTCTATCCTGACATCCATGGGTCTGAGAGAGCATACTTGTATTAGAATCCTTCAAATCAGACAACGACCCATAGCCAGAGACCCGATCATTCTCTGATTACTACGGTCATTGTAAGGGATTATTGTCATACCTTACCCGCGGTCGAATAAAAAATAATCTTAACTTATTTATTTTATGCACTTTCGGGCAACTCCCCCAATCGGCTTTATAATTATCATCATCGTCAAACTGTACATGAATGACAGGTGTGTAATGGACTGTAAAGAGAAACAACTACAGATATGCAACAGTGCGAAACCCTTCCTCACAAAACTCATGTTACGTATGTAGCGGGGGCCAAAAAATGAACAGGTTGCTTGTGGACAATACAGAGATCGCTGTGTTGAAAGTCGACGATAAAGAATTCATATCACTTACAGACATGATCAAAGCAAAGGACGGGGACTTCTTTATCTCGGATTGATTGCGTAACCGCAATACAGTCGAGTTCTTAGGTATCTGGGAGCAGATACACAATCCGAATTTTAATTACGGCGAATTCGCCATAATTAGGACTCGGGCCGGACTGAATAGTTATAAGATCAGCGTTAAAGAATGGGTTGAAAAGACGAACGCAATCGGTCTTCGTGCTTCTGCCGGACGGTACGGCGGTACATATGCTTACAAGGATATTGCGTTCGAGTTCGGTATGTGGATCAGTCCGCAGTTCAAGATATCTCTCATCAAAGAGTTTGAACGTATGAAGGAGGAAGAGCTGCAGCGATTCGGTTGGAATATTAAGCGTAATCTGACAAGGATTAATTACCGTGTCCACACAGATGCAGTAAAAAGGAATCTGATACCTCCGCAGCTTACGGACAGGCAGAAAAATGCAGTTTATGCAGGTGAGGCCGATGTTCTGAATGTGGCGCTTTTCGGTATGACGGCAAAGGAGTGGAGAGACAACAATCCTGAACTGAACGGTAATATCCGCGATTATGCGGACGTATCACAGCTCGTATGCTTATCCAATCTTGAAAGCCTGAATTCAGTCTTTATCAATGACGGAATGCCGCAAACCGAAAGGCTGTCAAAACTCAATGCGGTCGCAATCGGTCAGATAAAGGTACTGACCGATGATGACAGAATCGAAAGTACAGATGCAAAGCATAATGTCCGAGGATGAAGACACAAGCGGGATTATTACAGACTTATGGGTTTATCTAAAATAGTTGTGTGAATGACTATAATTACAATGATACTATCTGGATGCATGAAAGAACAGAAACGCGTCGCGGCGGTACATGACATATCGTGCTTCGGAAGATGTTCGCTTACCGTTGCCCTGCCCATAATCTCAGCGGCCGGAATAGAGACGGCGGTCATACCGACAGCGATGCTTTCAACGCATACAGGCGGCTTCACCGGATTCACATACCGTGATCTGACCGAGGATATTGTTCCGATCGTTGATCACTGGAAGACGCTGGACCTGAAGTTCGACGCGATATACACAGGATTCCTCGGGTCATTCGAACAGATCGATATCGTTATCGGTCTCTTCGATCGTCTCTCATCCGAAAAGACCGTCAGGGTTGTGGATCCCGTCATGGCCGATAACGGCGAACTGTACAAGATATTCCCGCCGGACTTCCCGAAAGGTATGCGTAAACTGTGCGCCAAGGCGGATGTCATCATCCCTAACATAACTGAAGCGGTCCTGATGCTCGGCGAAGAGTATATTGACGGACCTTATGATAAGGGATATATCGAATCGCTTCTCAAGAGACTCAGTAAGATCGGGGCGAAGAAGGTCGTTCTGACGGGTGTCTTCTTCAACGAAAAAGAGCTCGGAGCAGCCGCATACGATTCTGAGACGGGAGAGACAAGTTACGCATTCTCAGACCGGATAGAAGGATATTACCACGGCACCGGGGATGTGTTCGGTTCCGCTCTCGTAGCGTCGCTGATGAAGGGGAGGTCTCTGAACGATTCTATCGGGACAGCGGTCGATTTCACTGTACGGAGTATCAGAAGGACAAAGGATGCCGGAACGGACATACGGTTCGGCGTCAACTTTGAGGAAGGAATACCGAAGCTCATAAAGGACCTCGGATTGAAATAAGGCCGATCAAACTTTGTTCGATTTCCTTCTTTCCAGTTCATCCCTGAGCGATGCGGTTATGGAGGCCATTATCACGAGGATCTCGTCGTCGAGTTTGCCGTGAAGTATGGTCTGGCACAGATGTTTTCTGTTCGAATGGTTGGAGCTTATCTGCAGTATGGCGAGCTCGCGTATGTAATTCTCAGAAAGAGCGGTCATCTCCCCGAGGAGTGCCCATAGCTTGTCTGTCGGCAGTTCTCCCGGAATGTCGCGGTCAACGATATCGTCGATGGCCTTCTTGTAATCCTTCTTCTCCATGTCATCCGCATAGTTTCAGAATAGATTAACTTTTGTTATCGGAATCCCGGTCTTCAACAGTTTCAGCCACCCCCTGGCAACCGTTATAAACACCATCCATGTATCTGGTGCCATGGGATTGTTCTGCACTCGATGTAAGAGTCTTATGCCTCCGGGCACGGTGAAGTGCAGGACCTGTGGCGTCCTCATGGGGGACACGGAAAGCAAACAATCCTGCCTGAGCGAGATAAGGCCGCGGAAGAGCACCGTTGCGGTCAAAGAGAATGCTTCTGCACCATATCTTCCTTACGAGCCCCGTACATCGCAGCTTGACATCATCGGTGATATCGTGGGTGCCCTGTCAGAGTCCAGGCACATCGTGATCGAGTCCGGTACAGGCACCGGAAAGACGATATGTTCCCTGGCGGGAGGGCTTCAGCACGCAAAATCCAAAGGAAAGAAGATCCTCTATCTCACAAGGACGATATCGCAGAGCGATCAGGTCATGAACGAACTCAGAGCGATCAATCAGATCAGGCCCGTGTCCGGGATAACGCTGACCGGGCGCAAACGTTCGTGTCCTCAGCTCAGGACGGTCAAAGGATACGAGGACCTGTCGCCGAAGGTCCTGTCAAGCATATGCGAGGAACTGAAGACCAAGAGTGCCAGAGGTTCAGGCGGATGCAGATATTACGAAAGGATAAAGACCGAGGTCCCTAACATTGAGGGATACTGCAAAAGGAACCTTCCGACATCTGAACAGCTGGACGATTACTGTGAATCCCTCAACGTGTGTCCGTACGAGGCGAAGAAGGCCATCATACCGTTCATGGACGTGGTCGTCGCGCCTTATGTTCACATTCTCTCAGAGGACATACGTTCGAATCTCCTGCTCAGCATGAAATGCAGTGACGAGGATCTGCTCCTGATAGTCGATGAGGCTCACAATCTCGTGGAGGCGGCAAGAGATCAGGAGAGCTTCGTCATCAGGACGAAGATGATCGATGCGGCCATCAGCGAGACGGATTCGATCAAGGATGCGAGTCTGTCGGATGAGATCAAACTCAAGGACTTCCTGACGCACCTTAAAGGGACCATACGTTCAACGGCTGCTGAAAGGCTTACGATCACAGCAAAGGAGTGCAAACTTCCCAGCAACGTGATCGAGGAATCACTGCTCAAAAAATTCCAGCTCAATCAGTTGACGCTTCAGACCGTGATAGACAAGATGATAGATCTCGGAGAGGACCACACTGAGAAGATGCTCGATCAGGGCAATCCGAGAATATCTGAGATATTCATGGTGGGGGCGGCCCTGAAGGACTGGACCAGGTCTCCCGAGGACCAATACATCAAAGCGGTCAAGGCAGACGAGGAAGGGGAGTTCCTTTCCGCTTCATGCATCGATCCGAAGAACATAACCTTCTTCCTCAGGGGGCTCAGGGGCGCCATACACATGTCCGGTACGCTACAGCCTCTCGAACAGTATGTGAGGACGATCGGACTTCCGAACACGTCGGTGATGAAGATATATCCGTCTCCTTTCCCTCCGGAGAACCGTTCTGTGATCTATATGAACACTCTGACGACCAAATACGACGATATGAAAAAGGATCCCAGTATGTTCACGAGGATGGAAAGGGCGGTCGCCAGACTGTGCAACGCAGTGGATAAGAACACGCTGGTGTTCTTTCCGTCGTATTCTATGATGAGCAAGATGCGGCCGTTCCTGGAAAGGGATGTCGGCAAGAAGATATATTGGGAGGAATCCAGACAGCAGAAGAGGACCATGGCGGCATTGGACCAGTTCAGGAACGGGCGCAACGGCGTTTTCTTCACCGTTATGGGCGGCTCCATTGCGGAGGGGATCGATTTTCCTGGAGACGAACTGTGCTTTGCCATCATCGTCGGCATTCCGTATCCGCCGCCCACTCTCGAGTCCAAAGCTATGTCGGACATCTTCGATCAAAAGTTCGGGCAGGGCCTCGGATGGAAATACACCAGCGAGGTGCCTGCCATCAGGAAGATAAAGCAGGCGGTCGGGCGTCTCATAAGGGCGGAGACGGACCGCGGCATGGCTGTGATCTTGGATTCAAGGATATCCAAATACGAGAAACAGCTTGACGCCAAGGTATCGGGGGACCCGGCGGCAGATGCGATGCGTTTCTTCAGATGAGGTGACGGATTGGCGCTGACAGATCAACTCACAAACATCAGATACTGGGTCTTTGCAGGTCTTCTGTTCGGACTTGCCATCGGGAATATAGGCGGACTCGGCCCCACGATAATAATACTAGCGCTGATAACAATGATGACGATATCCCTTTCAGGTCTCGAACTGAAGGCGAAGGACATCTCCTGTAATAAGAAGAACATGGTCATTGCGCTGATATGCTGCTATGTCATATCCACCGGGGCGCTTCTCATCTCGGGGCTGTTTTTCAAGGACCTGTGGTACGGATGGGTCATGATAGCCGCTGTTCCGTGTGCTGTCTCTGTAGTATCGTCGACACTGCTGATGAAAGGCGATGTGAAGCTTGCCCTGGTCGCTGTCACCGTGATCTATCTGGCTGCCCTGCTTCTGACGCCGGTATTCGCCAACATCTTCATAGGAAGTGCGGTAGGTCCGCTGGAGATACTGAAGTATGTCGCGTTGTTCATCCTGATACCGATACTCCTGTCGTTCCCGCTTAAAAAGGTGAACATCCCCGCAAGGTCGAGGAACATAGTGATAAACATCTGCTTCTTCATTCTGATCGTGATCGGTTTCGGATCCAACAGGGAATTCATATTCGATGAGCCCGGAACGACGATAATGATCGTGGCCGTATGCATGGCCAGGCTCATCCTGGTCTTCTTCGCGGCCGAGTTCGTACTCAGGAGACTGGGCATACCGAAGGAGATCAGGATCGTCATGACACTGATATGCGTGTGGAAGAACACATCGCTCGGGATGGCACTGACGATGCTTCTGATAGATCAGCCCGAGGCCGCGCTCCCTGCGGCGATCCTGCTGCCTCTGGAGATGATCTGGCTCATCGTCATGATATGGTATTATGAAAGGATCCCGCCGTCCTTTCAGCTCAGGTCTCATTCAGAACATCATAATGACTGCTGATGCAGCTGTGTTGAACCATCCGAACGCCCCCGAGAAAATGTACTCTACTGCCATCGCGGCGATCAGAAGACCGACGATCTTTGACATTATGTTTATGAACTGATCCCCCGCCAATCTCATCAGGCGAGATGAGTTCCTGAGGATCAACCATGTGACCGCCAGTGATATGACCCCTGCCAAAAGCACCGATGGCATTCCATATTGATCTGAGAACAGCACTGCGGTGGTTATCACACCGGGTCCGGTCAGTATAGGTGTGGCCACGATCACCCATGCGGCGTCGTTCTCTCCACCCTTCCATAGCCTGAGACCGAATATGATCTCCACAGACATCAGCAGCAGTATGAGTCCGCCTGCGACCCTGAACCCGTTCATAGTGACATGGAACAGGTCCATTAGGATGGGACCGATGATAACGAACACACCCAGCAGGATGCCGGCGACAATTATTGCCTTGTTCGCATAGCTTTTGACTATTTCCTTATCAAGTCCTTTGGACACCGAGATGAAGACCGGAAGGCTTGCGAACGGGTTGTAAATAAGGAACAAAGAGAGTGTGAGCGTCGCTACTGTTCCGAGGTCCATGGCACTTCATGCGCTTCAGTAGATAAACTTTGTCTGTTCCTGTTCAAAAGATGGTCCGGCGGACGTACCGATGCCCGTGACGGTTGGATTAAATATTGAAAGAGGTTTCAGAGCACAAAGCGGAGATAGCTAAGCCTGGCCCACGGCGCCGGTCTTGAAAACCGGTGGTGTCTCACCACGGGAGTTCGAATCTCCCTCTCCGCGCCTTTTTCTCTATCGTCTAGAGCGTATACTCCTTCGGAGGGTTTCCCGAAAAGTCTCTTATTACTGCTGTCGCATCGCTCAGGAAGAATATCTCGAACGCAGGGTTGTCAGCGGTCTTGTATATCGACTTGACGAGGCCGCTGTTCTCGATGATCTCTTTCTTTATCTTTATATCAGAAGAGAACACGACTTTGCCGCTTAGTCTTATCCAAGAGAACTGCGGACTTGAAGAACAAATCTCCACGTACGGATTCTTTTTCATTTCGTTGTATACGGATTTCTGGTTGCTTGTGCAGAAATACAATTTTCCGTCCTTCTTGATCATGAATTGAAATGGCCTCACCTTAGGCCTGTCGTCCAGTCCAACGGTCCCGAAGAATTGGACCGGGTTGTCTTTGAGAAATTTTATGACATCTTGCATATCTTTACCTTCTTGGCGAAAATCGCCCATTCTTCATTGATAAAAAAGTATATAAGTCAGTATGAGTATCAAAAGTATGTAAGCATCCTTTTGGAAACTAAAGGAGTTGTCAGATAATGGAAGAACTGCCCGCATGCCCCGTGGAACTGACCCTGAATATGATTGGGAACAAATGGAAGATCATGATACTTCGGGACCTGATGACCGGGACCAAAAGATTCAAAGATCTCATGAGGTCGGTCACCAGTGTGTCGCAGAAAGTATTGACGGCAAATCTGAGATCGATGGAGTCGTCCAAACTGCTGGTCCGGAAGATGTATGCGGAGGTCCCGCCTCGTGTGGAATACACTCTCACGGAATTGGGAATGAGCCTCGGACCCATATTGGACAGCATGATGACCTGGGGGAACCAATACAAAGAAGAGCACCAGTATGCGGACACGGAAGATATGGCGGGTGCACTCTGCGGAAACCATTGCCACAGATGTTGATTGAACTTAGGTTTATTGTACGAGCATTCCAACATGTTTGTATACCATCGCATTAATCCACATTGTATGCCAAAGCTTTCAGAGATTATCGCGGAAGGAAAGGAAATATACCTTTCGAACGGAAAAAATAAGAACATCATGATGAAGAGGACGAAAGACGGATGGATCTCACAGAAGGCCGAATCCGGCAAAGGCGCGAAGAAAGGTTCAGTTCTGAAAGAGGATCCGATAGTCTACGTCAAAAGGCTTTACAACTATCAGTACAAGATAACGTCGCCGTCCAACGTACAGCTGGACTGGCAGATCAGATTGTGATGTCCGTTCTTCCGAAGGATGGTCAGAACCCAACATTTTACATTATATGTTTTTCGTGATCTATATCCCGAGATCTTCTTTGACACGATCCGGCAAGAGGTCCTTAATCGCGTCGGTCGCAACAAAATAAGGCAAAGTTCCATCCTCTGTGCTGGCCTTGTCATATGTTGTGCTGCCTTTTGTCGAATACGGCCACGATCTCGTCTTCGGATTGTTAGGAACTATTAGAATTGGATATTCCGCACCCGCCGGCCCCCATGCTCCCACGGAATCCTTTACCAATCCGTAATGTGCCTTGGTACCATCCTTCAATTCAAAACGCACGATGTTGTTCTTCTCATCAGCGCACTTCATGCGGATATTCCCGATGTCCGCATCAGATCTGCAGAGCAGCACCAATCCGCCGTAGTCATCATCAGGCCATCCAAACGACTTTTTCCGGCCGCGGTTGCGTCCGTAACAGACGTATCCTTTCGACGCGAGCACAGAGACCTTCTTGTCATTGGCGAAATAGAACCAGTTGGTGACGGATTTGAACAATCTTTCGTTTGCATAGTATAGTTCTTCGAATTCGTCCAATGTTATGTCCAAGAGACTCAGGACCGATTCGTTCACTCTGTCTGACATTCCTATCCCGCGTTCGTATTCAGCCGATGATTATCTTTCGTATGCGTTCCTGCGTCTCCTGAGGTGAGAGTATCGTATTCACCATGTAGACGTTCGAGTTCCCGAAGAAATCGCGGAAGAACTGTTTGCGTAATTCCATTTTGTATTCATCGCGCACCATCTGGTGAGGATTGCAGAAGTCGTGTTCTATCATGTATTCGAGGGCCTCGTCCGCGTCCATTCTTCTGACGGCCTCTTTGTCGTTCTTGTCGCGTTTCATCAGTATTATGTGTTTCATGGTCGTCATGGTTATGACTGAACTGTCTCCTGTCACCCACCGTATGTTCGCGATCCCCCGCCCCATGTTATCGAACCTCACCGTCTGAACGAGTGGCTTGTACTCCTCCCACACATCTCCGATATCTGCGTCGATGTAACAGTTCTTCTCGGAGCCCATGATCACCGGCCTTCCTCCTCCCATCCTGACGAAATACCAGTCGTCCGTTACGAGACGTGTGTTCTTGGCACGCAGAAGGCCCCACGACTGTGTCGTCTTTCCGGTCTTCGACGGTGCTATCAGTGTGACCCCCGCCCCGTCCACATCGAGGGCGGCCCCATGCACCGAGAAGACGTAATGCGAATCTTCCAGTATGTCAGATGCCACGGCAAGTGCTATGCTCTTCACCCAGCCGTAATAATCGAAGTTGAACAGGAATGCCGTGTTCGTGCTTCGTTCGTAAAGGACTTCCATTCTGTGGGCGGGGTCATCCACGCATATCAGTCTGGCATGGGAGCGCGTGTTGCTGGACATGGAGTAGAAGTTATCTTCCCACATGTCCTTCATCGTCTTGTCCTCGGTGTACAGTTTCACGCAAATGCCGTATATGTCTGCTTTCACGGAGTAGAACGGCCTGCTGCCGTATTCTTTGTAAAGCAGATCCTTTTCCTGTAACCCTATTATGCAAACATCGTATCCCATGCGACCACGTCCATCTACGGTTGCAAGAACATACAATATTATTAATTGTTCTAAAGTTTTTCCGCACAGAATGATAATGCCGGCGTCATCATCCGAGGCGTGTCGCATCACATTCCTTTCAAATGTGACCAGGGGATTAGGTTACAGTCCCGTAATTGCGCTGTCATTTTTCTAAGGGCCTGACACTTTCCATCTACTGGTTATCTGGTAACTTCGACTCCGTTTGAGACTTACAACCGGTCGGCATTCTCACGCAGTCGCTGATTTTTACCACATTGGGCTGCAAGTTCTTCAGCCCCCAGTGCGACATGAGCATCAGCAGGGGAACAAGACTCTCCCCCTTATTGGTGATGGAATATTCGACACGAATGCTGACACCCGGGATCTCGTGGCGTGTTATGAGGCCGTCCTGCTCCAACTCTTTGAGCTGCTTCGACAGTATCCTTGAAGATATTCCGTACATATCTTTCATAAGCTGATTGAAACGAAAATTCCCCACTCTGATGAGCTTACAGAGTATCATGGTCTTCCACCTCCCGCCGATGACCGTCATTGTCGCCTCGGCCGGACACTCAAATACCGACTCACATAGATCATGCATATTGAAGCTATGATTTTCCACTAATAACAACCTTATCAAACTACTCGACATCTATGATTCCTCTATTGTTAGTTGATGATGCGGACCGCACCATGTTTTTATGCATCAGGGCGTCGTCCCAGTCAGGTCAGATCGCACAGTCGTGTTTTCAAATGATCGAGCAGGACTTAAGCTATAGCTCAGGACGTCGGACGGCGATCCGAATCAACGCATTTATATCAACAGCATATACGGAACGATTGTGACACTTAATGAAGACGATCGTCATTTACGCATCTAAGATGGGCAGTACCAGAAAGGTCGCAGAATACATCGCCGGAAAGATAGATTCCGGGTCGGTCGATCTCAAAGCGGACCCTAACCCCGACGTATCAGGATTTGACAGGATAATTCTCGGGACCGGGGTCTATGCCTCAAGAACGTCCAAACGCCTGGATGCATTCATCAAAGGTGCAGATCTCAGCGGGAAGGATGTGCGCGTGTTCGTCTGCTGCAAGCTCAGCGGAGAAAAGGGGGACAAACAGATCAAACAGATCTCCGAAAAGTTCGGGTTCCCCGCAGTATATTTCGCAGGAAAAGACAAGGATGCGCCATCCTCGGCGATAGACGGATTCATCGCGGGCCTTTGATCATCTCAGGCCGTACAGTCTCATGACATCCGTCTCGGTGCCCGTATGTCCTAGCAGCGTTACACGGCTGTCCGCCTTCTCTTTCAATATCTCCATTCCGACGATATCCCCGAGTTCCGATGAGAAACTCCGTATCTCTTCGTGGGACGGCATATTACTCATGGAAAGCCTTGTTCTCGATCCGCCTACGAAGACGTAACCCTTCGGCTCGATGAGGTCAGGGTCGGCACGCGAATCAAGCTCACCGTATTCCTTGACCCATCCGAAATTCAGGTCTTTGACGAGTGTATGGCGTATCACCGTCCTCGTATTGAGGGACGGCAGAAGGTCCAGTGTATCGATGATCCTGTCCCATCCGTCATCCCTCTTCGGACGACAAGTCGTTTTGTATACGATCTCGTTCGGTGCGGCCACAGTCACATAAAGCTGCCGCGGCAACGTATCGAGAGATCTGAGCTTCTCCGGGGAGGTCCCGTTGGTGACCATGAACGTCATCATCTTCCTGCGGTGACATTCTTTCAGAAAATCGGAAAGGTAAGGGTATTTTATCGGTTCGCCTGCAAGGGATATCGCCACCATGTTCGGTTCCTGTGATTCGGCGTACTTCTCAGGAGAGCAGCGGCCGTCGCCGTTGAAACCTGTTATAAGTTTACGCTGATGCGCGATCAGCGCATCCAGCATCTCCCTCGGTTCCGCCCAGTCATTGACCTCGAAGTCCCTGCCCTGTATCCTCCAGCAGAACTGGCACATATGGTCACATTCGTTTATCGCAGGTGTCATCTGGAGGCATCTGTGCGATTCGATCCCGTAGAAATCCTGTTTATAACAGCTTCGTCCGTAGATCAGGCTCTGTCTCATCCAATGGCACAGTTTCACTGCGGCGTGTTCCTTATGCAGGCGGTACTGCTGTTTTGTCAACAATGCCCGGTAAGTCTCGTCCATCTCGGCCTCAGAACTGCAGCAGACTTCTCTGCGATCTTGGTTGTTCGCTTTTCACAGGTGTTTCCACAATGTCCGGAAGGACGGCCGGTCCGGCCATTCCCTTCATTGTATCCTTGACGATCTTGGAATCTATCTTCTCGTTGAGGATGAACGCAAGTTCCTCCGCCTCGAGATCGGCGTTCTTAACCAGCCACGACCTGAACGCGGGGTCGTTCCTCATCATGGTACCAACCGGATAAAGGACATCTTCGGACACTCTTTTCGTGGACGTGTGCATCATGACGGCGAGTTTCATGCACACCCCCTCCTTTGTGCTTCGGGTGCCCTTGCTTCTGGACATCTTCATAAGGTATGTCGGGAAACGGAATCTCTCGTTGTTCCTGATCTTGGAGAACTTCACCGTCGCAAGACCGGCGGTCATGATATCTGACGCATAGGACCAGAAACCGTAATACTGGCGTTTGTTCACCCGTCCCAGGAACACGTCCGCGCGGGCAAGTTTTTCATATCCGCGCACAAGGTCCCCTGTGTCCTTGAACTCATACGGAAGGTTCTCATCCATCCACAGGATGACGTGATCCGGAGACTCGTCGACATCCATCATCAGTATCCTCGCCTCTTTTGCATCGTTCCTTCGGAATGTTGCATCCATCAGGTCGTACATGTCCTTCTTTATTATGCGGTCGGAAAGGCGGGACGCGTCCTCTTCTGTTATTGTTGTCTTCCCTAAGGCCAAAGATTCGAGATTGCGCACGGCAGCCCGCATATCTCCGTTCGAATTCTCGGCCATAATTTTCAATGCTGGCTCTGTTATGCTGACGTTCTCGGCTCTTGCGATCTCTCTGAGCGCTTTGACGATGGTGTCGTTCCTTGGACGCATGAAAGTTATCTGCAGAGTATCGGCCTTTATCGCCGAGCTCTTCTTGCTTAGAGCGTAGAAATCGTTGACGATGAGGATGACCGGCTGTTTCGTCTCGCGTATGAGTTCGGCGATGACGGGCAACGCTCCGCGGTCCTCCCTGCCGAACAGGTTGTCCGCCTCGTCCAGAACGATGAGCTTGCGCCCGCCGTACTTCGTGTTCTTGTACTCTCCGGAAGCGGTGAATGTGTTGGTCCCGGCACCCTTGACCGCGACCGCCCTTATGGCATCCCCGGTCCTCTGATCGGAGGCGTTCATTTCGATGAGGCCCCACCCCATCTCGTCGGCCAGCGCGATGGCCGCGGATGTCTTTCCCACGCCCGGGTTGCCGATGAGAACGACCGCCCTTTTTGTGGGTATACCGTCAGCCCAGGATACCGCCCACGCCCTAAGGTCGTTCGCGGCCTTGGGGTTGCCGACGATCCTGTCCAAACGGGCAGGTCTGTATTTCTCCGTCCAATCCTGAGACATCATATGCTCATATGCGGGCAACGCTTAAACGTTTTTCATCTGTTTCCGGTGTCTGATCGTGTTCATGACATCCATGGCCTGGATCATGAAGATGGCCATCGTCACACCCATGTATACGATATTGTCATCTTTCACACCATAATATGAACCGGCAATGTAAAGTATGATCGATGACGCGAGGAACAGCCCGGCCTTGAGGTAGCTTCTGAGATAAAGCTGTCCGAGGCCGAATATGTCGAAGATCCCGGGGATCAGGGCAAGCAGGAGAGCGGCCCATTCTTTGTTCTTGTCCATCGGTTCGTGAGTGCATTCGACCGGCTCGCCTATGTATCCGCATGAATAACAGAACTCCTCGCCGTCGAACACCTCTGTCCCGCACTGCTGACATACCTTCATCTCATGCTCCGTACATATGATATGACCCGCCGCGGCACTCCACTTTCAGTTCCGCATCATACAATCTGCTGACGTTCTCGGACGTCAGCAGTTCCTTTTTTTCTCCGTCTGCGAATATCTTCCCGTTCTTCATCATGACTATCCTGCCGATCCCTTCAGGTATGTCCTCCAGTTCATGGGTTATCATTACGATGCCGGTGCCGTTCTCTATAAGCGAATCGAACATTTTTTTGAACATCGTCCTGACGCTGATGTCCAATCCTGTCATCGGTTCGTCCAGTACCAGCATCTCGGGTCCGGAGACCAGGGCCCTGGAGATGAGGGCACGCCTCATTTCTCCCAGAGAGACCGTTCCTATGTCCCTGTCCATCTTGTCCGCAAGCCCCATTGTCTCCCCTATCCTGCACACCTTCTCTCTCATTGTCCCGCTGACCTCGTGATTCCGGTAAACATCCATGCTGCCGAAGAATCCGGACATGATCACATCACCCACATCTGAAGTCCCGTCGAACCTGGACTGCAGGTCCATGGAGACAATGCCGATCCTGCTTCGCAGTTCGAAGAGGTCCCATCTTTTCTTTCCGAAGAGCCTGAACTCGGTGTCCTCACGACTGTACGGATGGATCTCACCCCTGAGCAGTTTCATCAATGTCGTTTTTCCGGAGCCGTTCGGACCTATGATGGCGATGTTCTCCCCGGCATCAATGTCGAGGTCTATGGTATCGAGTATCGTCGTCCCGTCCCGTACTACGGAAACATTCCTCATCTCGATGGCCGTACCCATGGCTTCACCTTGGCATTGAATAAAGTAAAAAGGAATGAAGCGGTTTATCAGGCATTCTTCCTGTCGGTTATTTCTGTGGTCTCGGCTATCTCTTCGTCGACGATCTTGTCTGCTTTCGCAAGCATGGCCTTTATTTCCGCCTGCTGGGGGATCTCACCGAGTATCGTTCCTGCCTTCCCGACGGCCTTTTCGATATCCTTCATATCGGAAACCTCTCTGTCCGGCACTTTTGATGCCGTTCCCATGTAATCCGAGATACCGTCGATCAGCCTGGTGATCTCCATCGGGAAGAAGATCTTTGATGACTGACCAGCGCCGACGCTCTTTATCGTCTCCATGGAAAGCACCGTCAGTGCTTTGGAATCGAGAGCGGCCGCACCGACCGCCATTATCCTGAGCTTCTGTGCTTCTCCCTGAGATTCGAGGACCGTCGCGGTCTTTTTACCTTCGGCCTCGAGGATCATTGACTGCTGAAGACCTTCGGCCTCGAGGATCCTGGACTTCTTGCGTCCCTCTGCCTCAAGGATGGCCGCCTTCTTCATACCGTCTGCCTGCAGGATCGCGGCACGTCTCCTCCTCTCCGCCGATGTCTGCTCCTCCATCGAGTCCTTGACCTTCTGGGCCGGGTTGACCTCTTTGATCTCGACGCCTTCGACCTTGACGCCCCACTTGTCGGTGTTCTCGTCAAGCACGTCGCGCAATTGGATGTTTATCTTCTCCCTGTTGGACAGGATGTCATCCAGTTCCATCTCTCCGATGATGGAACGGAGGGATGTCTGAGCAAGGTTCACCGTAGCGAAACGGTAGTCCACGATCTCGAAGAACGCATTCTTCGGGTCTGTGACCTTTATGTATATTATGGCGTCGACGTTGACCGGGGAGTTGTCCTTCGTGATGACCTCTTGGCTGGGAACGCCGAGCACCTGCGTACGCAAATCTATCTTTACAACGACGTTGACCATCGGACATACCATATTGAGCCCTTGGTTCAGAACTCGCATGTACTTACCTAAACGCATATAGACGCCCTGTTCGTAAGGCTGAATGATCTTCACTCCGCTCAGGAGCAGGGCCGCCGCTGCGACACCGATGACCACAGCCACAATGATCCACAGATCCACCATTGGAAAACCTCAGTTGGCATAATCACATAGTGATATAAAAACGGGATGCCGACCGCATTTATTTCGGTCTGACCTTCACGTGCACGCCCTCCGCAGCATATACGGTGACGGTCACTCCGTCTGCGATGGGCTCTTCGGATGTTGCACTCCATGTGTCGGAACCGATCTTGACCTTACCCCTTAGGCTATGCGGGGACACGGCCGTCAGGACGAGACCGTCGCGGCCGATGAGCGACTCCACGACCATTGTCTCAGGAGGGGCCGGTTTGGCAAGGAAATGATACAGCTTTATCGTCAGCACGGTCGTTACTACGGTGACTATGACCACCATCACGGGGAGCTGCCAGCTCTCAAAGAATCCGTCGACGAAGTATCCGATGATCCCTATCACGACGAATATGACGCCGGGAACCAACATGAAAGCGCCGGGGCTGAACGCCTCGATGATTATGAATATCGCACCAATGATTATGCAGATCATAGCTATGGTGACCGGATCCATGCTGATGCATATGCGGGTGCACTATTTCAAATCTTGTCCGCAGTGCCGATCCCGTTAAAACAAGGTATATGCTCACACGAACATGAAAATGAAATACCGGAAGTATCCTGCCGGCGGCGGAGTACACAGAGGGAAACGGTTCTGAAAATTACAGGGACAACGCGATCGTGACCAGATGGCCTTATACAGAACCTGTCTGGATACATGTATCCGATCCGTGTGCGGATCATGTTCGGGTTCATTCATTCCGTGAGAGACGGTCTGCGATCGCGTGATGATGCAGGGTCACTTTCCGACCATTCTCCTGAGCTCGCCGTAGAACTGTTCGGTCTTGTCAGCGGTCTCGAGGTTGAACACTAGGACCTTGTTCTCATTGTACCGGATGATGATGTTCTTCCCTACAGAGACACTCACTCCCAGTTTGTAATTCCCGAACTCGCTGTTCCTGAATCTCCCTCCGAGCCTGTCGATGCCACCGTACCCTCCGATCCTTATGCCGTAGTTCATGCGCCCGGTCGTATCGCGCATCTCGGTCGATGATATCTCGCCGTAAGGTATCTTGACGCTGAGGAAAGGACCCGCAACATGAAGGCCGTCGTATTCCATCTTGGCGCTTATGTTCCTGCTGGCCAGGACGACGATGAGCATGAGTACCGTAAGGACTATGACGGCAGCGAGCAGAATGTATATGACCGTAAGGTCATCGTACTCGATCACGGCGACGACCATCATCGCTGCGCACAAGATCAATATCGCCGCTATCAGTTTCCACGAGATCCTCGCAAGGTCCATGTTTATATGTATCTTGGGCGGTTATAAAATCCTTATCGGTCTTGCGGTCCAAAGAGAGAATGGTGGACGCGGCGAGATTTGAACTCGCGGCCTCTACCTTGCGAAGGTAGCGATCTACCAGCTGATCTACACGCCCGTGTGTAACGGCAAATCAGGATGAAGGATATAAACTTTCACCAGCCGGAGCTGATGGGAAACCCTCTTGAATAAGTCTGGCGGCTCCGTACCTGGTGCCGTTGAAACGCACATTGGGTGCAAAGCCCCAGCCGGACGATCATCCTGCCATGTATCCCTGAGCTCCGCCCAGAAGTCCGCCGAACAGGGTGAAAATGAAATATGCCGGAGTCTGGGCAACGCTGAAGTACAGCACGGCCGAGAGTATCAGTCCGGATACGGCCCCGGCTATCGCCATGTTCCTCACTCTGCGTTTTTTGTACGGATCCATGATCACGCCTTCATTCCAGTGGCTTTCTCGGCGGCCCTGACCATCTCGTCCACTATCTCCTTTGCCCCGCCGGTGTAGTTCGCAGGGTCCATAGCCTCGCGAAGTTCTTTTTCTGTCATCTTTCCCATGACCGTCTTGTCCTTCAGGAGTATGTCAAGCAGCTGCATGTCTTTCTCTGTGGCGATCATTGAGGCCGAGCGGATTATCTCATGTGCATCCTGTCTGCCGATGCCTTTCTCGGTCATTTTCATCATCACAGGTTCGGCCATTATCAGACCTCTGGCGGACTCTATGTTCTTGATCATGCGTTCCCTGTTCACAGAGAGATTGGCGAACACGTCGTCCATCTTGGACAAGATATCGTCAAGCAGCGCGAATACGTGCGGAATGATGAAACGCTCTGCGCTTGAGTTGGAAAGGTCCCGTTCATGCCACAGCACCTGGCTTTCAAATGCTGGTATGACGAAACCGCGGACCACCCTGGCAAGGCCGCATACGTTCTCTGACTTTATGGGGTTCCTTTTCTGTGCCATGGTCGAGCTTCCGACCTGTTTCTTGGCATCGAAGTACTCCTCGGCCTCGGAGAGTTCCGATCTCTGCAGGTTCCTGATCTCGGTCCCGTATCTTTCCAGTGACGTTGCTATCGTAGCAAGCAGGCAGATCAGTTCCGTGTACCTGTCACGTCCTACCACCTGTGTTGACGCTGGCTCATATGTGATACCGAGATCTTTCATCACAGCTTTCTGGATCTTGAAGAAGTCTTTTCCGAGTGCGGCCCCGGTCCCCACCGCCCCCGCCATCTTACCCACGCAGGCCCTTCTCTCGGTCTCGACGAGTCGTTCGCGATGCCGGAGCATCTCTGCGATATATCCGGATATCTTGAAACCGAACGTGATGGGTATCGCGAATTGTGCGTGTGTCCTTCCGACCTCCAGGGTGTCCCTTTCCCTTTTGGCGAGTTTCGCCAGCGTCATCAGGAATGTGTCCACATCCTCTCTGATGATCTTCAGTGCGGCCTTGATCTGCAGAGCGGTCGCGGTATCCACTATGTCATTCGATGTCGCGCCCAAATGGACATATCTTCCCGCGTCCCCGCGGCACTGTTCCGTCATCGCCCTGACCATGGCCATGACGTCGTGCCTGGTGTCCTTCTCTATCTCTTTGACCCTGTCCTCCTTTACGATCCGGATGTCGGAGATCCTTGTTATCTCGTCGGCCGCCTCCTTCGGTATCTTGCCGTTGGACGCATGCGCCCTGGCCAGGGCCGCTTCGACATCCATTTGGAACTGAAGGCGGCTCTCTCCGAAGAAGATCGCTTTCATATCGTCGCGTCCGTACCGATAATCCAAAGGACAGAGGTTCATGTTTTTGTGAAGGAAAAGGATTAATAAAAAACTTCGTACCGCTGCCTGTCCCGCATATGCTGGGCCGGGCCCCTATATTTGGTCTGGCAGGAAAAGATTTAGAAAGACTTATAAGGGTAAGGATAATGCGGTTCGATATAGACCGTTTATTTCGGCAGTTTGTGAATGTAGAGTGTGGAATGTATGGAAGAATATGTGGAGGAAAATATCACTTCATCTGGAAACCTGGAAGAACTGGAGCAGAAACGCAACATAATAAACAGCGATGCAGAGAAGCACAGACGTTTGAGGGATGACCTGAACAAGCAGACCAAAGAATGGGCCATCAAAAGGGACGGCCTGAACGCACAGGTCCGCGAATTTGTAGAAGAGGCAGGGAAACGCCGCGAGGAGAGGGACTCATTCAACCAGAAGGTCCGCGAGTCAAAGGACCTCAGGGACGAATGGAACCAAAAGGTCACAAAAATTTATGAAGAGGTCGCGGTCTTTAAGAAAGACATTCCCGAAGAGAAGGGAACACCGATAAAACAGCTGAAGAGACAGCTCAACGAGCTGGAGTACACGCAGCAGACACAGACATTGAAAAAGGAGCAGGAAGCGGACATCATAAAGAAGATATCCCTGCTTGCCCGCGAAATTGAGGAGAAGGAGAAGGCCATGGAGCACGGCGCGGAGGCCAAGGAAGCATATCAGCGCCTGAGGGACGCCAAGGCCCAGGCGGAGACATACCACAAGGCGGTCTCCGAATACGCAGAGAAGGCGCAGGTGGCCCACGATGCGATGATCGGCTTCTATGATCAGGCCGACCGTCTCAGGAAGGAGGCCGATGCCGCGCAGGAAAAGTTCATCGAATGCAAGACGCAGGCGGACGAGGAACACAAAAAGCACATAGAGCAGATCAAGACGATCCATGAGATGGACAAGGACTTCAACGAGGCCAAAGGGAAGGTCAAGGCCGCAAAGAAGAAGAAGGCCGACAGCGAGTTCAAGAAAGAGGCGAAGGAGATATTCGAGCGCTTCAAGGCTGGCGAGAAGCTAAGCACAGAGGACCTCATGGCGCTGCAGAAGTCCGGGTATCTCTGACCAAACACCTTTCTAAGCATTGTCGGTATGATTCGGGCCCATAATGCAGATCCTTCGGGATTTTTAACACGTGTAAACGTGTTTCTCATAATAATAAATCTAAATATTTATAAACATGAAATGAAGATGATATCTGATGTCATCGAAAAAGACCATCGGATTAGTTCTTGCGATCGTGGGTTTAATACTCGTAATCATAGGAGCACTTTGTATTGCAACATATCATGTGGTAAACTTAGAGGATGTAGTGAATAATACGGGCATCGTGCTCATTGCCATAGGGGCTGTGCTGATACTCATTTCCATTCTGTGCATCTTCTCACTAGATAAGTCAAAGGCAGCCAAGGGACAGGCCGGAAAGACATCGGCCAAGGCAGCACCGGAAAAAACGGGGACGACCGGAGCACCAGTCGAGGCGGCACCAGCTGAAGCAGGGTCAGGCCTTGCAGAAGCGATAGACCGTGGCGCAGCGTTGGTTGTCGCTAACCTCTCCGCCGGGAAGATGGACGAGGAGCAGGCGATAGCGAGCCGCGGAGTACTGGAATCATACAGGTCCAAGGTCGGCACGCCCGAGGAAGAGGCCGCGACGGTCGAGGTGGCCCAGATCATCGGTCAGCTCTCAAAGATGACCGCTCCGGCAAAGAAAGAAGCGGTGGCCCAGGCGGCATCGGCTGATGAAGCCAAGGAGGAGTCCGGCCTTGACAAAGCGATAGACCGCGGCGCAGCGCTGGTAAGAGCGAACCTTTCCGCCGGGAAGATGGACGAGGAGCAGGCGATAGCGAGCCG
>Ga0123357_10001109_pt1 | contig 27942 bp, 16 predicted proteins | sample TergutEmb28metaG_FD_89873 | JGI IMG/M metagenome (GOLD analysis project Ga0123357, IMG submission 89873) | Embiratermes neotenicus P4 segment gut microbial communities from Petit-Saut dam, French Guiana - Emb289 P4 | ecosystem: Host-associated > Arthropoda: Insects > Digestive system > Gut ...
AGGAAGCTACTGGATGACCTTAAGGAAAGGAGAGGATACTCACATTTGAAGGAGGAAGCTCTAGATCGCACTATGTGGAGAGCTCAATTTGGAAGAGGCTTTGGACCTGTCGTAAGACAGACTACTAAATGAATAAATCAGGATGAACCAACTACAAAGTTATCTGAAAGCATTTAAGTACAAACCTCTGGTATATAAAATTGTAACATATTCTGTACCCCATTCTTCAGAGTCACCACAGAGCTGGGACAGCCAGTGCAAGAGCCTTGCATCTTCAGCTTCACAATACCATCTTCAAATCCCTGAGAAACAAATTACTGCATATTCATACAACAGCTCTAGTTACAGGTTGAAGTCACACTATCTCATACTATACAGACACTGAGTATCTCAATATGCAAGTGATGCTCTGCACATTCTCAACCCAAGCACCATGTGAGTGTAACATGTTTCATCCTACAAATCCCTGCTTCAACAGAATATCTTAATGCCTGCTAGGTACATGTAAATAGCTGCACTGCACAGATTGCCTAAGCATGTCAGTCATGAGGATGTTCCTGACAATCATGCCATGTACTGAGCCCTAGCCTTGAAACTGCATTCAGTAACTTTGGTGACAGACTTACCTAAAGTCACTATATGGCCTACTGAAATCCTTCATATTCAACCATTTCCTTTTATCATTTAATATATGTCAACAAAAAATGTTCATTCCACAGCTCTAGTACTGAAAGTCTTAGTATTGAACAGCTCTTTCTGACAGTCTCAGCTATAATAAATTCTGAAAAGCAATTCTGGTCAACTGAAATTCGAGAAAATTTTGTCATATAGTATTTACACTTGCAGTGGTTTAACTGCAGCGCGTCTGCTGTCACCCCTTTCGGGATCTTCTTCAACTGACTACATCACCTTGCCTTTTTATCCCATTCTTTATTTGAGGTAAAGTAAAGTTGTCCCTTTCATACCACAAATGTGTGTGGGGAGGTGAGGTTTGGCTCCACACTTTCTTAATCTTGGCACTATATGGATGTAAGTCATCAGCTTCACACCCCAGCCATTTTAGATCTACAGTAAGAGACACTGGTACCCAGTCAACAGCAGGCTGGGTGTACATTTCCCAAAAACGAAAGGCAATAAGCTCCTCCAACACATCTGTAACTATTTACTAACAACACAGTATCATACCACGAAGACTTGAACCTTCACCAGCACTGCTGTGAGAATCTGAGTCTTGCGTGATAAATGCTTATTTTGTAATGCAGCATTTGTATTGGTAGATATTAAAAATACACAAACTAAAATCAGAAATTAAAGTAAATCATTATATATATTTCCTATTATACCAACACAAGGAAAAATTTCAATCCCTGATAACATACTTCTCCAAGACCTTTCACATTAAGAAACGTCACAACTGAAAAACAATTCTACGTATGGAGGAATTCAGCTGTAGAAACTTATGATAAAACATATACAAGTTCACCTAACATTTCCATATTCTGGGTTACAAAAACTTACGTTCTGTCAGGTGAGTACCTGAACTTTAAGGAACATGCTGTTTTCATCTACAGGTTGATTTCAAATATTTCCCTTCGATTACTCAATGCTCACTTCGCAGGTAGTTCCATAGACCAGTAAATGCTAAATTCTGCACAGTAACTGAGACAACCAGAGATTAACACCATCAGCAACATTACAAACATTTGCCTACCATGAAGACAATGTCACCACCATCCTCCTGCACAGTAGGCCTGATCCTTGTGTCTAGCAACTCCTTTATCATCTGGACTGTTTCATCATCATCATCAGTTATTTCTGCAATCAGAATTATTCCATCAGAAGTTTAGACAGATACACCACAGAAGCAGCTTTACACTATCTGTAACAAGCACTTAAGAGTATCCCACTTACGTGTGTCAGATGAAGGCTCTGCTTCGGTGATGACCGGTAACCCACTTGCAAAGAAATCCATGATAGTTGCAAAAATTTCAGGCTTCAAGATCCGCCATTCAACATCTTCATCTAACTGTCACCACAAACAATGAACTAACATAAATCAAATTTGAAACATGCTTAAAGAATAAAAACATGAAATCTGTTCTACAGCCAAATTGGGATTATTGAGCAAATGGGCATTTTACTGACACCTGTGAATGTGCAGCATCAAATAATTTTGCCTATAACTGTTTCTACATTTTACAACATAAAATCTTAAGGATGTCACTAAAATAATGCTCAGGTAACAATTCACCCCTTCACCAGTTACTCATGAAAACAGAACAAGTTACTTTACACTGCCTAAAACACAGCACAGTTGCAGTACATTTTTCTGCCAGTGACACTTAGGCCTCCTTCACACTGCAAGCCGAGCTGAGCCGAACCGAACCGATTCGGCTTGGAAAAAAAACCTACGTTATGAAATGGAAGCATTCACACCGTACGCCAAACCGAGCCTGACCGAGCGTGTTCACTGGCTGATGTTTGTTTTTACTCGCCAGCCGACGACTGATTCTGTTGCAGAATAGGTCTAACTTCCTGGGGTTGAAGTGTGTGTTTTTTGTTTACAATGAAAGCAAATAGGCCTACATTGGATTGCGAAGTTTTAATCAATGCGGTGCATTTAAGACCGGCTTTGTGGGAACAAAATTACAAAACCTATCAAAACAGAGACCTTAAACTAAAACTGTGGGAAGAAGTGGCTGCTGAATGTGACTTGTCTTGTAAGCAAAAATGTTATTTTTTGATTTACTGATTGCAATTCAGTCATGTCATGTGTTGTAGGAATAATACAAAAGTAATTTACGATTCATTATCATTTATTAGACATAGTACACGACCATCAAGCATAATTTCGTCACTGTCTATTACACATTCGTCTGCACTGTTATAATCAATGACTGTTTTCAGGCAGTCGACCCATATCACTATTGAAATAGACAGTGAATGCATCTCTTACCTTTCTTGCCCTCAAATCTGATCTGTTATTAGATCGCGTGACCTGACATTCAGGTTCATCATGACTGGTACTAAATGAATCTTCTTGGTTTTGTAATTCCAAGAGAGATGCCTCATCTACACCTTCTCTGCCTATGACTGTGTTGTGCAAAACACATATACATTTTACAATCCTGTCCACCATATGAGGAGATGTTTCGATAGGCTTGTTTAATATTCTCCATTTACCTGCAAGTATTCCAAAGGCAATCTCAACTACTCTCCTACCCCTGCTTAGATGGTAATTAAAAAGTCTCCAAGACTCTGTAAGCTGTCTTCTGGGATATGGCCTCATAAGGTAACTAAGCAACGGATATGCTTTATCCCCTAGTATCACAAACGGCTGTTCCATATCTGATAGTGGTAGTTTCCTAGCATTAGGCATATTGAAATTATTGCTGCTTGGAAGCTGATATGGCGAACTGTGACAAAAAATCCCACCGCCTGATTGCTTTCCATAAACACCAACATCAATAGCAATGAATCTATATCGGGCATCAACAAGCCCTTGAAGCACAATAGAGAAGTAAAGCTTATAGTTGTAGTACATGCTGCCTGAATTTGATGGACATTTCAGCCATATATGTTTTCCATCAGTACTGCCTACACAGTTCGGAAACTTCCACATAAGACAGAACTCGTCTGATGTCGCAAGTAGCATTTCTGTTGTAGCTACAGGCATATGAAGAGGGGCCATGGTTTTCCAAATAGCTTCACAAACATCTTTGATTATGTAACGGACAGCAGAAATTCCGAGTCTGAAGGAATCTGCCAGGATTGCATAAGACGCGCCCGTTGACAAAACCTGCAATTATACACGCAGTGAAAACGCAATCCAATACTTTTTATTTTACAGGCAAAAATGTGAAGAACAAATGGAAACAACTCAGGGACAACTTCTGTGCAGTACTCAACAGAATGAATGCAAATAAATCCGGAGATCCCAGTTTATCTCCCAGGAAAAGGGAGTCTCAGTGGAAGTGGTTTAAGATGTTGCTTTTTTTGAAAAGTACTTCAAATTCTAGAAAAATGAAAAGTAACATGCAATTGCAATCTAAGCAACTTGATCGGGAGTCAACAGAGCCTGAAAAAGACAGCTACACTAGTACTGATGATGATTTCATTGCTGAATGCTCTTCAGCTGACAATTCAATACACATACCAGCACCACTGGAGACGTCTCAGTCATCTGCTCAGCGAAGGACAAGGCCTAGAAGTGGAAAGCACACATTGGAGGAAGCGATGACAGAAATTGAAAGGAAGAAACTTGATCTGATGCAGTCAATGGGCAACGGACATGAGGACTGGGGCACGACATACCACTTCTTGATGAGTCTCTGGGATCCTATAAACAGACTTCCTGAGGATAGGCAAATGTTCCTCTGCACAAAAATTCAAGAGATGATATTTCAGGAGACCCAAAAACAAAAAGGAACCCAAAGTAGCACCAATTCTTCTCAAATTAAGCTCTTTCATTAAGAGAATGGAAGATCGAATCAAGGAGAAAGAGGACAACACTTGACGGCCCAATCATTTTTCCAGACTTTCAGCGAGTGACAACTGTGTAATATTCGAAGTTACTTGTTTTTCCATTATCCAACATCCCACACTTTTTGTGGGTTCCTTATCATTACCTTATGTAAGTTCACGATGATTAAAGAACATTTAACAGAACTGATAAAACATACAGTTATAATAATATCTTACCTCACGTAACAGATTATTACGTATAATAACATCAAACATTATAATAAATACATTATGCAACTATGGTCTTGTTCTGCAGTTCTCATCTTACCTCAGTGTCACCATGAGCCGCTCCTCAGGGCTAATGGACCTTTCAAAATTTGTATTTTGCTTCTTAATTGATGTGTGAATTAACTTTAAAATATACTTATATGTGTCTGAGCTAATTGTGAAGTACCTCCAAAACCTTTCTTCGTCTTTAAGTAAGTCATCTAGAAGATTATGAAACTCGCCGAGACTTTCATGTCTAGAGCTTATATTGTGCACCCAGAAACGTCTGTTTCTAGTAAATAAGAGGCTTCTCCACCAAATATTGTCCATTAATGAAAATAAATGCACTTAGTTTGATATCCTCGCATTTCAGAAATGTCCGCTGCACTGCTTTCAGTTCAGGTCGGCTCGGCTTGCAGTGTGAATGAGGCCTTAGACTTTCCTTCAAGACAATACTAATCAACTACCGGACAGATAGATATGGTCAGCTTCCTGCCCCAGCTATTTTACACCTTTGTAGAAAACCTTGGCAATCACTTGACAGGTGGCTCATGCTGAATGGATCCCACAGCCAGTCTGGGTTCTTTGAAAAAGACAAAAGTCTCTTGTCTCCTCCAGGAATGACACCCCAATCCCTCAGTCATCCAGTCCATAGTCTAGTCACTATACTTTCTAAACTATCTTGGCAACAAATAAAAAGTGCAGTTAGTTAATATTTATTTATATGTTCAGCAAAATATCAAACATGTCATCAATAAACCTCAATGACCATAATATATAAAGAGGGGTACAATAACCAAGTAATCCTAACGTACAAAGAGTATGAAACACCCTACCTGCAGGTGAGACACTCATCCACAGGGACCATCTCCACATGCTTTAAATAAAACAGGCCTAGTTCACTTCACACAAAAGCCAAGAGAACAAACAAGTCATATTATATTTAAAATTAAACATTACCTTGGTAACTGTGATAAAATCAGGACCAAAGAATATAGACTTTACACCTTCAATTCTAAACAGCAGCTTGCACAATGGGGACCGATATGCAGACTGGCCATTTGGAAAATCCATTGTTTCTCCAGAGCCTAACACCTAAAATTTTAAACACAGATCAAGCAGTTGAAACAAAACATAACATCTCAAAACTGTCAAAAATATTCTATTTTAAGTATAAAATTGAAGATAACTGTGACTTGTAAAATAGAGACAGAGTTGGTTAATAACATTCAATAACAAGGGCAGGATACACTTCTAAAACAACAAGGTATTTGAAATCACAATTTCAATAAAATGACACATTGATAAAAAAATGACTAGTTACCGGGACTCCAGGAAGAAATTTCAGACAGTTTGGATTTGGTGTTTCCTGAGTCTGAATAAACATTGACCGTCTTGGTATAAAAGAGGTCAAGACTCTGGGAGTCCCAGCAGTAAGTTGTGAAGTCCATGAGTTGTTCAGGTGATACTGCCTTTTATTTCCAAGAGCCTGGCTACTGCAAGAACATAAAAGTTTACCTGAATGTCAGAAATATAAACTTTGTTATATAATGCTCACAGAACTATATTACATGTGCCTCAACCATGTAACGCAAAATTTATTTACAGAAATATGTACATAACAGAATACAAGATAGAACCACAGCATTCCATGTAACAGAACAAATACTTCAACTCCTCTCAACATATAAAATATACTTCTTATCACCAGACTGTACCTGAAATACTGTTACTTTGATTATCACTGTGAGAATCTCACACCATATAATGAAATGATGACTGACAAAACAAATTTACAGTGTCATGACCACATATTTCAGCCTCACCCACCTGATCTCAACTATAATGAACTAATAAACCAAGCAAGCAAGTAACCAACCAACCAACCAAACAATCAATTAACTCCATGGAGCACAGCTCTTACTGAGAAGCTAGTAGTCCCTCAATGTCACGGAATTCCCAGCATTTTATGTAACCTGTAGATTCATGATCATGATCACAAGAGTCTGCCACACATCCCTATCCTCAGCTACATAAATCCAGTCCATGACCTCGCATCCTGTTTCTTAAGTTGACCTTGTCTGGCACTTAAATCACTGCAGAATCTGTTTTATGTTAATTAAAACAACTTCTCTGAAAAATACAAACGTATGCCTGCATGACAACACTGGACAAATACAGTTTCACTTCAGGGCTGTATTGCTGTCTTTCTCCTGTACTATACTAGTATCCCTCTGTCTATGCTACAGCATTGGCTCATGTGGCATCACCAATGATGCCTGATAATTTGCACTTAAATTTACATGATCACAGATTAACACATATTTCAAATATAAGATTTTAACAAACAGATTTCATAAAGGGAAGGTGGAATGGGGCATGGAAACAGTGCCTTTAGATGGGACATTGCACAACTCAATGCAGCCTAAATAAATAACAATGTAGTATCACAATCCACATATTCAACACCGCCAATGCCAAAACCCACCACTGGAAAATACCCCGAACAAAGAGGAATCACCTTCAATTTCTACAATCTTCCTACAACTATGCATATCTTGTTGGTCTTCCGGAATTTGGGGTGCATACAAGATTATAAACAATTAAAGGACTGAATAATAACAATCTCTTCGAGAATTCATTGTTTCACGGCGATAATGTATATCATTCCTATAGATGATCGGTAGTTTTCATGGTTGTGGTTATGAAGACTGTATTCTTCTGCAATTGACGCCATGTGCCTTGGTACTCATCTACCAAGTTACACGACGTCACATCCAGAAGGTAAAGTTATTTATTTTTGTTACTGTCACTCCCACTGTTTACATTTTAAATTATCTACTTTTGTATTTATTACATAAATTTAGTTCTGTAAATAAGCACTTTTGGAGTAACTGCTTTCCTAACATGCTTTAGAACCTTAACTTGATGCAGCCACATATTGACAACTAATTTTACGAATCCATTTTCGTATTATTACGGTAAACACTACGGCATGGTATGGTTTTGGAAATCTAACCTTACTTTTCGACATATTTATAAGCATGTCACTTCGTACATTTAACCCCTAACCTGTGACAGATTATCAGTTCTACTCTAAAGAGTGCACGTGCCATTAATAAAATTTTACCTACTTCCTATTCTGAAGCGCAGTAAAATATGGAACGTTTCGACGACACGCACAAATAATACCTACAACTCTACCCGCCATTTTCTCTAACCTCGTACCTATTCATAGGTCACATATAAAATATTCAACATCTTCAACAAGAAAGCGTTGCTGTAGGTTGGCAATGAACGGTTGATACTTCGTATCCATGGTAAACCTACACTAATAAGGTAAGTCACGCCAGCTTACAGCACATATTTTACCCGTTGTATGGGCATTAATACACGCGGGCTGGACGATCGGGGGTTCAAATCCCGCCAGGGCCACGAGATAAATCTATTCTCCGAAACGTCCAGGAAGGCGCTACGGCCCACCCAGTCTCCTTTTCAGTCGGTAAGGGGGGGGGGGTTTTCTTTACCATAGGGTAAAGCGGCCGGAGCGTTAGACTGACTACTTACCTCCATCTCACGCCGAGGTTAAAAATGAGGTGAACTCCCCCTCTAGTCGCTTCATGCCCTTACCCCATACCTTGATAAATTTATACATTGCATTCCATGTAAAGAAAGTTACCTGAATACAGGATGTGGAATCAGTCACACAGTACGTCACGCAAGACATGTAACGATCAATGTAAGGCAGGATCACTGCTATCATCGTCTTCATCATACTTATTCTTTCCTATAAATCCAATCATTGATACATGAGCACGTAGAAATGGTCACCTAGCAAAGCAATCCATAATTAGAATTAGGTAAAACATCGTTATTTTCGAATATCAAGTAATTCGAAATCAGCATTAGTCATCATTATTTATCTAGTTACATCAACCAACCATACAACAACAGCCAAAAATAACTCTTCATAACCCTTGTCATAGTAATTATGAATTGTGGAAATAAATCAATAAAAACTACCTAAACTTAAAAGACAAATGCAAAACATGCGTGGTTATCTATTACAGTTAAAGAATTCTTCCAAAGTATAAAATGAATGTACGTTCATACTAGTAATTTATCTGCGTAATTAAAAAAAAAACCTGGAGTACTAATGAGTAAGACTTAAACCACATGAGCATAAAGTGCACCTAATTATCAGACGGTTTGTGCGAAAGGTTATCTAGATCTTACTGTCAGATGTTCACAAGGACTGTTCTAAGACTTAAAACGTTTGTACAATTAGTCCTACGTCAAAATTTAGCCTATATGTCTATATTCAGCAAAGTTACTTCCAGCCGGCACCTTTTCCACACAATACGGTGCTCAAAGACGCTCTTACTAACCGAATACCGGCTTATTTCGTTGGGGCAAGAACACTATGAACGATTATTTCCTTGTGATCTAATTAACCACGAAAATACAAAGGAGCACAGATAGTCAAAGAATAGCACCATACTGTTCAGCCTTTGTAGCAGCTGAAACGAGTAACGAAACGCTGTAATTTAATCAATGATAAGCGTCTACATGCTGTGCCTCTACACAAATGTCAGTCTGATTTATAATTTGTATACATCCAAGATCAAAATGTGCAAAAAATTACGTGTAGCGTAAACAGCATTTACACGCATAATATTTGCGTTCCACACACAAACTTTCACATGCCTGTTAACCACTATAAACCGAAAGCTAAATGTACTCGAAGACTTGAACCAGTCGTCACATAAATATAAACTCTATATATAAACAACTTAATGGAAGTTGAACACAGTCGATCCATTACCGCACAAAATGTTGGGGCCATACGTTAAAGAGGGTAATGTCATTCCCAACTAGCAAGTTTCTACAGCTATCTTACTGGTATTATTGATGACGAGAAATATAAAAGGAAGATGGTAATATAATTCGTAATCATACAACATTAATAAGAACTTTCATGAAAAACCGCTCCATGGTTTAAATTATTTGGAAGGGGGGACACGGGTATGTTAACATAAGACTATTTTTGATTAACTGAAGACTCGGGTCTCCTGGGATGCTGTCAGAACCTCAAAATCGCGCAGACTACATTTCCTTATGAAATAGCCTAAAAGCGAAAGATATAAGGAAATTTCGCATATAAACTGACAGTCAACAATGTAACACGTGGAATTTAATTTTGGTTCAAAATGGATGCAGTTATTAACGAAACCGAGCGTCGCGGTGGAGTCGGTAAAGCAGCTGCTTTTTATTCGGAAGATCGCGAGTTCATATATGGGTTCGGTGACCGGTTATCACGAAGATTGCCGTGGGTTTCCTCAGATCTTCTGTGTACCTACCGTGATAGTACCTTAAATTAGACCACGGCCAACTTTTCCTACATCCTTTCCATTTCATTTTATAACGAAGCCGGGATGGAGTAGTCCGTATGGTGAAAAGGTTACGCGCTGAACAACAGAACAATCTTGATTCGACTGACAGCAGATGTGAGATATCATTTTCTTGTCCAAAGGGTTATACCGGTTGTGGGAGCTACTCAGCCTCCTGTACAATCGGTATGGCGAGCTCTTTCTTCGGAGCGTGAAGCTGACCACTCATCGCCAATTTGTGCTAGGTTAAGAATGAGTGGAGCTACACTTCCATTCCCCCCCTATGCTTTTATGACAAGACTGTAGGTTGACCTTAAGCCTGCAATTCGAAGCTATACACATTAATCTACTGACAGCGTTGCTAAATAAATCATAGTAGTGTTGTAATAGTATAAGTTAACAAATTCAAAATTCTAATCATTCTTCTCGCTAGTTTTGTAATGAGAATACTTTTCCGTTTTCACATTTCTTTATTCTTACCATAAATTACATGAACGACACATTTCGCCCGAAAGCTATCTCGACATAATCGTACCACCTCTTTGTATACAGAATACAATATTAGAAGTATTAGTGGTTATTCTTTTCTGTTGGCAAGGAATGAGACCTCATTGCTTTTACAAGTCTGACTGAACAGATAAATTTATTCCAATGAAGACTCAACTAATTCCTGCGTAACATAAAATTTTGAATTGCTTGTTGTGTGGGTGATGCGTCTATACTATAAAATGTTTGTGTGTTAACATTAAGTTGAACTGGATATAAAGTTATTAGTTGAAGGCGCTGTATAAAATCGTATTTTGTTCACAATAAATATTTTGTGAGGCCTTTTTTTTATTTTCGTCACACGCCTGGTAACTCAACGGAATACATAATTTTAGCCACAAATATATTGTACGCCGAGCTATTATTTATATATTTTTTAAATTTATTTTCACAGGATTACAGAAAATACCGACAAACATTATAGTTATGTTATCATTCCACTCTAGTTTTTCTATAACTGTTTTAAATCCTGAAACATCATTTTAGGTCTAAAGAACTTACTTGATACCAAACTTAAAATGAGCGTCTAATGCCATTCTAAAAAGTCTATAGCGTAACGTAGAAGTGCAATACTTTACTCCTTTTATTAACGCACAACCTTTTTCTAACATAACTAAGGGAATCAGAAGAAGAAAAAAAGCATCTACGTGTTCGGTACAAATGATTCCATTTGCGAAGGATGACGCGTCCTGGTACAAAGCAGATTCACATGACTAATCTGCATGTTTATGTACGTTATTATTAATCCGATAATCCCGACAGGGACCAGTCACCTCCTTATTGTCAGACAGGCAAGATGGGATTCTCTTTGTTTTACTACGCCCTGGGCACAATAGTGATTTATATAATCACTGCTCCCGAAATTAAGGTAAGCCGTTTAAACGTCGATGTTACTGTGCATCCATCTATTTCGTAAGAATCAGTTGCAAAGGCAAATGGTTTCAGCGAAAGTATTCTCTCATTAGCTTATGTACGTATTAAATTGAATATAAAGCCATTAAGGCGCACAACGAGTGGAAATAATGCGAAACGCGTTCAGAACTTAGACCAGATAGGCGTGAATGACAGGCTTGAAGCTCCGGCCATTTTAATACCGAGAAAAGTGTCTGCCAGCATTGATAAGTCGCGCAGATGCTGTCCCCACACCCAGTCTAGATGCGATGGCAAAGATAAAAATAACTCCTTGGAGAGAATTAATCCTGAGTAGCCCAACTGCAAACAAATTTTTCCAAAATCAGTTTCAAGTCCATCTGTACATGCACGTTCTAAACTAGAATCAATGTAGGGCTACAAGACGCTTTTTAGCCGACTTTCCTTCCCAAAATGGAAATCATGAACGCTTTTGAGTTTATCGTGGCGAGGAGGTTTGCGTGCGCTGTTATGACCCGGGGAGTTATGCTGGCGGGAGCTTAAACTCCCGGCAGGAACTCTAAAGCCGGACAGGTCGAAAAGCAGTGCCAGAAGAAACAGCAGTCTACATCGAAGGGTAGTGGGGATTCTTTAGGCGTGGTAAAGCCAATCCGCTAAGGCAATAAACCTCGAAGTCAAATCCCACTCCTCCTGGCAGGGGGTTTTTCGTGTGGCTAGCAACCTACACAGGGAAAACACTTTGTTATGAAATCAGGAAGTAGCTTCGGAAAATTTGAAGAAACTTCTGAAGAAGGCCAGGACTTCATGAGTTGTAGTGGCAATGATGATTTTGTATGCCTTTGAGACTGTAATGCTGTTGGTGTGTCCCATAATTCAACCTTCTTTTTCAACTCTTTGACTGATTTTCACAAAACTTTGTACAAACATTAGGCCACTACTGCATTTCATAGTTTCCTAAATCAGTAATAACAACATGAAAGACATGCTCCCTTTGAGGCTAGAACACCACTTATGTTCAGATCATAAATAATGTATGGGCACAACATTAGGGAAAAGTTATTCCATTCATAAAAGAGGGGCTGTGAGGTGGGAAGTGGAAGAAAAACTGAATGATGGCACAAGGACAAAAGCATTAGTAGGCAAAATTCTACTGATATTCCACATTTAAAAATATAGTTAACAGTGATGACTCCAAGAGGTATAATGGCCATTCCAGTTTTCAAATGAAAAAACTTTATATTCTAAGTCACTTGCAGGGGAGGCCCGCACCCATACAGACATGAAATCAGTTCAACTTTCCCATTTGGAAAGGTATTACACTAGTAAAGACACTGGTAATTACAATGATTCAATAAATGTATATAAATGTGAAATTACAATTTTAGATCAGTTGTTTAATCATGGCTTAGTATGTTCATACACTTGATGCCATACTTTCTTCATTGTGTATGTTCTACACACGTAAAATTTGCACTCATACAATAGCATTTTCTTCTCTTCCACCCCCCAAGTGACATAACACTTACTTACTTACTCCATGGTGCAGAGTCCTTCTTCAGAAGCTAACTGGTTTGCAGCTAGTCAAGAAATTCCCCGCATTTCACGGAACCCGAAGGTTCATTTCTGCACTCACAAGTGTCTGTCACCTGTCTCTATCCTGGGCCAGCCCAATCCAGTCCATATACCCACATCCCACCTCCTGGAGATCCGTCCTAATATTATCCACCCATCTACGCCTAGGTCTCCCCAGTGATCTTTTTCCCTCTGGTTTCCCCATACACCCCTATACACCCCCCTCTCCTCACCCATATGCGCCACATGCCCAGCCCATCTCATTCTTCTCGATTTTATCACCCGAACAATATTGGGTGAGGAGTACAAATCATTCAGCTCCTTGTTATGCAATCTCCTCCATTCCCCCGTTACGTCCCTCCTAGGTCCACTACTGATTATTATATTGTGTATCTGGAAAAGTACTTTCTCACTATGTAGGCTGGAGACGACATTACGACATGTTGCTCAACAGGAGATGGATGCTGTGGATCTGACTGGGAATTGCACTGCTGCAACTTTGTGGCCAAGATTTGCTGTTATGGAGAGAAAAGAGTCCGTGCACTACATCATCACAATCACCGGCAGTGGCACTTGAACAGACACTGTAAGACCACATTACAAAAATCCTCAAACTGTAACTGAGTGAATATGTTATGCATAGTCTCACAATTAGTACCACTCATATTATAACAATTATCATGATTTATATTACAAAGTTATTTAAAATAATATAACAGTGTAAGAACTACATTTTTTTTCTAATATTTATGTTCCTGATGTTCACAGTGTCTTAAAATTTGAAAGATACCATATGGACCCAAATATAAGACAAGAAACTGTTCCTAATTTATCAACTCAAAAATGAATGTTCATGGTATATTCATGTATGTGGATGTTTTTGTACCTCCCCCAGCCAGGTAACTACAGCAAGTTACATGTTTTTAAAAATACTGAAACATGTTATTTTATACTTCTGATTTCATCAGTGATGTGCTGACAGCTCATTTCAAGCCGGATTATTAAAATGAGAAGTTACTTTAAATACCCAGTTCTGCAAAAGCAAAGGTCTTTGTAGTGAAAGGAAAGGAACAGCAGTACCTAAAATGCAAAGCTCAGTCATTGCAGTTATGACACTAGTTCAAAGTAATGGTAATTAAACCCATAGAATAAACCAATGACTGTGCCACAACACACAAATTCTGTGCCAAGAAAACTGAATGAGGCTGAAAAACACAGAAAGAACTATTATGAAAGAAAGAAGAAGAAAAGAAAAAATTCCACCCATAAGCATTTCATGGGCCCAAGCAGGCATATTTCAATACCCCTTAAAGTACTGGCTTTTGTGTTAGAAAAATGTGAAAATGGTCTTCCTATCACTAAAGATAACATGAATGAAGGCAATGGAAGTCACTATATCTCTGAAGATCCCACAGTGAGATTCCAGAGCCAGTAATGGTTTTGCATTGAGACTTATGCATCATGAGGGGATAACACTTCATCAGAGAACTGTGTATCTTCCCACAGATGGAATTAAAAAATTAACTGCACACCAGCACCATATAACTAATCTGTGCTGAAAACATGATTGCCTCGTATGAGAAACAGGTAATGTAGATGAAAACCCAGTCTCTTTGATATGCTGACTACTATGACAATTGATGCAAAAGAATTACATCAGTATGTCAAAAATAACCAGACATGAAAAACTGAAAAATAACTGCAAAGCTTCTAATTCTGGCTAATGGCAGAAACTAACAGCATTTGATACTCTGAAGAAAAACTTTGTAGTGCAGTTATATAAAAAAGTAATGAGAAAGGGTCAACAACAGAATTCATGGCCAAATAGCTGCCAATAGTCTGGGACATACTACCAGGTGCTCTTCTAAGGGAAGGAGAAATGCAGGTTTTATATGCTATCAAGTGTCACTTGACACATAACACTCCAACTTCTACTATAAATTCAGATCTAGTGACACACCAGAAAGAATGACCTCTGACTTACAATTCTTGATGTAGCAGTTAACAATAAAAAAAGATGGCTGGTAAAAGATCTGGTCAGCTGAAGTAGGTGGATAATCACAATACCATGAACTGCAAATAAGCACTTCACTATCGTGGCAGAATGAGTTCATCTGCAAGACTGTGTGGAACAAACTTTGCACACAACTTCCTCTTTCAAAAACCTTCATAAAGAATCTGGTAAATCATCTCCCAGTTATTGCACTGTTAATCCTCTACCTCTTATAAGATAACAGCTTTAATGATCTCTGGCCACCAGTTCAGTTAAATGTGAGGTCATGACCCTCCCCTCTTTCTCTTAACCGAGTCAAAGACAAGCACACGAGATACACCTTCATTTCCATAAACAATTTTAAGAAACGTGTATGTTTCTGTGGCCATTTTTCCAGAATTTGAAACAATAAGTAATGTTTGCCCATCCCCCCTCCATGGCAACAAAAAAAAACCCACAAGGGGCTGCCATGATAAACTGAGGTAGAACTTTCTTTTTATGAGTCCCTGCTGATCATAACATGAATATAAACTGCCTACAACTGATTCATGTGCTGAACCATACTTGTGTGACAGCATTGATACTAGAACTTTATTGTACGACCACGCAGTATTGAATTACAGGATTATTTATTAAGTAATTGACCGGAAAAGGTGCAGAAAGCAGTGGTTGTAGCCTAGTAATATGTACTGTCCCAGAATTTGTATATAGGAACAGAGGGAAAACCACAAAAAAAGCCTGTCAGTATGACCAGAGCAAAGATATTTGGAGTCTTTTCACAAATTAGCTAAAACTTTAAACACACCCCAGATTGGACAGAAATATAACAGGAACAAGTGCAACTACACTATACAATCAGGAAAACCATGCCACCTAAACCACTAAATCTATGCTTACATTTCAGGGCTACAAGTAATGCTGTGCATAATTCTGCTAATGCTGATTATAACAGGAATCCTGTTATGCTGCAAAGGTCGCAGAAGATCAGGAAACAACATAAGAGAATACAAAATTCTACCAGGGTATGAGTACAGTGCACCACAAAACATATTACCTACAGGTAAATGCTGAACCTGCAAAGATAAGAAGGCACTGCTGTTCAAGTGCTAAAAGTCAAATGTGATATGATGCTTATATACAACTGTTTTCTACAGCCCCAGTGGTACAAACATTCCAAACTACTGATGAGTATCCATTAATGGAGTATCACAAGGGTCAACCACAAGCATATTCCGTAAATGCAAATCAAATGGTAAGACTAAGTTCTTTTAAAACCTCTCTATAGTTTTTTTGCTAATTTGTGAGGCATTTACTGCAAGTTGTTTGCAGCACTGCTGTGGCAGTGAAGATGGTGCAGCTGCGTGTCTTACTCAGTAAAAAAAATGGCAGGCAATTTAGTATAGAACAGTACTGTTAACTTCATGAGGAGCTAGTACAGATGGCATTACAGTTCAGCTTAGTGATGTTGTACCAGGTGCAGAAACAGCACCCGAGTGTGGCAATGAAGTTGCTCAGAGCAGGATGTCAACCTGCTAGTTCCTGTGTGGGTGTGTGATGTCTGTAGTGCTGCATGTGTATTAAAGCCAAAACACCATCACTAATTGAAAGAACATGCTGCATGGGTTGACAATGCTGTGCATGAGGAGATATCAGACAGCCAATTTCCTGTTTCTGGAATTGGACTGTGTACATCAGCACATGGGATCTTGGATATTACAAGGTGTGTTCCCAGTGGGTCCCCACATCTTCTAGCAGGCACACACAAAGTGCAACTCAAGGCAGTATTGCTGGAATAATGTAGTGTTACCACACTGAGAATAATGCCATTTAAATGGCAGATTATGGTAGGTGACAAGAAGTGATGTCATCATTTTAAGCACCAATAAAAACCAGCAGGCATGTAAGACACCGCATGTCACCCAACCAAAGAAACCAAGTAACCAGCATCCACCAGGAAAAGGTTGACTGTGGTCTTTGGCAGTGAGGGACCTCTGATTCTGGGCTTGAAATCATGTAATGACACAAGCAATGTAAAATGTTACTGTCAAACTCAGCATAACTTCAATGATGGCATTATCTTGCTACACAACAACACCCACCCCCAAGTGGCCCACACATTTCAGGACCAGCTAATGCAGGTGATGGGATGTGCTCAAATATCCTGCATATAGCCCAGACTTATCACCCTGAAACTTGCACATCTTTTGGCCATTAAAGCAAGTTCTCAAAGGCTGTACATTCAAGTCAAATGGTGATGTGTAGTAGGCTGTGGTACAGTGGTCTTGGCAAAAAGCACAAGGAATATTTGCCAATGGGATACAAAAAATTGTGTATCAAAGCAACTCCTTTCTAAATGCCTGTGACAATTTGATCTAAATCTTGCAACATCATCACCACTGAGCATCCTTGAATGGGTTTTGGTTGCACATGCCTCACATTATTTTACCTTGTCTAACAGAGACAGGACGTTCATCATTCAAATAACAATCATCAAGATGTTAACTCTTCAAGGCCTGGCATTCATCTAAAATTATACACAAAACTTAAGTTCTCCAAACTGTTAATGTTTAGGGAAATAATCAGCACTGAGTGTGAGAATATATCAGTCACAGTAAGAGCATCATGTGAGTAAAATGCAGTTTCTTAGGTTGGTACATATTGGTTAAAGGTAATAAATGAAAACACAATTTACTGCTGGGATATGATGTCATGGTGATTGTTATCATTATTTTCAGTGAAGTCTGGTGCCTCATTTCAGAGTTTAAGCATTCCAGCAGCAGCCAATAGACTATTTGTTCCTGAAAATGGAGGCAGCCAGCTCTTCTGAAACATATTTACTTAACTGTTCACTGTGTATTACCCCAGGACTTGAACCTTCATTAACATCCCTGTGATAATATAAAAGCTTGCTCAAGTTACCTGCATGACTGAAACAGCTATTTACTGACCCTTAAGGCAATATCTTTTATAATTTACACTTATGCATTCAGTGTAGCTCTAGTGCATCAAAGAAGGTAACACCAACTATAGCTTTTTATTACCTTTTTAAACAAGATGAGGTAAGATGTGAATACAGCAACCACAAACACATGGTCAACAAATTTTATGATGCCCAGCATCACTTCATTTTAGGATGCAAATGTAACCTTGTGAGAGTGCATGCTTTGCTTCATACAACCAGTGGCAGACATCCTGCGATTAGCAGGCCACATGTGACACTGAACATTTTCCAAGTGTTCTGTGCAGCCTGTACTTCCTTGAGATTCAAATGTGCGTTAGCCCCACATAGAAACCAGCTGGAATAAACACAAATGAATCATTACCACTTCTTTAAAAAGCTACAGAGTTCATTGTAATCTAATATGTGATGATTCAGTATATTAATATTCTGTTTCTTGCACACCAACATACATTTACCAGATTAATGTAGATGCTTATTATTTTATACCATGCATTCTCCAACTTGTTTCAGTTCTAACTGAACCATCATCAGGGTAAATAATAAACAATGAATTCCAAATGCATAGAACATACAACACTTCAAGATATCAATATTATGATTTAGAAACCCTTTGTAGCACTTCACCAAATCACTCTTCCCTGAATGGCCTCCAGTTAAAGAGGTTACACTTTGAAATTTGTTTTCACATACAAAAAATATTGGCCTTACCCATATTTCCACACTTTGAAATAACAAGTAGTAAGATGAATTACTAACTGCTTAATATTTCCAGGTATCTCCACCTCCATATTATGATGCAGTCTGAAGATGACAACTTTTACAGAAACTATAATACCTGATGTAGACTGTACAGTCAGAATACTGAGCAATAAATATCTTGCTTACTTTTCATCTCAATCATGCACATTCTATCAACAGTTACATAGACAAGTATTCCACACCCAATATTGTCCAGGTGATCAAGCTGAGGATGAGATGGGCAGGGCATGTAGAACATATGGGGGAGAGGTGTATACAGGGTTTTGGTGGGGAAATGTGAGGGAAAGAGACCACTTGTAAGACCCAGGCATATATGCGAGGATAAAATTAAGATGGATCTTCAGGAAATGGGATGCGAGAGCATGGATTGGATTGATCTCCCTCAGGACAGGGGCAGGTGGCGGGCACTTGTAAATGAGCCTTTGGGTTCCATAAAATGTGGGGCATTTCTTGACTAGCTGAGAGCCATTTAGTTTCTCAAGGACTCTGCTCCATGGAGTAAGTTATACCATGAAATCAAAAAAACCTCACCATAATCACCATATCACCCATTGCATCTTATCTATTCAGTGATACCCAAGCTTTTACAACCTTAATTCTGCACTGATATGTTGTTGACAAATGCATGCAACTATACTATATTTACCTGAATATGTGACAAGAATTCATCATCTGAGAAAGAGAGCTGAGGGACATCTTATATCAGTTACATGTGTTTTGAATATACTAATCATACTATGATGAAAACAAACCATAATACTATCACATGCTTCTCCCAGCCATTACTTGTAATCTTGCTTTCATCTCAAGCAACATACCAGAATTAATGCAAGTCTTATGTACATCGTACTCCCTGTGCTTCAGCACCAACCATGAAGATGCAAGGTGCAGCACTGTCATTGTGTACTTGCCATTTTAATCCACTGCCCAATGGACAGGAGGATGTGTGGGCCCCAGAGCTAATCTGGATGGTCTGAAAAAGAAGATGTCTTTGCCTGCCAATAAATGAAACCAAATTCTTCCATCATGCAGCCTGTAGCCCAGTGCTTCCCAACTACAGGTCACGACCCTTATCAGGGTCGTGGGGGGTCTGACATAGGGTCGCAAGAGTGTTTTATAGAGAAAACTCAATAATTATGAAAAACACAAGTTTTTATTTAAAAACAAATGATTGGTCTAACAGGCACACGAATGAGTACTTGAAATAAAGATTTGTTTCTTGCATGTTTCATGTATTTAATATTGTCCCAAAAATACTGGATTTGACACATAACATTAAAAATGTAATATTTTTTTAATAAGTGGCAATGTTATGTAGCATTCAAGGAAAGACATTAGTATTAATTCTCTTATACTATATCATTGGCTATTACGCTTTCCATGGTACGGTTGCGGGTGATGTACCATTTGCTACTTTAGGGTCACACACGAACGTTTTGGAACCACTGCTGTAAACAGTCATTTTCCAAGCATCATAACAAATACAGGTGATGTTCCTGGTATTATCTTTACAAGCCAATAATACCCTTTTCAGTACAGAACAGTCCTGCACTTACATTCATGTCATGAACATTTGAAGATATGAACCTGTCTGTATGTTCATATGCTTATTCTAAAGGTGATTACAAAACCTTTAAAGACAACCCCTGTGACCTAGAAGTCATAATCTAAAGGTATGTTGTAAGACAATACCACACCACAAATGTAATGTTCATCACTCTTACTTTCTTTGCATGTTTGGTATCAAGAGTAACATTTAAATTATGAACAGACTTCTCTGGAACTCAACTTGTTCACAGGCAGAGAAGCACCTGTAAAATTATGTAAATGTCCCACCTTCAGTATAACACCCTGGGAAGAAAAAAATACATTTATGATTGAGGCTGTTTATTCATGGTTTTAAAAATACACTTAAAAAGTTCTTACATATAAGCCAATAAAACATCTATGCCCCTTCTGTTGTTTCACATTAAAAGTTAACGTGCAGAGACAGACACCTGCCAGACCCTGATGGTGTTGTCAGAATAACCGGCGAACAATGTCTGACCGTCAGTAGACCATGCCAGAGACAGACACTGAGGTGGTTCAGCTTTTGCCGTTTGGGACACAACTTCAGGACGCAACTCCTCAACCATATCCTTGCTCTCCAGATCCTAAAAACAGAAATCCACTTTGCATGGTAATTTTGGCACAGTACAAATTTACACTTAAAACCTATTGCAGCAAAGGCGAGAGATTGCTAGGTAAAGAGACTAATAATTTTCAATTTCATGACACAATGCTTGATCCCAATACATCCATTATGTGAACAATCTACATATTCACAACAGCAAACGCAAGTTGCAAGCTGCTGAGAGTTGAAATTTTCGAGTGTGACATGGAAAAACAAGAGCCTAACACAGAATGGTGAGGTGATTAGGACAAATCAAGAGAAACTACAAACTTCAAAACCTTCTGAAATGTACAACTGTAGCCTTGGAGTCACTTGTCAGCAGATGTCAATGGTACAGCAAATTGAACTACTTAAAACAATATAAATTTTTACAACACACAACTATATGGAACACAGTCCCTTCCTGAAAAGCTGACAGTTGCTCAACTAGTCCAGAATTCTGAGAGTTATGCAACTTGAGGTACAACTACAATGCATGACAGCCCATCAATAAGCCATATCCTGCTGCAACCAATGCACGAACATAGCACAGATATGTCATGCATGCCACTGAAGGGAGAATGTGTGAGTACAGGTACAGTCTCAAGCCTTAAAATGTAGACACCCATCTAATTTCCTTAGCTTCCCTTTCTGGAAAGAAAAGAATTCTACTACCCAAAGAAATATGAGCTTGTCTGAGCCAGAATACTTTCACAACCTTACTTAAACTCTCTATGCAAGCAACAACTGTCATTTTTTAAACCATCTCTTATCAGTTCCAGGTATGCTTCTTGAAGCAAACACCAAAAGATGAAATGGTATTAAATAGAATGTGGGCAAACAGCTCTTAAATTCAAGTGGCTTATGGCAGGGTCAAGTTGGCAGCGCTGACCTTACAACACTCTATAACCAGAGTACTCAAGTCAGACACATGAATAAAAGTGGGGATTTCCACTCAAATTCAAGTTCATTATGTTTCGTTTCTCCCATGACATGAAGAGTTACTTTTTTTTTTAAAACACTAGACCAAAACTATCCAGCAGGTGGAGTCAGTCCCATATCCGCATACACTCATGGTTTTCATGAATATGTTTATAACTTCATCATGTCACATGCTGGATTTGCTAACAAAGCAACTTTGAAGTTACAGAACACAAGGCACTAAAATAAATTTTGTCATTTATTGTGATTATGATTACCAAACTCTGAAGAAATTCAAACACACGCACACACACACTGAGAAAAACATATTACCCAAATTTTGATGGAGGGTCCAAATGCAGCACATAGCCAATATCTGTTTGGTGAGAAACACAGAGCAGTGATGATATCATTGTGGTCCAAAGTGTGAAGATGTTTACCATCATTCAAGTCCCACAGCATTGCCTTGCAATCCTGTAACATCCAACAATTAAAATACATCTGAAGTGTGTCTTAAGATACAAAAGATCACCTAACCCACAGTCCTGTATGGACAATGTAAACACAAGTAAAAATCATCTTCAGTGATTCTTGTCCACATGCTGCTACACTACTGATGCAAGGCAGTCCTTCCAGCCCCAGCAGCTCAGATAAGCAACATACACATATGACACCAAACAGGTCATTGAATGAACTGTCCAGGTTTGGCAAGGATGAGCTGGACGGTGCTGAGGAAGACTTTCACTCAACTACATCGACTGTCCTGGGGCACCCTTGAGGATGGAGTTTTAATGGTATGTAACAGCATAACAACTGACAAAACGTGAATGTTAACATCTATGGAAACCAGCTTTACAATAGATGTACTGGAGATGATTCTCACTGGTATGTAGTTTCCTTTCAAAAGCCTTGGGAACCACAGGACTGTTTCTAACATTTAATGGGTGGAGGGGAAAACAGTTTCATTGAACATATGTACTCTTCATCTGCAAAGGGCATGTCCCACATTGAAACTTAACCCGAACAGTGTTCTGGGGCCAGAAACATTAGATTTAAATGGTTGTGTGGCATGGTTGAAGTACATGATAGCCCACAATCTGTTCCCATTACTTTTGTACAGACTGTTTTGGAATGCAACTTTGTACATTTCATACTTAAGCTCAGATGGATGATGCTGTCGAAGAGAACGGTCAAGATAATTACCTCGATTTGAGGTGAGTGCTTAACCCATTTTCAATCTGGGTGACTGTTTTTTACATGAGTGTTGAAGATGAAAAGTGAGCAAGCAATGCTTCTTGTGTTTCTACTTTCAGCTGGCATTACAGATTTCATGTGCCCCAAAGACAAAAATACACATACCATTCAGGTACCATTTCATTAAATATTCGCAGCTGTTCAAATTAAAGGGGTCTATGATATATTCAGACTGAAAGTGATTCCTTAACAATAATATGACACTAAAATATTTCAATATAACAGTACATCAGAAAATAAACTCTTACCTTGCCACCAGAAGCACATAATGAGCCATCAGGAGAGACAGTAACAGTATTCAAATAGCCAGTGTGGCCAATGTGGTTGATCTTCAACCTGCAATTTGTCAGGTTCCACACCTGAAAAGTGTGCCCAACATATAGCAATTTATGAAGCAAAATGACAACTTAATGTTATTCTCATTTTTAACTCCTCTCTGTCCAACTCAACAAGGTGGGGGAGGGGAAAAAAATCAAAACAAACTTTGAAGTCAACTGTAAACCTTGTCTACATTTGTGATTAGGGTAAATCATATTTATGACCATTATAAATCTCATGCCAAATGGCTTGAACACAGACAGAGGACAGTGAGCATTAACAATTTTACACCTTCAGCAACACATATTTTGTGTGAGAAACTAATACAAAGATACAAAATTATAATAAAAAGGAAAAGGTACAGTTCATCTTAAGAGCAGGCCACGAAGGCCCAGAGGGTGAGCAGACGTATAGCTCTACTCTTTCCTTAACATCTGCGTTAGAAGCGGGGGTGGATGGTCAATGTCATACTCTGGCCAGTTTAGCCCTAGGGAAAGGCCCCAGTACTCATAGTGCTGGAGGCTAGGTGGGCCCCACAATTGATCTGGCCAGATGTGGAAAATCTGGCCGCCCACTGGTATGACAGCTGGACCGTCCAGCCTGTAGTGAGTCACTATACAGATCACGCTATCCACGCCCACTGACAAAATTGTAATGGATAAACAAAACAATGTTTTTCCTCAAGCTAAGAGCTTGGTGGAGTACACTTTTTACTTTATCTTCTTCATATCAGTGTGCTAATGTCACTATTTTACATATAAATAAGAATAATGCACTAATATATGTTAATACTACTTTATTCACATTATTACTCTCCTACATGTTGTAGGCCTCAAGGGGCTATCCTCAGGGAGTACTGATACATTGCATAAGAAGGGTCAACAGAATGTGTGTTTAAGTGCAAATATGAGATTAAAGAGCAGCATGTTGTATATTACGTGGCACTTGTCCAGCTCTGTTCACCCTGCCCACAAAATGTATCAGTTGTCCTTGAGGATGGCCCCCTGAGGGCTGAAATATGGAGTGTAACAGCGCGAATAAAGCGGTATTAACATATATAACTGTATTTGTTGGATCTTAATGTAATATACACTTTTTTACATTAAACTGAAGGCGAACTGAAAACCGAAAATACACAAAATATGAGAAGCATGCCAGTAGGATGACAAAGCATGAGGCTGGATTGCACTGTCAAGATACACTGAAACACCCCCCCAAATAATGAAAACACCTTTCATGCCACCCCAGGCTAACAAAAAAGTACATTCATGACAATGACTGGAATTCGGGGATTTCTTTTGAGACACACAGTGGAGACAACCTAGAAACCTGACTGCAGTTTTTTAACCCGTTGACGGCGGAATTAAATGCCCCAATGCAATGCTGCATGCCGGAATTTTTTACTGAGGATTTTAAATTTTTATGCTTACTCTTAGAAAAAATAAAAAAAGCATATCTCGTAGACTTATCCTTCAAATTTAATGAAATAAAATTTTGCTGTCTGCTTATGAATTGGTTAATCCAGAAAAAAAAAGTTCACCTATTTTTATAATAAATTTAGGCCTGTGAATCACATGCATTATATATAATGTGGTGTAAATAGTTCATTACACACATAATTCTGGTTGCTGCAGAAGGTCTGTGGCACCTTGGATCACTGTTTTATCACGACACACATTATTCACAATGAGGGTGATATACAAATTTACTTTTGTGTGATATTCCTTGAAACAAGGCACCATGCACAGGCCCACGTCACATCTGGCGCACTTATAGACTGTTCACTTTCTTTGGCCGCGAGAACACAGACGGCACCAGAGATGTGTGGAAGATTTCACTGGCCAGTGTTTATTATGAAGACTCTCGAGTTGCAAAACATTTGTTGCAGCTGCACTTGGTCTTCCAACCAATCTGGGGGTGGGGTGATCTTGGCTCTTTCCAGCTTCCTCAATCAAATTCCTCACCAGAAGGAGCCTGAAATCTCGGTGGGTATATTTAGCCCCACATGAAGATAACAGTATCCAACTGTTGAGTACTGTTAGGCCCAGAAGGTGGAAAAATAACTTCGTGGTCCACTTGAAGGTACGTCGTCTCATCGAATAGCTGTTAGCCATATGATCAGAATTGTTGACGTAACTCATGTGTCGGTTGTATCGTTCCATGATGTGAGGTTTCATGGGGCGGTTGCTGTCGTCACAAAAATTTCCTTCTGCTGGTGGTGGGTCCATGTTAGTCAGCATGTAAACTTCTTGTCTGTCCTTCCAAACTAATGCGGTCAAACCTCCCCTAGTCCTCAACCTTACATCACCCCTCTTCAATTTCAGTTGTTTTGGTCCAAAGTCACTGGGCATGTCTCTTCTGTTGGGCTGCACTGTCCCGCTAGAATTTATCTTATGTCCGTCCAAATCATCAAAAAGTCTGGGGCACGAAAAGAAATTGGCCATAAATATTTTGTGTCCTAAGCCTTCAACTATGCTAGTCAAATGTCTAACAGTTGTGTGTGTTGCAGTCATGTCGTCAGTGGTGAAGTGCGAGTCTCTACCCAAGTACACTCTCATGTCATACATATACCCTGATTCATCGCAGTTTGTAAATCTTGATGCCGAAACGTTTTCTTTTCTTTGGAATGTACTGCCTGAAGATAACCCGTCCCTTGAATTTTACAATTACCTAGTCCACTGCCAAACGCTCCAAGGAGTTATAGAATTTAGCACAAGCCTCATTCAGCTTGTCAAAGACAGTCCTTAGTTTCCATAGCCGGTCATATTCTTCGCCTTCGTCAGGTCTCTGTGAATTGTCTGCAAAATGCAGAAAACACTGTGTGTGTAAAAATCTGTCCCATGCCATGGTCTCGCCGTAAAACGGATTGTGTAGCTGTCTAAGTCTCGACCAGTAGTCATGTAGTGTGTCTTTCAATTTGTGTCCCATCTGCAGAGCTAAGGCAATGAAAGTCATCTTGTCTGGCACCGCAATATCAGGCAGTCAGCGGCTAGGTCCGGCTTGTCTGTCTAAGTGTTGCTGATAGTACACATTGGTCTGTTCAACCAGCAGACGAAAAATTTCTGTGAAAAACATCATCAACACAGGCAGTGGTGAGCTGTCTTTGTTGATGTGTGGAGCCTCACTTCTTTTCACACCTTTTGCTGGACTGACAAAAGGATCAATATTTGTGTTCCTTCGTTGAGGCGGTCCCCAGGTTGGTAATCCACCACTCATGGCAGCCTGTGTTTCGATATCTGCTGAGGCTTGTTGTTTGTTGTTGCTGGTGGTGGTGATCCTCTTCTTCTTCTTACTCCTCTTCAAAATTGCTTTCAAACTCACTAGCATCAAAACCTGATTGAGAGTCCGTGTCAGCAACCAGAATTTCACTGATACCTTCCTCATCAAGTGTTATTTTTTTCCCCAGCCATTGTGATAGACACGTACAATGGGCTGCTTTGTTTACACTCCTCTGTCAGTCTGGCACAGTTCAGGAACCTAATGCAGCTTATATATGAACGTCTTCTAAAGTGACGACAAAACAGATCTAAAGCTACAATGTAACTGCGTATGAATTTCCAGCTATTCTAGGGTGCCCAAGCTGATGTTACTAGATTGACTGCTGTATGTTACATGTTACTACCCCACAACCCCTACAGATTATCCCAGCACTACAAGAGACATGTGTGTGGGCCCTTCTGTACCTGTAAACATTGAGTTTTGTGGCTATCTCCGATTTTTGAGCATTAGTTTTGTCTGAATTATATGGGTAGAGTATGCCACTGACAACCTTTCTGGTCAACGACTAGTGTTCGCTTCATAAGCCAGTGTTGATATTTCAACCCACAGTGAACCCCAGAGCAATCAAGTGATACTGAAAGCGAGCGTGTCAGAACTGTATTAGTCAGCTGGGAAAAAGACGCAGTTACGGGAAGTGGTGACATATATATATATCGGTGTTTGGGAGGGGTTTAGGAGGTGGACGGGGTACATTCCGGCCCTTGAATGAAAGTCTGACCTTCAAGAGCCCAGATGCATAGCGATCCACAGCAGTTAATCAAATAGGAGTGAACAAAATACCTCCAAATTTCAATACACTGTTTGCGGCCACTTTGGTGGCCGTTCGGCTATTTAAAGGGCTCACTGTGTGGCCACTTTCGTGGCCGTTCAGCGTTAAAGGGTTAATACAATGGTTGCAAATCATGTATTTGGAAAAAGTAAATTTTACATGCTGGAAATATTTTCATGTAATGACATGGTTTAAAACAAGAAATGGCTGTATGTAGGCAGTCCATAAAGAAACCAAACTTGTGAAATAGCACACCAGCGAGCGCGCACAGCACACTCGTGACGGTGGCGTTGTGTAACAGGGACTTTAACCTTTATCCTACGGCACTGAATTTAGTTTTCGTGCCCACCGTACGGTGTTTATATTAGCCGGCCCTTTAAATTGTTGCGCGTGGTTGCCTATAGACGTTTATAAATTATGAACCGA
>Ga0123357_10001110_pt1 | contig 27938 bp, 16 predicted proteins | sample TergutEmb28metaG_FD_89873 | JGI IMG/M metagenome (GOLD analysis project Ga0123357, IMG submission 89873) | Embiratermes neotenicus P4 segment gut microbial communities from Petit-Saut dam, French Guiana - Emb289 P4 | ecosystem: Host-associated > Arthropoda: Insects > Digestive system > Gut ...
AAGATGAGAATGTACAGCACTTCACCTCCACTCCTATATGCCTTCATTGTGTAGTCCTTGAACACTCTAATTTATCTACTGCCTTATTCATTTCTGAAATTCAGCTACTAGTGGTCATTACCAGCATGAAATGCTGCTGATGTGTTACGCATGAAACGGTATAATATACTGCTGATATAATGAGTATGAATTGGTATGATATATGGCAGAAGTGTTCAGCACAATGTATATCTGCTAATGTGTTGAACATGAACTGGTATCACATCCTGCTGATATGCTGAGCATGAACAGGTAAATATACTGTAGATGTGTTCAGCATAAAGTGGTATGACATTCTCTGATGTGTTGAACATGAAGTGGTATGATATACTGCTGTGCTGAACATAAAGTGGTATGATATGCTGCTGGTGTGTTGAACATGAAGTGTCGTACTATATTGCCGATGTACTTAGCATTAACTACAATGCCTGGCATGTAATTTCAGTATATGTGATATAAACTGGATAATTTTAACCCATTTAATACAATGCCCATAATGTTTGGTCATTTGCTTTTAAAATTAACAATACTTCAGTATAACTTACAGTACTTCAGCATAAAATACAGAGGACAGCATTAAGAAACTGGATGGCTATGTCAAATATTAGAGTAGCAGGTAAATTAGTCAAAAATGTGGTGACACTTGGCCAGCAAATTTGATAATTGTATCTCAACAATTTACACAATAATCAGGTGAGTCTCACATTACAACCGTCATAATAAATAACCCAAAATGTCATCTGAATAATGCAACAATGGGCACCAAGTGAACATAAACAGGCAAGAACACCGACGCAGTAAAATGCAATTTTGAAATGCATTTAAAGCCTCAAAAGTAGCATTAGAAATCCTTAAAATTGTTAATATTCCAAAGAATGTTTTTCCAAATAAATGCTGGCATAAAATTTCACATAACAAATAAACTGTACTACCCAAAATTTTATGTACGCTTGTTTACATGCAACTTTTTAATTGCTTATAATAATATAAGACATTCAATGGAACTAATACGCATAATTTTGAAGACTGCAGTGTTTTGAGATGTGGTACCATATAGTATGGTGAAAATTTACACATGTTCCAGAGGAACTCTCTACCTCCATCATCTACGTTAAAGACTGTGGCAGTAGTTTTCATTGAAATATTATTAAATATCAATCAGAATGCATGGTGTCACATTCCACAAGAAGGATACTTCATAGTCACCCCTGTGAAAACCTCAGTATTGAAGGCAAAAACCCGTATGAGGTTTAAAAATTATAAAATGAGAGGAGAGATCAGTCAAAACTCAAGAGCAGAGCCATATAATATGAACTAAGTTAGGATAAAATAAAAATACAACAGTTTTCGGAACACTGATTGAACTACAGTTTTTGGACAGACATAAAACACATTTAACAAAAATTCTGCTACAAAGACACTCTCTTTAAAGTTGAATAGATTTACTAAATTCAAGGAACCAGTGCAAGAATTGTTTGCAGTTCAATTAAATATTATTAAATAATGGATACGGCTTACCCTTCTCCAGAAATGAAGTTCAGAGTTTTGGGGAAGGATCTGTCGTTGAAAGTGTACATAACTAATTTACTACAGTGATCATCATCTATTTTCTTTAAGAATTTTTCATAATTCTCATCACTGCATGTTTCTGTGAGGGACCACCAACCCTGGCCGCTGGAACCATTGTCTCCGTTATATTCCAGACTGAGATTTCTATATGCCGTGTCAAGATGAGAAGCTGTAATGCGATATATCAACATGAAAAAGGGTATAACACAGAAAAAAATGACAGGAAAAGAAAACAAAGTACTTAATTCACAGATCTTAATTCCTTCTCCTCTTTTTCTGATCTCCATCCATGACAGTGTCTATGGACCCACATAGAATGCTCTCAGACATCTGAACTGATGCACATGTTATCACCTTAACAAGCAGATAAAAGGGGAAAAATTACTTGCAGTATAAAATATGTGGCAATAGAATAAGACCTTACAATACAAGCATACCGAATACGGACAACTCAAACAAAAATTATGGAATACACAAGTTCAGGAAACTACTTTTTAAGAAAGGCCTGCACGTGTTGCATATGCTAAAGTGTATTGCTGTACCACCATTTGCAGCAAATTCAGCACCATCATTCCACTTTTCATTTTAACAAGCTAAGTATTATATCCAGCAATCATGTGATCACACAACACTGACAGCTCTTAAAGAAGCAATGCCACCAAATAGTAAATGTTTATTATAATAATACCCCTTAGCCTCTTCTGTTTCAGACTGAACTTCTGAAAGTATAAATATTTTAAACCATTGACAACAGATATGATAATCTGAGGCCTCCAACCACAAAGAATAATGCAACACAAAACAGCAAAACAAGAATACATACATCAATGCTCCAAGCAAGGTACAAATCATAGTTCTAGTCTTTAAAAGTCAAAGACTGTATGTTCCTTAGACACTATGCAATCACTGTGATTAACTTTTCCAATTACTAAACAAGGAAACAAAAAAATGTTAATGAGCAAAGGTAAAGTTTTTCCTGCCTATGCCTTTAAGGCATATATGGGGAGTAGAGCTATAACTCTACTCATTCTTAGCCTCAGCACTAGATGGTGTTGAGTGGTTAACTTCCACGCTCTAGTCGCTTTACCCCATGGGATTGGGACCAGTACCCATTAATGATAATGTGTACAAAAGCTAAAAATGAGAAATTATAAGTAGTGAATGGAACATACATTTTAAGTAACAAATATATAAGAATTAACTATAAAACAACTTCCAGATATAAGAATTTTATAGTGCTAAATAATAACCCACCCCACATGCACAACTGAATTCTGAGTGTATCTGCAGTGACAGCATTAGAGTTCTAAGGCAAAGGTGGACAGACTGATTATACTTTCACCAAGAGCACATTTATGTATTGTTAATATAAAGGTGTGTGTGCAAAAACAGGTATCAATCCTCAACAGCTACACATGACACAAATCCAAAATATTCTCACTATGATCCATACATTTCTATTGGCACTTTATCAGATTTACTAGTCCATTTGAGCATTCTGCAATCACATATGCAAGGCTTCCTGGACTGCCACATAATTTTCTTAGTGATGGCTCCTCACATGATCTTTCAGAGTTCCAAATGGCTGGTAGTTTAGAACATAGGGAGTGGCATTCACAGAATCCTCTGTGGCTTGCATATCAACCAGTATGTACAGTTTGTACTTCCTCTGTATAGCATAAGATTGTTTCCACATCTTTACAAAATGGGGGCACTGTTCTGGCCTTCTGCTTCTTCTGAGGTGTACTGTAATGCCATTCTCAGCTTTGTTACTTTGTTCTAAGGCAGAAATGGTGAAATCACCAGTCATGACATTCAGAACGAAGTCACACTCAGGAGCATGTGCTTCAAGAAGCTATGATTTCACATCAATATGTGACTTTGTGTTCATCCACTGACCAACAAAGAACTGAATAGCAACATACTTTCTGATATTTCAAAGTCAATATTATTTTCTGCATGGGACTGTGTCTGATTTCAAGCTCTGCTAAAACTCTGTAACCATCACTCTTTGGTCATATTTGATGAAACATGAACATCAAGGTTTTATGTTTTGTTGACCATGCATTCCTGTATAATCTTTTTCAAATGACGCCAACTAGGTGCACACATAAATATACTAAGAAGCAGTGTGCACCTAGTTGGCTTCAATTGAAAAAGATGAACTTCAAGTTTGTTCATTTGTGCTGATGATTCTTGGTTGACCATTATCAGGCAGATCAGTACTGTCAGTTGTCAACTCTTTAGTGTTTCACCCAGTGCTTAACATTGCAGGAACCTGTGCACAGATCTCCTTACACATGACAAAGCTGACTAACAATGTTTGCAGCCATATGGTTCCTCTTAGCATGAAATTCAATCACAGCATGCTGATGAAACAAAATATTACTGACAGGCAGTTTGTTGTAATAATTTTATTGGTACACTTGGGCATGCCATTGTACTTCAGGTTGGAAATAAGAGACGATACTAACAGCCACATGATTCCTAGCCTACAATAAGTTGCTCTAATACGTGCTTTCAGTATGGTACTTGTATCTGGTACCTCTAGATTCTGAAACTTGCTTTAGGAAATGACTCTACAGAAAGTTATTATATCCAAGACTTACCAATTGGCTCCATGAGTTGTGTGATAGGAGTAGCTGTTCCACGATTGGAAACCTTCAAGAATTTAGGAAAGATGTTAGGAATCAATGCCTTGTCACTTGTCCCATTCAACAACATGTTAATAAGAAACTGTCTCTGGGGGTTGGGTTTGCCATCTACAAGAGCCTGTAGCTCATAAACATGGGAGTCACTAGCCTCCCCCGGAGTCTTCGGATTAGGGCTCGACCGTGACACAGTCCACTGGAACCTTATCACAATCAGTTTGGCTGGAAAAACAGAAAGATAAGATAGACTGAGGCTTGTTCAGAACATAAAGCTGAGGAGAATATTTTTACTTATGTAAGAGGAAGTATTAGGTGGTCTAAAAAATGCACGAGGAGCTTCATAACATACTGTTAGGGAGTTCAAATCAAGTATGATGAAATAAACAAGACACAAGCACGTACAGGGCTCTTATAAACATAATAAAGAACTTTGTTTGAATAACAAACAAGCGATTCAATTACTGAGTGATACAAAGGATTATGTTCCACATGTTTCACTAGTGTTAGGTGTACATTTAAAATGACAAATAGGCCAAGCAGGCAAATATCCTTTGCCTGCTTGGTGTGAGGGAAATATTTTGCCAGTTTGGCCAGGACTGAACAAGACTTTCTTTGCAAGCACTTTACAACTGTTATCCAGAACATCCTCCAGTTAGTTGCATATTCTTAATTGTAAAATTCCAAAACAATAATGGAAGCTAGTGTCACCTTGCTCACAATGTTTTAATCTGATCAGGTGATGTTTCTATCAGCCTGGACTGCCTTTGTAGGCCCTAGCAGTAACCTACTTCTCCAGCAAGGCACTTGGCTTCCAATACTACTTACTGGACAGAAGATCTGCAATGAGGTTGTCTCTATCAGGCTGAGAGATGCCCCACACCATCCTTGAAGAATTACTCATTCTAACAACTGCAATATCTGTATGGTCATAATCGGATAGGAAAGTTAAGGCAGCTCTATTTGTCAAGTATGCATTGTTCAGTTTATTCCATGTCTGTACACTCATTCTGCAACATCATCAAAGAAAAACTGGTGTTTCATACAGTACAACTATGATAATGATAAATCATCATATGAGGAAAAAACACTGGACATACAATTTAATGTGCAACTGAGACATACTGTAGCAAGGACAGTTACTGTTTTATGAAAGGGAATATTTGATAACAGTGACTGCAGCTGTCCCCATTACACATGCAGTACTTAATGTGTGGTAATAAGTTCCAGTGGTGTACTAAGAGGTACTGGAATCCCTGTAATAAGCGGGAGAGGGCTGCAATCAGGAGACTACCTGATCTCCAAGTCAATGTCTGGAATCATGTTGGCTGATGCAGATTGTAAGAAAGATGAATGACTTGACCCTGCTACAGGTTATGTTGATATTGCTGTGTGGGGGAGGTAAATATTCTTTATTAATGCACAGTAATGTTTAAGAAATTTAAATTGAAAAAAGGCACACTGCCATAGGAAATATTCTGCATTAACTTTAGTGGAAGGGCCTCTAGATATTCTAGTACATCTCTGAACATGTACTGGTAAATGCAAATATAAAAACATGGCTAGTTATTCCTCTGCATATGTTGTTATTATTTGTACTGATTTGCTGTAACACTGTTGACAAATATGATTTAACATTAATCTCAAATATCGTTCTGAATATGCAGTAGCTTCAAAATTTTTTTGGAATTTGCTGGTATAATACCTGTGGTATAACTGTGAATAAAGAAATGTATATTGACTTCCTTCATTGCCTCAGGGATGCGGTCTGAAGGAAATGCCCTGAAAAATGGAGAACCAACAGCTGGTTTCTCCTTCACAACAATGCTCCAGGACACCCTCAGTTTTAGTCAAGGATTTCTTAGCACAGAACAATGTGACAACACTGGTGCATCTCCCATACTCTACTGACCTGGCTCCAGCTGATATTTAACTTGTCCCTTGACTAAAATCAGCATTGAAGGGATGGCGCTTTTGTGAAGCTACTGACATAAATAAGAATGCGACAGAAGAGATGAAAAGGCTTTCACAAAATGGTTTCCAGGAATGTTTCCAACACCTTTAAGGTTGCTGGCAGAAGTGTCTAGATGTGCTAGGGGATCATTTTAAAGCTACCACATATGTGCAGTCACTTGACTGATTGACATTCACATCAGTGTGATATATGCCACAACTTCTAGAAGCACAGCTCCAAAATTTACCAGACAATACTTCACTCACACTTACTTGTCAAGAGTGCTGAAACTGTTGTTCTGTGCTGACATTTTATAAATGGGCTGATAGTTACCAATATCCATTTTAACTGTTACATCATGTGGGAGGTTAGGTTGGCCAACAGTACTGCCAAGAGCAAATAAAACCAATGGAAACCAGATGATAGCAATGATAAAGAACAGAGCACCACCTCCCATAAGGTATTTGACTAATGGTTTCTTCTTCTCCCCACGAGCCTGTGGATATTCAGACTCCATATGCCTTGCACACTTGTGCTGAAATATGTTTGCAAAAATGTCCTCCATCTTCAGCCAGTCCCAAATCGTCATTGATGTATCAGTCCACATCCAGTCCATAAGTGCACGAAGCTCAAACAAGAAAGGCACAGCCATAAACCTGCAAAGACATGCTTTGCCTCACTCCACAAACCTTGGACATTCCAAGTTAAAATTAATTACAAGCCCTTCTACTACTTCCACTGCAGAAACTGTATACAAACCGCACATTGGTAAACTCCTCATTTGTAAATGTTACAGGCACTTGAAGTAACACTTTTGTGCAACAAAACACAACCACACCAGCTGTGACTCATACGTGGACTGAGATTTGGTTATGGTGGTGACAGCTCACAATAATATCACTCAACTTAATCAGGGTTTACAGCTCACTTAATTCAATAAATATGTTAATAAACTTACTGCTGAAGATAGGACATATGCCTCAAATTTGGCCACTTGTATGGGAATTCATATAAAGGGCATGGTACCATAATATACCCAAATTTTTCCCTTTTAGAAGTTCAATAAGGAATCATTAGCATATAGGCAGGTATCATTTAATGCCACAGTTATGTTCCTGAAAAATTCAAACAAATCAAACACAAAATTCCCAGTTAAAACAGTGTATTTCCAGGGGGTGGGGGACCTACAACCTCATGCTACATAGCATATGACTATACCACTAGTGGAAACACAGATTTTTAGAGTATATATGTATTGTATATACCATATCTATACATTTCTATACAGTACATGCACATTTCTACACAATATATTTATTCATTTACTTATTTCTAATGCAATAAAAATGTAAGACTAACATCCAGAGTTTTTAGTCTAGTTCATACTGTGGTACACACAAACACTCCCTGCTTCAGATTGTTAGCATTTAATGTTATCTAAACACTTAGCATTTTCTTGCATTCTATCAGCATTATCACATTACATAGTACATGTACTACTATAAGCATGTCTAACATTATGGCATATGTCAGCAGTTTGTTCACCCTTTTCAAGTCAGCTTATTACGTCTTAACTTCTCTTATATACCAATTGCCTTTCACAGAGTTTTAATTTGGATTGCATTAAGGGATGTGGATTTACATTTCTCACTCACGTTGGGAACAAAAGCCAATGCTGTTGAACCGAAAAATAAATGAGCCATGATACTGCATCACCAACATAACCAATGCATACTTGTGACCAACAGTGTGACAGTGACATCACTTTCTGCTAACCTAATACACAAGATAAATGCAGACTTGGATTGTCTATGCCAAATCGCATTAAACTAAAAATTATTGTGTAAATTTAAAAAAGTGGTGTAAATTTTCAAGTTGTTTAAGACCTGCCTGTAATTAACTGGAAATACATAATAAGAAGGGCATCAAGAGAGAAAGCAGATTCATATAGTGCCCTAGGGATACAATGACTCCGTACCCTTTAAAAAGGACCATGTTTAGGCCATTGTAGCGTTTACACAGCACATTTCCAAGGATGCGAGTGGGATATCCACTTCTTATTTGATATGCTGAAAGAAGCAGGTAGAAGCATTTGACCATGTACCACATCTGTGGCGGCAGCTCAGCATTGAATTGCCTGCAACAAAACCTCCACCATTAGTAAAGAAGTTCAATTTATCACATTCTACTAAACTACCTGTGAAATGAAATGAAACACATAAATACTTCTCAAAATTTCAAAATTACATACCATTTTTAAATATACCTTTGCAAGTGGTAATTAATAACAACTTTTAATTTCTACTAAATCACAGTAAATAAAAATGCATCATTTTCCTGTGTCCCGATATAACAGAAAATTGTGCATCCCATGTACATTTTTTATGTCTGTCTCCAACCGTTTTACACTCGGCAGTCAGGTGTAGAAAACATGTAAATTTTTTAATAATACCATCAAATCTACACTCTCTGATGTTCTGTAATTACTAGAAATTATTATACTTCTGCTGCATTACTACTCATACAAGGAGAAGCAGTTTCAGAACACCTCCTTTTAACTCTGATATATATGCTGGTGCATATATATATATATATATATATATATATATATGTATGTATGTATATGCAGAGTCTGTGTGTATATTTTCATGCAAACAAAAGTGACTAAACTTGGGATACACACTGCATAGGTACATCATACAACTCTGCTTTTACTATGATGTACAAGTATTAATATTTCTTTGGCTTCAAGACATATGATACTTGCTTCTGTCAGTATAATCATTGCACACAGTAAGCCATTTTGGAGAAGCACTGTGATGCTAAACCAACTTACCAGTTTCCACAGTACTTCATATGCATATTATACCACTTGATCCTAACCCTATGCCACCCTCTAATTTCCTTCAGTCGGCAAAAGCAACATGATAGGCATAAGAAATTGGAAGTAGGTTGTAGGTGTTCTGTTTAGGAAAAACACAGATACATTTCTTTGCTAGAACATTAGGAAAATTCAACATTCAATTGTAAAGCCACTGTAGGATACGGGGAAAATACAAGCACAGATTTTTCTGCACAGGTGAACTAGTAGCAAATACAATCACATTTTCCTGATCAGACTTCAATTTAAAACATATATATTACATTCATTACTTTATATCATATCTTTTGAGTAACCCTTACATTTTATTCTAAGTTTCCATCAGTTACAACTCTGTAACCATTCAAAATTTGACACATGTTTAAATGAATTTTTTTGATCACAAAGACCTAGGAAATCATTTCCTTCTGATGAATCACCCTGTATACTCACATTAATGGCATACATGATTTAATTTCAAAACCATGTTCATAAAACAAAATAAATTTTTCCAGTACATGAATAGGTAGTATGAAATCTACTTAGAAGTGCTTGTTTTTCCCTGGAGAGCTTTGTAGTTTTATAAAGTCCTTTAATTTGGTCAATTCTTGAGTAAGCCTTGTTTGCCTGGTAGATAACAATAGACTTGAAAATATACAAAAGCAATTTGTTAATTTATTTTATAGCCACCTTCAGTCCAATTATTCTCACACTTATGACAAATGTTTTACAACGGAAAAAAGCTGTCACTCTGCCACAGTTCCTGTTATGTTTTGTATACCTATATAATAAATTAAAGACTTCTCAATTTTCACTATATGGAATGGCATAAGATTAACCTTCAGTCAGATGTGTCAAGACGGTTACTGTTCTTGTGGTTGGGGTTCATCCCTGACCACACTTATTCATGGACACTTGGCTACATGATACCACAGTCATAATTTATTTCCTCATTCATACTTTGTTTTGCATTTAGACCATTCAACTAGTTCTACAAATCATGAAGATAGAAGTTTAACTGAAATTTACATATCACTGTCTAGCGTAAAACAGAAATATAAATTGCAAATCTTTAAAAAATGTGCACGGATTGAATTTCCTTTCATTTATCAATACTGAATATTAATTTTGCATCTCATTGTGACAGAAATTACTGAAAATTATTTAAGTTTTGCAGAACAACTTCAATGCACAAAGTTATCATGTAATCACATTAAGTAAATATAATAGACATAAATACAAACAGGTTCAACATTTTGTGCTCATTTGTTGGACAACATTAATTTCACAGATTCCCTACACTGCAATTTGTTGGACTGGTTCTAACAAGTAATTCTTAAATCAAGGAAAATTTCCGTTATTGTAAACATGCATGTATGCCATCTACCAGCTGAATGTATTAATTACATTATTAAATTTGGCACCTGCTTTCTCTACTAAAATATAAAACTTTCTCAACCTCTAGAGATTCCAGAAGGACCAAAAGTAACCAGAGGTGGCTGCCTGGCCAGCCAGCCAGCACAGCACAGAAAAGAGTGAATGCAAAGGGTTAATGGTCACCCTTCCCCATTTAACACTCACTACTATAATAAAATTATATAAAAATCATCTCCTGTTTTTGGGTCATTATCAGCATAACAGCTCTGTTCCAAACAGTGCACTGCTCATTCTTGTTTTCAGTAACATTAATGACCACATATGGGTATGCAAATACACACACCTTTTTGTTTCGGGAAGGAAAGTAGTTTTACTTTCTATTTCTCTTTAAGAAAGACAGGAAAGCAAGTTTGCTTGCTTGCCTACTTACTTCTCAGTGACTAGAGGTAGAATGAAGAACATCCATATGTGAACTCCAACTACAAGCAAGAACTGGAACACAATCTTTCCAAGAATATATTTACGCAAGTACAGTGCTCGGTCCACTACAATAAGAGCAAACTGCAGGATCAGCATAATGAGGAATGGAACAGGAACCTTGTTCTCCTCCAGATATGCAGAAACTCCTCCTTCACCCAGGTCAGACTGGAAATCAACAGCAGTTTTACAAACATCATCATTTCAGTAGATTGAAGTCTCTGACAAAGACTGACACACTTTCTTTAGGGTGCCACTTTTCCTACTTATCCAAATAATTAAAAAAAGTGCAACTGAAGCTCATCTGATACAAAGTGGTAAGGAGGACATTTAGACCTAAGAAAAAATGAGGCAACAGGGAAGAGAAGAAAATCACATAACGAACAGCTTCACAGTTTCATTGTAAAGTTGTCCTTGTGTCTGCCATGAGGCAAATAGGGGATACAAAGGCACAGTTCCACTCATTTCTAATACCACTGGCACTAGATGCTGTAAATGGTCAACTCCACACTCTCACAGTTTTATCCCCAGAGACAGAATCCCTGGTACCCACTGAATATGGGGATACATAGGTCCAGAGCCTGTCTTGATAATTTGGAGAAGTGAAAAATCTCTTGCTCCTGCCAGGATCCGAACACTGAACCATCCAGCTCATAGCCTAGTCACTTATATACCAATTATGCTGTCCTTACTCCCTCACCTATTAAAAGTGTTTAGTTCAAAAGAGAATGAAATGACTAAACTACGGTCCACATATAGGAGAAATCAGAAAGGAACATACTTAGTGAAAAAAAATACAGAAAAGAGGGTTGGAAGACCCAAGCAGAAATGGACAGATATTAATAAAGCTTAGAGAATAATGGTGTGAAGCTAAAGAATGGAGCCAACTGACTCAGGAAACATCTACTTCAGCCTCTTATAAAAAAGGGTTTGTGATGCAGTAAGGCAAAACATCCAGACTCCTATTCAATGGGAACCAGGGACTCTTTCCCCAGGTGTAAGGTGGCTAGGGTGTGAAACTGACCACTCACTGCCATCTAGTGCTGAGGCTAACAATGAGTGCCTCTGTAACTCCAATCCCTCTATATGCTTTCATAGCATGCATAAGGACAACTTTACAAATCATATATGTGACAGTGGAGAAAAACATATAGAATTTTGGTGGGAAGCCTGAAGGAAATAGACAATGTGTAAGATCCAGGCACAGAGGGAAGGATGATATTAAAATAGATCTAACAGAAACAGGATCGGACAGTGTGAACTGAACGCAAAAAGCTCAGTACAGCAATAAATGATGGGCTCTTTTGAATATGGTTAATGATTTTTCAGGTGCCACAACACATGGAGAATTTCTTGAATAGCCAATAAAATATTAGCTTCACAAGACAGACAGTGCTCCTTGGAGTTCGTGTCTTAGTTGTGACAAAGATCAAAATGACATTTTTTTTTTTTTTTTAACTTTTAATAGACACTCTGAATATCAAATCTAGAGTTCTGCAAAAATGGGGGGTCACAGAGAAATGATTTCCTCCACTAAATGCACTTAATGCAAAGAACGTGTAATGAATTAACAATGTGCACATAAAATTTGAGTTTGAATTTGAAAAATAGTCATACATGGATATGACAAGGCTACTGCATGCCAACTAAAAGTAAGCTTATTCATCAGTTCAGTGCATTGGAAAATATATATGATTATGGCATACTGATTTCATTTTACTGTAATGTGGCAGGGTCTTTGAACTCCTACTGTAAGAACACTCAGCTGGTAGTTCAATGTACTGGAAAATATGCATGTTTCAGTCAAGTCAGCTGCCTTACTCTAAAAAACCCACTGTAACCAGGTGATCGGCCTCATTCTCGTGACTATTATTTGTCATACCTACATATTTGGTCTACGTACGATATTGTGGAGAAAGTTCTGACTTTGATACCAAGGAAGAAACTATTATGTGCAAAAGACGTTTGTTACTTCTGCTACTCAAAAGGTAAGCTGTGTTGAACATGTTTAGAAAATCTTTTACATTCATCTCCATACGAGTTGAGCAATTTCGGCTAACTTCAGTTTAGGAAAATTATTTTGAAATTAATTCTAAATTTCTGGCATATACTGGGTTATATAGAGAAGGGCAAAGCACTTATTTGATTAACTACTAAATTCAAATTTCTTTTACTTATTTTATTGTATTCGTGTAAATTAACAGTTGTTTATAAACTTCAGCTTTATCTTTAGGTATTAAATATTTTCTTTTGGTTAATTATTACTTTTCACTTATGTAATTAACGTACTTTGGCCATCTAGTTATGATATCCTTGAGTACCAGATAAGTTGACCCAGGAATATGATTGAGTGTATTTATATTTTATTATACTGTACGATATAGTAGTTTGTCAGATTCCTACTATCCAAATTTGGTCAGAATCTGTCTGGTGGCAGCTACCAAAATTGGAGACCAAGATGTTGAGGTTATTAGTCAAAGTCTCTTAATCTGTAGTACCTTAGCAAGCAGGATACAGTTAAGTTGGAGTACTGTCTCAGGAGGCATTACAAATGTATAAAAACTGATAGTCAGTAGTGACTTAATATAAATTTTCTATAAATGGAAGACAATGATATGTTACTTATTACTATCCTGAAAAGTTAATGTTGTATATGATGAAGAAAATATGTACAATATAAACTCACTCCAAATGATGCAAAGCCAAAGATGACAACCATGAAGTTGAAGAAGTCACAGAGAAACATTAGTGCATACACATCAACAGTAACACGCTGGGCTCTGGACAGCAGGTGAGCGAAGAAGACCTTCACTGAATCACAATATCGCTTTGAGCTGAAAATAAATTTACACAGTTAATGAGGAGCAAATGGAGCATAACAGGTAGCAGCTGTACTCAGAATGACCTGATAGTTGCCAGTGATCTTAGAAGTCCAAGACTGTAGTACATGATGGAGAATCACAGCTCATTTTGGGTGCTCCAGTTCATATAAAGCACAATGGACCTAAATGTCACAGTTAAGGTCACAACAGACCTTGACTTGATGTGAAGTTTTTGGTAATGGTGCCATGTCTAGGATCAAGAATAAAATCCACAATGACAATGATGACAATAAGATGGAAAATTTGGTGAAAGAGGTAACCCTTTTTGTGGGGTGAACTTAAAGGAAGGCTGGTCACTTTACACATGACAGTGACTCAATTACATCACAGTCAGAGAGGGCTAAATAGAAAATATGCTAATGCAGGCAGAAAAAACAAAAAATGATTCAGACTAATATTTGGTACACAGATTATCAAGAGGGCTACACACTAAAGAATCTGAGCTAACTGTATAATTAACAGAAAAGAATGAAAGAATATTAAGGAAGGATTGAAAGGTACAAAGAAATTACACAGCTATGTTAATATTTATAGCTGAATGGACCAAATAAAGATGTCCACAGTAGAAGCAATGATATTGATTAAAAATGGCAAATTCAGACAGAAAGTTATGAGTTTAATCATGGGATAAAAGCAGGAAGACCAAAAATAGAGCAGATTACTACACATGTCTGTGCACCAGAAAAAAGGTAGGGAAGAACCTGCAGCTACATTACTGTACTGCAAGAAACTGCTGTGAACAAATAAGGATATCTTCTAATAAATGGTGGAGATATACATGCAACAGTATTCAGATCAAATTCTATGGCTTGGTGAAAGCACTCCATTAATTGACAAAACTTAAACAAACTGGATGGTGCTTTGGAACCTGTTGTGATGACTCCATCTTTCACGCAGCAAATTAGCAGTGCAGACTACTATATTTCTGCGAACTTAGGACAGAAGACTTACTTCATTCTTAAACCAAAGTAACAGCTGCTCCAAAGAACCTAGAATTCCATTAGACGACAACTTCTTTGCACATATAATTAACCACATCATTATTGCACACAAGTATTACTGTTATATTTACAGACAGTAGTGGAAAACACAGTAACACACACACTGAAGAGCTCCCTCCACCACTGACAAAAGGCAACAAGTATCATTTTATGTTAAGAACATGACAGTCATGCATGAAAACTTGTTATATCATCAATGTTTCAGAGATGTTATTTCTTACATGCTTAAACCTTAACTGTAGTTGCTAAAGTTTCAGACATTTCCACATAGTACGTGCAACTATTCAGAGGTATTAATCCAAGATAGTACTGGTGCTGAAAAAGAAAAGAAAGCCTAAGGAAATAAGGATTTTAATCTGAAAAAGTGATCTCAGCTGGTGAAGAAATGAAAGAAGTTACAACTATTCAGTCTTAGTGGATACTTACTCAAATTCATGTAAAGTAAAAAGTAACCCATATAATGAAAGAACAAACAGTCAATACTGAAGATTCACTATCACTGTTGTTGTACAGAGTATAAGAGGACATATCTATGTGTATACAAGAATGTATGCATACATGCCAACAAGAAGGGGGTGGGGATACTGATTCAAACTAGTAGTTGATTTCCACATAAACAGTAGTCTACAATCCATTTAATTACCAGTGGGTGCAGATGTTCAAGTTAAGTGATGTAGCCTGGTCTTCACCTTTGTTTTGCCATGGAACTTATCACATGGCTTGGGAAAGTCATAATCCTTAAGTGAGGTTTTTCTTCAGACATACTGGTGTCTCTCCTTATTAGGTACGTGACATATCACAATTAATTGAAGGCACAGAAATGCTACATATGGAAAAATGGAAGGAAATCATGAATGAGTGGAATTACTCCTACTTCACGCCTGATTTCAGTCATATAAAATTCTACATGTTTCATTTTTGTTGCGCACATGACCATGATGTTACATAGTACCAAGTAACACGTAAGTGATCATGGTTGGTAAGAAGTGGAAGAAATTAGTCACAACCTGTTTTACCTCTGCTGTAGGAACTAATATGTACTAATGTAAAAGGATGTAAAATGATATTCCAAAGTTCCCAAGAATTCAAAGAACTAAGTACGATATGTTGGTACTTACGCCACTATTAGGAACCCAGGGATGTGATCACTAGACTTTTCCTCATTTGTGTGAACCACAATCAGATTGGAGGCACTTGGCTCTTCATCAGCAGACCTTACATGACCTCCTGGTTCAGAGCGATCTACGGTCATCTTGTAGGCACTGAGATGTCTGCCTCCCTGTGTCACCACCTGATAAGTGCAAGTGAGGTTGCATAATGCTATAGGATTAGTACTGTAAATTAACACAACTTAAATGGTTTATGGCACCATGAGTCTTATATGTGGTAATACCTACAAGAATACATGGTATCATAACACAGAATGACATAATCCAAATATTCAATGCTATGAAAATCTTGCGTCTCATCCAGGACTTAGTACCATTAGTGCTTTTGAAGCAATGCAACCTTCCTGACTAAAATCATAACAGATACACAATTATTATACAATATACAGATATCATTAAGATACAAAACCTTATTTGAAACAGTTGTGTTGTGGTGAATATTTCATAAAAGAGTCTACAAATGACAAGCAATTTCCACCAATGTGCAGTGATATCTATAGTACTCAGCCTTGGACAACAGATTTGGAACTGCAATAAATGAAGATCAATGCAAACAAATCAGGGGACAATACAGCCATAGAACATTAATACTCCTAAGAAGTATACCTCTACACTGTTTTGTAGAACAACAACACTATATAGGGTTATTAATGATTTACTGACAAAGCTGCAGGAGATGACTTGCTAGGTCTTGTCACCAAAAACATTCTTATATACACGTATCCAATTCTGAATGGTTATAGCATTATGAATGCTTGAAGCTTAAAATAAATGGTAAGGATTACTGAAAATGTATGGCACATTACCTGATAAATTTAATGTTTAAATTTGACTTCATGCAAAAGTGCCATTAATTTTGAATGACCTATCCCTAAAGCATGTTTTTGAAAATTCCACACTCAACTGCAACTCACCTCACCACTCTCTTGTGAATAGTGTATGAGCAAGTGCAAGAGATTAGCCTGAAATCAGTTTATATCAAACATCATTTGGTGGTATTAACAATGCTTGTTCAAGTTCACCTACCATGTATGAATGGTTCACAGGAGTGCACTTACGAAAATTAAAGAAACCCAGAGCACCATAACCAGTGACAATAGAATGCATGTTGGTAGGACATGTTCTGATCACACAGACCTCAGAAATCATCTCCTGCAGTTATGTCTGTAACTCATTAATCACTCAGTATATATGTGACACAAAGTACCATATCTCACCTGTTCTGATACATTGCCTGCTGAGGAGCGGCGACGCAGACCAGAACCTCGTGCGAGTTGGGACGATGACCCAGAGATACCCAGACCAGGTGCTGAATATGATAACCTGCTTCCTCCACGTTTTAGAGCAGAAATATCCTTGCCTGCAGAGGCAGCAGCACTTGCTGTCAAGGTACCTTCCTCATCCACCCGGTGCTGACCTGCAGACTCTTCTTCTCTGTCCAAATGGAACTTCTGTTCTTTTTCTTTGAACACGACTGGGTCTTCATATGTAGTTTTCCATAATCCCAGCGATTTTAACATGTACCTGCAAAGAACCATTCACTCACTTACTGTATTCACATTCATGTAAAAAAGTTAGCAAGTGTATAGGTTATCCTGTGTTGTGATGGGATGTCTATGAATGACACACTGAGGTGGATGAGGAAATAACAGTCCATGGTCTGTTGTAAGGAACCATCCCAGTAATTTTGTATGCTGTTATGAAAGTCATGGGCAACCCAAGTCAGGACAGTTTCCCATTGCAGACTTGTCTCCACCAGCAACTTCATCTCAATAACTCTTTCCCTGGCCACTTGTGGTCTTGGTTTAATTTCATGCCAAATGTATTCTTGTATGTTCATATGCACTGATTGGTTTTATCTTCATATAAAGTGCATAACAGTTTTCTGTATACTACCAATATCTCTAGGATAGTGTCCACACCACAAAAATTTGAAATAAACTTAACGGGTTATCATTACTGAGGTGAAAGTTGTTTGGAATAAAGTAATGTATAACAAAAGACACAAACATCACAGTCAGGTAATTAGCACGTGTGATGTGTCCAGGAAGCCCTGGGTTCATTATTGTTCCACTGACTGACTGGTCTCAGATTTCACATTACTTTCTTCAGTCCCTCCAGGTGAATGGAAGGATAGTATTCACACTTCTAATCAGGCCACAATCACTTCCTTCTATATCCTTTCCAAATTATTCCTCACTAACCAACCTACCATTCAATTATACATGGCCCAAGGTACTGACTGCATAATGAAATAAACCACACATAAACAAAATAAAATGGATATAAATTGTAAGTTGAAATGGCATGCCAGCCAGGTGGAGATCTGGATTACAACTGTGTCAGGAAAAGGGTAAAAAAATAAAGATGTAAAAAATAAAGATTTTCCTCCATGTAATGCTCCTTTCTCTTCTTCTTCCTTGATGGCACTACAGTATCATGTGGACCTTTGCCTCCTTAATTGATTTCTCCCAACCAGGTCTGTTTTTTGACTTCTGTCTCCAGTTTTTAATTTTGCATCTATAGTGTCAAGAAAAGGGTCAACAAATGTAAAAACAAATAGTTTTCTTCCACGTAATGCTTCTTATTCTTCTTAGATGACACTACAGTCTAATGCGGATCTTCGCCTCCTTAATGGACTTCTCCCAGTCAGTTAAGATATTTGAACTTTCTTTCCAGTTTTTAATTTTGCATCTATTAATATCTGTATACAGCTCCACAGTTTACTTACTGAGTTATCCTCCTACTCATTTCCCTGGAAATTACTATTAAACACTTGACTTACTTTTCTTTTACTATCCATTCTGTTAACATGACCAATCGCAATTCAACCATGCAAAGCATACTTAAGCTTCAAGACACATGTAACATGTATGTGTATTCTGAACACAAGTAAGGGCTAATGACCCTGGTGAACTGTTACCTGTGAAAAAATATGATGAGCAGCAGGAACAAGTCATATGTGGCATAGTTTGATTTTCTCTCAATTCCAATGATTCGAGGGGCGTAGAATGGGTTCTTCTCAAGTACCTCAGTTTCATTCCAGGGCAGGAACTCAAATTGGAACAGCCACTTCACAATCACAATAACCTGCAAAAACAAAACCGCCACTGATAATTCTGGCAATGGAAGCAACTATATTTCAACATTAATCACCAACAGCATGACTGAATGTTAAGTGACAACAGTGACAAATTTGGTTATGTTCATATACAGGACTTTTTGTAAGCCAACAAAACAAGGACCGGGATAGTCAAATATTCAACAATACAGTGGTCTGTAAAATGGTCTGTACTGTATGACTGCTGTCTTTGCATTGGTCACTCCACATGCAACAAACTGCAGCCACTAAAATTTGTGTGTGGTAGAAGCATGCAGAGGTCAATTGTTCTTTCAAAGTTGATAGTTGCTCCACTGGCCATGAAACTCCCTGCACTTTAGAAACTTGAGATTGTTTAAGGTATTCATAAAATCTTTCCAATGAGTTCTATACTGTATCAGGTGAATCCAGTCTGCAGCATCACACCAAATTTCTCTAGGAATACCCTACCATTTATGTCTAAGTCTCCCACATGGTCTCCTTCCTTGAGGACATCTGAACAAAATTTTTTTTACGAATTTCTCTGCCCTTATGAATGGTGTTTGTCTTTTCCATCTTATTCTTAATTAAATTATCCAAATAACATTACATAAACAGTAATAATTACAATCATTTCAGTGACATCTGCCATTTTTAAATGTAGTGTTTTTCAACCAACTGTATATCTGAAGCAAAGTCTAAATATGTATTTAAGGATTGAAAAATTGTTGTTTTTATTGTGAAATTTAGATGTAGGTCACACTTACCTAACAAATTACAGTATGGGCTCTACAATGTTTTATTCAACAACAACTCTCACCAAACACCACATTTATTATGAAATTACAAATTATGTGAAACAGAAAATAGGTGAAAAATTACAACAACGTGAAAATCTCTCCATTCCCATCCAAAATATACTATATATTCCATACCTCAGTGTAGGCAATCATAGTGACCCAAAAAGTCCTGGTGGGTCTTGGGAATGTGAGTGTTCCCCATAAAAACACCATGAGTGGCAGAGGTAGAGACAAGATGGTGGCCGATTTTATCTGATAGAGGAACACCATGAAGTAACACACAAGGTCCGAGTGTGAGATGATGGCAAACCATAGGGCCAGGGCAAGTCGAACAATGGGAACCTGGTCTTTGGCACTCAGCTCCTGTGATTCATCCATCTGCTCAAGACTCACTGGTGGCTGATGGCTAAAAAATATTGAAAACATTAAATCATAATCCCATTCACACTATAAACTTCATAAGCCAAGCATGTTTTTGCCATCCAATAGATTGCCATCTTTCTGCAAACCTTTCCCTTCAGGTAAACTGAATCAGTTGATTAGGCAGATAGTGGTAAACTACCACATCTCCATCCAGTTTTTTTTTCTGTACTTCAAGCTCATATTGAGCACAAAGATCTGTTCCAGTTGTAGGTGTTATTCAATTTTTGTGAAACATCCAACTATTTTTTACAGCCAATTGAATGAGACTTAGACAGGACCCCAATTCTAATATCAATGGACAGTGCATGGATTTGTGCTGTGTATGGAGTGATATTTCCCACATTTCAGAGACAGTAATAAACACTTTTCACAGTGTGATGTGTTTACAACTTCACACTAAATTATGCTGGTATAAAAGTGAACATTCTGGAATCATCTTGCACTCAGTAAATATACTAAACCAAAACTGAATTGCAGTATTAAAATGGAGGGATGTATAATTAAACCTACTAACCTCTCAAGTAAATGAACAAAATGTCCAGTTGTAAAGGGTTGGAGATGCCATACAGAAAGCCTAATTTATCTTAAACATTTGTCAGGATTAATACAGGAGAAATCCATACAATTAAGTGTCTCCAACTGTGTGAAAATTGGTGCCTAGAGGTAATTTAAATTCAAAGGTTTGATCACATCAGGATATAGTGAAGTTAATGCAGATTTCAGCTTCAAAAGGTTCATATGTTCACAACTGACATTCTTGCAAGAAAGCAAAACAATATATTAATAGTAGACAGCACACTTGTAAAAGAGTTAGGTAATATTAATTCTTAAGTTTAACTCCTAAGGAACAATAATATGTATTATTCAGAATTGTCACTGGTCATGCCCATGAAAACAATACATATGACAACTGTGGTCTTGTGGGATGTGACACCCATGTGTGTTGGTAAATAGGTACCAAAGTTGTGGAGGCGCCTCAGCATCTACCTTTGCGATACTGTGAAAATTTTAAGTCAACTGCAGTTGCAGAAGGAAGAACATTTCCAAAAATGCTGTCTTCTAACAACAATTCTTCCAATATATAAATGTGAAAATACTATACCTGGAATCTGTGAAACTGGGTGGCTAATTCTCCTGCTTTAAGACTTAGAGCAGCTGGAACCTGCCTTTATTTTCATGTTTCAAAATAATGAACACTGATGATGGCATGATGAATGTATTTGGCAGGCATCTATTGTCATCATGATTCTGTACTTCAACACAGATTTCCTGATTTATAAGTCCAGGTAAGGTGAAGCCCCAGATAATGAGCAAAGCTCAGAATGTGCTGGCAGGTCAACCTTTGCACATTTTGGTGGTGGTGACATGTGTAACATAAGTAGAATGATGACTAGCAGGGAAACCCAAAATACTCAGAGGAAGTCTACTCAAATATCACTTCATTCACCCCTAAACCTACAGAATGCTGTGGAATTAGAGTTGGGAATCTGCGGCAAGAAGTGGAAATCTAACCACCTCAGCAATCTAGTGGCCAAAATGTATGGCATGTGAAAAGTGTTATAAAGCCAGGAAATGTACTTGGGAAAAAACCAGTTACTGACACTACACTTCACCGATATACCTAACTGTACTATATTAAAAAACACAGTATTTACATCACTCATAAGGGTGAGCAAAAAATATTATCGAAGATTATGATTTTTCAAGCAAAAAGAACAGGTGAACCACACTGTTATGGCTCATGTTATAATTCTACAGACACATTTGAAAGGGGCTGTTAGAGACAGTGAAAAGGTACAAAGCAAATAATGATTATGCTGCTGCTTTGACAACCAAAAATGTAGCCTCTTCAATATTGGCAGTTTTGAGATAATGGGCAGCCAAGGTTTCAACTGACATGGAACAAAAAGAAATCTAAAATTGTGGAGCTTGTGAATATGTTAATGACAGGCCACCCTTAAAATAATCACACTATCACATTCCAATTTTGCCAAAATAGATGCTACTTCTTGGCATATGAGAGGAGTTAAGTGACAATTTAGAAACCACTGTTGTAACATGGATTCCTAAACTGTACTCTGTCCTTGTAGACAACTTATGTCATTTGTTTTGTACTGTTTTGCTTACTTGAAATGTCACTACCATGACTGTTAGTTATGAAGCTTTATTATTCTCACTTTCAATCAAGGTTTACGTAAAACAAGTGGAACAAAATAAAGAAATTACCAGCCTAAGGGAGTATCACTGATTGTAAAAGGTTATATTGTATGGCATTTAGACAACAGTACATCTGGCAATTATGTGGAGGACGTAAGAAATGATTCCATGCATAATGGATGTCCTACAAAATAATTTTCCTATCATGGCTGTTGATGATCAGAATTGTATCCTTTACTTTAAACAGTTACAGTGGTACAAGTGTTCAGTCTTCTAGACTAACAGTCATGATGAAGCATATGATGAGCCCATGTTCTTGAGGATTCGAAGGTTCCTTTTAAAAACTGAACTTCAAGGTGGTGCAGTGTTCATGGTTACTCATCTGTTGATCTGGAGGCTCATTACCATGCTCCCATTCTTCAGCAGATCTGATTCTGAGGCAGCAGATCTGATTCTGAGGCAGTAGAATCTAATCCATTTTTTTAAAAGTGGATGTCTGTTGAGATACACTTTAATATTATTCTACAATTTACAACATTTTCTCCTAAGTGGTCTTATCTCTTGACACTTTCTAGTTAATATTCTGTATGCACTTCTAATCTCTTTCCACTTCTGTGCATCTTTCCTTTCAGTTGCTGTTCCTTGGCACAATACTGAACCAAACACACAAAATGAGAGACCAACAGTGTCACAACAACTATAAAAAAACACTGCACAAAGTGAATTATTGTATGGAGATTTCCTGAAATTTCAAAAAATTTGGCATGATTAAGCTTTAGACCTGTAACACCACCCTGCACTTACCATGCTGGAAGACACCATTAGGAATTTTACATGGCCAATGTAAGTCTAAGTACCATCTTTAGAGAAGCATCCATGCATCTGTCCATCTATATTTCATCTTCCATAACTACAATATTCAGTACAGGAAATCTACACTGTAACATATGATGTGATTTTCATTTTGGTTCTAAGTGGTCCAGACCACTTACTGTACAAAGGTGCAATTTTTGTAAGCCAAATAAAAAATATCAGAATTTAACATGCTAGGTCTCCTGAAGCACGAACTGAAAGATTAAGCATACCTCAGTTAAAGAGACTAGTAACACAGAATGAACCTTACTAAGCCCTTTGAAGAATAAACACTTGCCTGTACAGATGGTAGTACAATTGATGGGAGCAAGTAAAAGAACATGAGGGAATATGCACACATGCACCAAGTCACAAGGCAATAGACACCAAATCACACAGCATAATTGTTTCGTCACACACAGTGTCATAGTTTTTACTTATCCCACAAACACAATTTTGATGTCATATATTAGCCTGTCCATTACATTTTAATACCTCTCTTTGTCATATAAAATTATAGGGCCCCTTAAAATGGTCTGGCTATCACAAATGGGTCCATGGTACTGGGTCTTTCAGTATCTGTTCTACAGTTACTCAGCTGTCAAAAAAAAAAAAATCCCTGCTTTATGGCATTGAAACTTGCTGTAATTTACAGGCATATGAACAAATATTAATTAGTTAAAATATAAATTAAGACAAAGATAAAGAACATGTATTTACATTTCATACTGTTCCAAGTTTTGACACACATACAGGCCTATACAGTATACCTTTGATAAACCGAGTAAATTTAATAACCTTTACAGAAAGAGCAAGCACAATTGTGCAGAGCAGAATTTATTTACAGTATTTGTCATAGTAACTAGGTGTTTAAGGTTCACATCACACAAATATGCAGGTCCAACAAGTCATAAAATTTCAATATTTATTTCTGCTATAATAATACACAAGGAGAAGGAGAAGATAAAACAAAAAGTAAATTAAATTCTTTTTTTTAATCACCATATTGTTATTATATAGGAAACTAACTGGACATAAAAAATGATCACTTGTGGCTGACAGCAATACCCTGGTACGCCCTACAGCACATCTCATATATAACTCTGCTGCCTGAAGTTGGCACTATACACACACAAACAATGTGAAATTGGAAACTTCTTTACCTAGAGCGCAGAGAAATGACAGAGCACAGGTGAAGAAGGAAAAGACAAAAATGTGACAATCCAGAACTGATGAGTTGGGCCTGTTGTACATTGAAGTGCAAATGACATACGAGTCGGAGCATATATGAATTGGTTACTGGCACAGGAAAACCAAGCACATGAACAAAAACCTGTCCAATGTCACTGTGCAACATACATCTATTATGAAATGTTCTGGTATTGAACCCAGAGTTCAATTATATGTCAAGATATGGCATGATATTTGTTCAGAAGCAAACATTATAATTTAAATTCTTATACAGGCCTTTACATCTTGTAAATAATGCATTAAAATCAATGTGTGTGTGTGTGTGTGTGTGTGTGTGTGTGTGTGTGTGTGTGTGCGCGTGTGCATGTTACTCTGTCAGCAGGTGCAACAGACTTAATAAAATCAGAAGTTCTCATTATGACTGAACACAATGAAGTCATTTTGGGCTACCAGGTCATCTGTGAGGAAAGAAACTTTTGACATTTCAGAGACAGTTCCTAATGACAGATCCTGAAGCACTGCAGAGGTATGTGGCAATAACACAACTGTTAAACAAAGTACCCAAACTGACACTTGTGTCCCCCATTCTTATACACAGGCCTAAATAGTACTGAACAGTTAACAAAGAATTCACACATCCAAATTACTTGTTAAAAATTCTGTACATAACACCATTTTTGCACATATTTTACAGTATGTAGTAACTGCTACATTTTTATATGAGAATTTTTGGCACACACATAATTCATATATTAATTATGCCTTTCAGAATTACTTCTTTTTAATTACTGCATTAATCTGTGCACAGAAATGGAATTCTGGTTGCATTTTAACATTCTCCAGTGTAACTGAGATTAGTTTTCAAAGTGTTATGGAATGGAAATAAAAAACAATAAACTATTTTAACAACAATCATGCACCAATGAACATGGAACATTTAAAAATCCCACTCACAACAAGAACACAGTATCGAAACAAACACAATTCTTTTTCAGCAGCAGTAACTGTACATATCACTTAATCAGCACTGAAACGTGTCATTCTTCAGCAGACAGAAATCAAAACACAGACAATTCACAAGTCCTGATACAACCACGTCAAGAAGAGGAAACATATGCCAGCATAATAATAAAAAGAAGTGCTCTGTACGTTACAGAAACCAATGCCTTCGGCTACATCAGCGGTTCCCAAACTTTCTGTCTCCTAGCTCTTTCCCCCAAAAAATCAAAGTATTTGAACCACCATCCTAAATAGCTTCTAAAAGCTTAAATTACATAATTCTTTTTCTAATTACAAATCATCCACATCACCTACGTCAAAACTACACAGCTAAATTTTTCCAAGCTACTTCATAAATTACTCACTTACGAAGGCAAAGAAAGGCAGAAATTCTCGGTTCATTATATTGTGGTATCTTAAATGCAAACAATATATAGAACTGACTGTGAATGATACATTAGAAAGAATGTGGGGACATGGCCATGGCTTACACTAACACATTATTTCAGCATTTTCATGGAGGGACTGCTCTAAAGAAATTGTGAAATAAACCATTAACAATCCCTTTCTGCAATAAATATCTTGCAGCAAGATTCACCTTGGAATGTCCTGAATAATAACATGAATCTAATAATAATGAAACTGTAATCAACACAACTACTTGCCACTATGACACAATATTTGCCTTCACACAATGCCACATGTTTTAATCCTTAAGGGTTATCATCAGGACTGAATATTCAATAAGGATAGCAGTTAAAAACTTTGTACTGTCATATGAAAAAGATCTCGTTTTTATACCTTTATATACTACAATTACAGAATAGGATAGAATAGAATAGAATAGAATAGAATAGAACAGAATACAAGGAGGGTAAACACATTAGTGACCCATGCTCTTCGACCATATTTGATCCTGTGTGCAGCCCTTATTTTCATGCATCTAGCAGTCCTGCTCCTTGAATAAAATGCAGTAACCTGCTGATAGAAATGTCTTCAAAGGCACCTGGTTTCATGAAATATGGACTCAGGTGCCAAAATCTTAATGTGGCCAAAGCCTCACAAAGAATGTCTGAGGCCATTTCAGATGCCTGCTTGCATCTGTTGCACTTGGCACTGTTGTATCTGCCCCAGCTCATACATAGGTGTCCCTTCAAGTGACAGTGTCTTGTTAGTAGCCCTGTCACTATTCTTAGCCAGTTTCTGTTCAGAGTGAGCAATTCTCCAGCTCTTCTACCAGATGGTTTTTAAGAAAACCCTTAACCTGCCTTTGTTCATGCATGGACTTCAAATGATCCTCATGTTTCCTGTTTGTCCAGTCCCCAATTACTCCCCTGGCAACCTTCACAGATATTCCAAGTGCATGCTCAGGTCCTCTGAGTGGATATGAGGAGCTTTCTCTGGCTAAATAATCAGCTATTTCATTTCCATCATTTCTCATGTGTCCTGGCACCCATACTAGTTGAACCCTATTATGTTCTGCCAGTTTCAAAAGGGACTGATGACAATCCCAGAGTAGTTTGGAATTTATCTGGAAATTATTAAGTACCTTACTGGCTGCTTGGATATTCAAGAGAATGTAGATGTTCCTATCTTTGTAGCCCTTTTCTATATTCCCCATTATGCATGCCTTGATAGCATACAATTATGCCTGAAATATGGTGGTGTGGAACACAAGACTGAAAGCTATGCCCTTTCTCAAGTCCCATCTATACACCCCAGCACCAGTGCCTTCATCAAGTCTTGGACCCATCCATATACCAGACCAGGCCCCCTTTCTTTTCTGGGGTAAACTCATTTTGTCATTAACTCTTGTCAGAAAGCTGCCTTATCATACACATATCTCTGCACCATTTTATCTGTCCCAACAAGTACTACAATTATACTACTGTATTCTATATCAGAGCCGGTATTATTTGCTGATGACGCTAGTGTTGTAATTGCAAGCAAAAATTTTGAAAACTTCTGTTCAGTGACAAATTCGGTTCTCTCTCACACGATTAAATGGTTTGCTGCTATTAATTTAGTCCTAAATCTAGATAAAACAAATATAATGTAGTTCATAACAACATATACAACACATACAACATTATGTAATGGTTATACAGATAAGTATATAGAAGAGACAGTAAATACAAAATTTCTCGGTTTACAAACTGATAACCACCTAAACTGGAAGGACCACACTGAAAAAATGAGTCCTAAATTAAGTGGAGAACATGATGCCATTAGGTCGATGGTACATGTGAGTAATATTAACACTCTAAAAAAAAATTTACTATGCATATTTTCAATCTATTATAAAATATGGAATAATTTTTGGGGTAACTCCTCCAACAGTGGGAAGATTTTGTCCCCCCCCCCCCCCAAAAAAAACCACCAAAATTTTGTCTTTTGCACAACCCCACCCTTCAAATAAAAACCTATTTAAAAATTTTTAAATCACACTTCTTCCATACAA
>Ga0123357_10001111_pt1 | contig 27936 bp, 21 predicted proteins | sample TergutEmb28metaG_FD_89873 | JGI IMG/M metagenome (GOLD analysis project Ga0123357, IMG submission 89873) | Embiratermes neotenicus P4 segment gut microbial communities from Petit-Saut dam, French Guiana - Emb289 P4 | ecosystem: Host-associated > Arthropoda: Insects > Digestive system > Gut ...
ACCGCTGATGTCGACTTTGGTGATGGCGCCACGATAGCCCTGGCTCTGGTCGAAATTGACCAGGCCCGTGACCATGGCCTTGCGCGCCATGACCTGGAGTTTGGGATCGAGCGTGGAGTGGACGGAAAGGCCGCCTTCATAGAGTTTGGTCTCGCCGTAGCGTTCGAGGATGTCCCGGCGCACTTCCTCGGCGAAATATTCGCCGGCGAAAGTATGGGCGTCGTTGCGCCGGCTGGCCATGGCCAGCGGTTCCCTGAGCGCCTTGTCGGCCTCGGCCTGGGTGATGAAATTATTCTTCAGCAGCTGATCAATGACGTAATCGCGGCGCTCGACGGCGCGGTCGTGGTTGCGTACCGGATGCAGTTTCTCCGGCATTTTCGGCAAAGCCGCGAGATAGGCGGCTTCGGCGACCGTCAATTCGCTGACGGACTTGTCAAAATAGGCCAGGGAGGCGGCGGCGATGCCATAACTGCCAATGCCGAGATAGATCTGGTTGAGATAGAGTTCGAGGATCTTGTCCTTGGAATAGGCCTCCTCGAGCCGCCGCGCCAGCAGGGCTTCCTTGATCTTGCGGGTGACCGAACGCTCGGGGGTAAGAAAGAAGTTCTTGGCGACCTGCTGGGTGATGGTGGAGGCACCCTGGGTTCGGCGGTTGGAGCCGTAATGCGTCACCCAGGAGTAAATCGCACGCGCCATGCCGGTATAGTCAAGGCCGCCATGCTGGTAGAAATTCTTGTCCTCGGCGGCCAGGAAGGCGTTGATAACGAGCTTGGGCACCGTCTGGATCGGCAGATAGAGCCGTCGCTCCTTGGCGTATTCGGCCAGCAGCGAGCCATCGGCGGCATGGACGCGGGTGGTCACGGCCGGCTCGTAATTGGCAAGTTGCGAGGAATCCGGCAGGTCCTGCGAGAAAATATAATAGCCACAGACCAGGGCGGCGACAGCGGCGAGCAGCAGCACGGTTCCTGCAGTGAACAGGAAACCCAGGAACCGTATCAGCATACGCATCGGTTTCGATCTCCTGGTAAAGGGGGCAGATGGTGGCACAGAAACGTCCCGTCGCGAACCCGGGCGGGGTGCGAACAGCTTCCTTTGCCCGGCAAATCGCCAAATGGCAATGCGCCGGTGTCGGATCCGCCCCGGTTGTTCCGCTCTGGCAATGGGGGCGATCGGGGTGGTAGCGGCGGCACGCAGGTCCGGGTCGGAAGAGCGCATGAGAGTGCTTCTCAGGTTTCAAAAACATGTGTGCAAAGAGAGACTTGTCGGATCATAGGGGGGCCGGCAAAAGCCCGCCACGGCAGGCCGGATCGGGTTCTTCGAATCGCGACCCGGCCGCAGCAGAATAGAGCGCAATTGAACTAAGTTCAATATGTTTCGGGCGGCCTCTGTATTGGAACGGAGCGGGAACCGGATGATGGCAGGCGCCTGCTGTGGGGGCCTGGCAGGATGGCTGACATCAGGGGTGCCGCTCGCTATACCATGGCGCCTGCGGTGGAACCGGACAGCGCGATTGGGGAAATCATGACCGGGACGACACGATCAAGCGGCGGCCTTGACGCCCGCCGCAAGCGACTCCTGTTTCGCTGCTGGCACCGGGGCACGCGCGAGATGGACCTCATCCTGGGCCGTTTTGCCGATGCCGAGATCGGCAATCTCTCGGACGACGAGGTGGCGGCGCTGGAACACCTGCTCAATGTGCCGGATGCCGATCTTTATGCCGCGGTAGCGGGCCAGAGCGAACTGCGTGTCGGGCTGGACCGTGGACTGTTCGAGCGCATCCGGCGATTTCGTCCGGACGGAGTGGAATGAAACAGCCAGCCAAATCGCCAGCCGACCTCTTGGAGCGCGGACGCAGGCTCAAGCTCTGCAATGCTGCCGAAGGGGCCGAAGGCCTGATCGTCTCCGATCTCGCCCGCGCCATCGCCGCTGGCCGGGTCAGGCGCGCGATCACCCTCACCGTGGTGTGCCGCGATGGCCAGCGCATGGCGCAGCTGGCGCGCGCCCTGGGATTTTTCGCCCCCGACATCGCTGTTGAGCAGTTCCCGGCCTGGGATTGCCAGCCTTATGACCGTGTCTCGCCCCATGGTGCGGTGCTGGCGCAGCGCGTCACCACTCTGGCGCGGCTCGCGGCCCTGACCGGCAGCGACAAGGCGCTGATTCTGCTCACCAGCGTGAACGCCATCACCCAGAGGGTGCCGCCGCGCGATCAGATTGCCGCCCAGGCGCTGGCGCTGGCTCCCGGCCATGCCGTGCCGATGGAATTCATCATCTCCTGGCTGGAGCATCACGGCCATAGCCGCTCCTCCACGGTGCGCGAGCCCGGCGAATATGCCGTGCGTGGTGGTATTCTCGATCTGTTTCCGGCCGGTCTCGACCAGCCGGTGCGCCTCGACTTTTTCGGCGACACGATCGAATCGATCCGCACTTTCGATGCCGAGACCCAGCTCACCCTGGTCGATATGCGGGCGCTCAATCTGGTGCCGATCTCGGAGTTCCAGCTGGTCACCGCCACCATCCGACGCTTCCGCATGGGCTATGTGGCGCAGTTCGGTGCCGCCGAGCGCGACGATGGGCTCTATGAGGCGGTCAGCGAGGGCCGGCGCTATCCCGGTATGGAGCATTGGCTGCCTTTGTTCCAGGAGCGCATGGAGACGCTGTTCGACTATCTCGACGATACCCCGGTGCTGCTGGAGGCTGAAGCCGAGGCCGCCGTCGCTGAGCGTTTCCGGCAGATCCTGGATTATTACGAGGCCCGTCGTGCCGCGCTCGAGGGGCCGCGCAGTGGTGCGCTCTATAAGCCGCTGCCGCCGGACCAGCTCTATCTGAGCGCACAGGAGTGGGAGCGCCGCCTCACCGACACGGCGCTTGGCGAACTGACGCCGTTTGTGGCGCCCCCGGAGGGGTCTGTAATCAATGTCGGTGCGCCCCGGGGGCGGGATTTTGCAGCAGAGCGGGCCGACGCCGGGGTCAATATTTTCGAGGTCCTGGTCGCCCATATCCGGGCGCTGCAGGCAGAGCGCAGGAAGGTGGTGCTGGCGCTGTGGAGCGAGGGCTCGCGCGAGCGCATGATGTCGATGCTGCGCGACCACAGGCTCGATACCGCCACTGCGGTCAACAGCTGGCGCACGGTCCAGGCGACGCCGCGCAACCAGACCATGCTGGCGGTGCTGGGGATCGACAGCGGCTTTATCACCGACAGCGTGGCCGTCATCGCCGAACAGGACATTCTCGGCGACCGTCTGGTGCGACCGCGCAGGTCCAGTCGCAAACTCGACAATTTTATTTCCGAGATCACCAGCTTAAGCGCTGGCGACATTGTGGTGCATGTCGATCACGGCATCGGCCGCTTCGTCGGGCTGCAGACCCTTGATGTCGCCGGCGCGCCCCATGACTGTCTCGAACTGCGCTATGCCGGCGACACAAAGCTGTTCCTGCCGGTCGAGAATATCGAACTCCTGTCACGCTACGGCTCCGATCAGGCCACGGCCGAACTCGATCGCCTGGGCGGGGCCGGCTGGCAGGCACGCAAGGCGCGGCTCAGGAACCGCATCCGCGAGATCGCCGGTGAACTGATCAAGATCGCCGCCGAACGCCAGCTCCATGAGGTGCCGAAGGTCGTGGTGCAGAGCGGTCTCTATGACGAGTTCTGTGCCCGCTTCCCCTATGAGGAAACCGAGGATCAGCTCGCCGCGATTGAGGCGACGCTGGAGGACCTGGCGCGCGGGCGGCCGATGGACCGGCTGATCTGCGGCGATGTCGGTTTCGGCAAGACCGAGGTGGCGCTGCGCGCGGCCTTTGCGGTGGCGCTCGAAGGTCGCCAGGTCGCGGTGGTGGTACCGACCACGCTTCTGGCACGCCAGCACACCGCGACCTTCAGCGAGCGCTTCCGTGCTCTGCCGGTCCGGGTGGCGCAGGCCTCGCGTCTGGTGCCGACACGCGAGCTCAGCCAGGTCAAGAAAGGGCTTGCCGAGGGGGCGGTCGATATTGTGGTCGGCACCCACGCGCTGCTCGGCAAGAGCATCAAATTCAAGGAACTTGGTCTCGTCATCGTCGATGAGGAGCAGCATTTCGGGGTCAGTCACAAGGAACGGCTGAAACAGCTGCGGGCCGAGGTTCATGTCCTGACCTTAAGCGCAACGCCGATTCCGCGCACGCTGCAGCTGGCGCTGAGCGGGGTGCGCGAATTGTCGCTGATTGCCTCCCCCCCGGTGGACCGCCTCGCCGTGCGCACCTTCGTGGCGCCCCATGATCCGGTGATGATCCGCGAGGCCCTGCTGCGCGAGCGCTATCGCGGCGGCCAGGCCTTCTATGTCGTGCCCAGGATCGAGGATCTCGCCGGGGTCAGGGAATTCCTTGACCAGAACGTGCCGGAGATGAAGGTCGCGGTGGCGCACGGCCAGATGCCGCCCGGCACCATTGAGGACATCATCACCGCGTTCTATGACGGCCGCTATGACGTCCTGCTGTCGACCACCATCGTCGAGTCCGGGCTTGATATCCCGAATGCCAATACGCTGGTGGTACACCGCGCCGACATGTTCGGTCTGGCGCAGCTCTATCAGCTGCGTGGCCGGGTCGGGCGCTCCAAACTGCGAGCCTATGCGCTGTTTACGCTGCCCCCCAAACACAGGATCACGGCGCAGGCCGAGCGCCGGCTTGGCGTGCTGCAGTCGCTGGAGACACTGGGCGCGGGCTTCCAGCTCGCCTCCCATGATCTCGACATCCGTGGTGCCGGCAATCTGCTTGGAGAGGAGCAGTCCGGGCATATCCGCGAGGTTGGTTTCGAACTCTATCAGTCGATGCTTGAGGAGGCGATCGTCAACCTCAAGTCGGGTGCGGCCGAACCCCACGCCGACCGCTGGTCGCCCTCCATCACGATCGGCATGCCGGTCCTGATCCCAGACGATTACGTCGGCGATCTGCCGGTGCGGCTGTCGCTCTACCGCCGTCTTGCCGACCTCGACAGCGAAGACGAGATCGGCAACTTCGCCGCCGAGATGCGCGACCGTTTCGGGGCGCTGCCTGCCGAGGTCTCAAGCCTGTTCAAGGTCGCCACCATCAAGGCCTATTGCCGCCGCGCCAATGTCGAGAAGGTCGACGCCGGCCCCAGGGGTGCGGTGCTGAGCTTCCGGGGGAACAGTTTCGCTTATCCCGAACGGCTGGTGTCATTCATCCGCCAGCACGGGGAGGCGGCGCGGGTGCGTCCCGACATGAAGGTGGTGTTCTTCCAGGAATGGGCGAGCCCCGAGGAGCGGCTCGCCGGCACCACGGAGATCCTGCGCCAGCTGGCAGGGCTTGCAGAGGCGAAGAAGGCCTCGTGAGCGAGGCCTCGCAACCCGTCGGGACCAGGACGACCGCAGGTGGATCCACAATGCACTGTGGCGAGACCCGTCCGGGACAATTGTCCCGGACTAACTCAGCTTTGAGGCGCGGCGGCGCTCATCCGAGGCGGCGGGCTCGAAGGGATCGGAGTAGAAGGTCGCTCCGGCGCTGGCGGCCAGATTGCCGACCGCCTCGACCATGCGCGGCGAGCCGCAGGCATAAATGGTGTCACTGCGGTCGAGTTCGGGCAGATGGGTCTCGACGCGGCCGACCCGGACCTCGGGATGCGGGCACTGCCCCTCCTCAATGGTGGGGATCACGGTGACGCTGGAGGTGCGGCTCAGCAGGGCCAGTGCCGGCGCCATATAGAGGGAGGCGAGGCGCCTTGCCCCCGCGATCATGACAATCGGGCGGTCCTTGTATTCACGCAGCGCCATACAGGCGATGGCCCAGATCGGCGCGAAACCGGTGCCGCTGCCCGCCAGGATCAGTCGCCCGCGGCCGCCAGGGCGCAGGAAGGCGCGCCCGAACGGGCCCTGGATGGTCAGACGGTGGCCTGGCCGGATCGCGTTGCCGAGCGAGGACGACACCCGCCCGGAGCGCAGTCGCTTGATATTGAGGCGGATGACATGGCCGCCGATACGCCCGTCGAGGGAGGCGGTAGCACTATAGGCGCGCGCCGGAAAGCCGTTGAACGAAAACCGGAAATACTGTCCGGGGAAGAAGACGATTTCCCGTTCCGGGGCAATCAGCAGTTCGAGCACGTCGGGCGCCAGTTCGCGCAGATTGGTAAGCCGTGCCTTGGTGGTCTCGATTTCCGGCACTTCCTCAACATCAATTTCGAGGTCGGAGACGACACGGGCCTGACAGGCATGGACCAGTCCCGGGGTGTGGGTTTCCCCGCACACGGTCTGTCCCTTGACCACCTGCACGGCACAGGTGCCGCAGGTGCCGGCGCGGCAGTCATGGGGGATGTCGATGCCGTTGGCGAGTGCACCGTCGAGCAGGACTTCCCCCGCGCGCACGCGGAACGTCCGTCCCATGAGTGAGACATTCCTGTAGTTACTCATCCGTTTCTCCGATCGGAATCGCGTCGGTGCCGATAACGGCGGTCCAGGGTTCCGGCATGGGGTCAGTCATTGTCCTGGTCACGCTTGGGGGTCACACGGACGGCGATGGCGTTGGTTCTGGAATCGAACCGGGTCGGCCAGTAGGTTGAGGACAACACCGGTCGTGTGGTCCAGCTCCTGGAAGGGGAGCGCAGGACCATGATGTAGAAGAAGAGCGCCGCAGCCGCGACATGGAGGTATATCGCCACATCGGGGAAGGATGGCGGCAGCCACTCCGAGCCGGGCGGGCGGTAGTACCAGTAATAGGTGCTGATCGCCGTGGCGGCGAAGATGCGGCGCAGATAGGTCTGCACCTCTTCGCGATAGCGCGGCATCATGACCGGGAGGATCAGTTTGAGGATGTTGAACACAGCATAGGTCAGGAGACCGGCCCCGAGCGGCCAGGCATAGGCGTTGAGGATCTGACTGAACCCGACTTCACCGGGCAGGACATCTTTGACCTGGAACCAGCCCCAGATGAAGCCGCAGAAACTTCCGGCCATCAGGTTCTCAAGGAAACGGCGTGGCGGCGTCGATTCGATGTTCGCCGACATCGGGTCCGTGGTGGAATCCGGGCAGGGGCTGCAGCAGCCCTCGCAGACATTGCAGCGGGCGTTTTTGACCGAGACAATGGGAGTATTGGCGTAGAGCCGTTCCACCGGATGGATCGGGCACAGCGAGACACACCAGCCGGAACGCTTTTCGTAGAGCGCCCCCATGATCATGGAGACGACGGTGGCGATCACCACCATCCCGGCGGTCAGCCAGCCATCGACATTGAGGCCGAGATGGCGCAGCGGTACGATCAGAAACAGCAGAAAGACGGCGAGGAAAGCGATCCGGGTGGTGGCCGTCGCCGACATTTTCCAGTTGCGCGCCATCCCGAATTTCTGCGGCAGCATGTGCATGGTGCACATCGGGCAGATATTGCGCCACAGGCCCGGGGCCAGGGCGACCAGAGCGGGCGCGACCGGGATGACGACTTTCCAGAACACGTAAACCCCGACCGCGGGCATGAACAGGAGCAGGCCAGCCACAGCAACTCCGACCGCGAGCAGGACGGACTGGAGGAGGATCCAGACGATGCGGGCGGCGGGGCCATTGCTGTGCTTGCTGAGCGGCAATACCGGATCGAGCCTGGTCGGCATGATCCGGACCGCCAGGAGGTCGGGCTCCGGCACAGCGTCAAAATAGCGGCGATCGTAGACGGTCATGGCTCAGCATCCCTGAACTTGCACGATGGATCCTGGGGTGTGACGGCAACGACGGGAGATCGGCACGGCTGTGCGCCGGGTCGGCACCGGGAGCGGAAAGGACGACGGGTCTCTGTCAACAGGCAGCCTTTCATTAAATGTCGGTCCCTGACGCAGCAGTTTATTTCCGATGCCACAGCAATAAACAAAATTTCGGGCTTTGGAATTGTCGCTCGCCGGTAACGTTACGGGGAGGAAATCGCAGAACCGCCTTGGCCGCTTCAGGCCCGGAGGAGGGCTGGGCAGGACGGCGGACCGCCATGCTGGCGGGGGCAAAGCCTGCCGGAGCGGGGCATCCAGGGGCCAGCAGCACCGGGCGGGAGGCAGGGTTTGTTTCAGCCGGTTCGCATGGCAGGAGAAAATCCCCCGCAAACCGGGCCGGTGGCAGCATGGACTTGACGGAAACTGTGTGTATTGCATTATTCCAAAGGCGCGGCAGTGGGTTACCCTCGTAGCGCCGAATATTACCTTTATCGCCCATCGGCGACAGTAATGTGGTTTCGCAGGCATTTAATTCAAAAAACGTGTTGCGAAAGGGCGACAGTATTTTTTTCCGTTCATGGTACCTATCGGCGGAACGATCACATTTAATTACCAACCGCTTTTAGGATGCGGCGGTAAGGATCTGGTGATCGCAGCACTGACCGTTCCTGACCGAGTCCAGTTTTATGGGGCTGAAGATGAAGAAGAGTTTATTTGCGACCGTCAGTCTGGTTGCGCTTGCGGCCGCTGGCCCGGCTATCGCCGCCGACATGATGCCTGCCAAGGCCCCGATCTACAGCAAGGCTCCCTATGCCGCCGCGATCTATGACTGGAGCGGCTTCTATGTCGGTCTCAATGCCGGTGCCGGCTACAGCAGCAACTGCTGGGATTTTGTCGCCAACACCGTGCCCAGCCATGCAGCGAACGATCCGCGCTACACCACGGCTGCGACGGTCGGATTGCCGGATGGCTGTTATAATGGCAGCGGCGCCACTTTCGGCGGCCAGCTTGGCTATCGCTGGCAGATCTCCAACTGGGTGTTCGGCCTTGAAGGCCAGGGCAACTGGAGCAATATTTCCGGCAGCATCCACAGCCTGCGCAACCTCGCCTATGTAAAGAATTCCAGCATCGACTCCTTCGCCCTGTTCACCGGCCAGGTCGGTTATTCCATCAATAATGCCCTGCTCTATGTGAAGGGTGGCGGCGCGCTGGTGAATGAGAAGATCGGCTTCAACGGCTTCGACAACGGGACGGGGGCGCCGGATAACGCCTCAACGAACCTGACCCGCTGGGGCGGCACAGTGGGTGCCGGTTTCGAGTTCGGGCTGAGCGAGAACTGGACGGTCGGCGCGGAATACGACCATATTTTCCTGTCACAGAAAGAGAGCGATATCGTTTCCAATCTGCGGCGCACCACGGTACGTGTCAGGGAAGGGGTCGATGTCGGCCTGGTGCGGTTGAGCTATAAGTTCGGCGGCAATGGCCAGCAGGGCTATTCGCCATCGGCTGGAATGGTGAGTTCGCTCTATGACTGGAGCGGGCTCTATATGGGCGTCAATGCCGGCGGCGCGACTTCCAATAATTGCTGGAACCTGAAGAAATTCACCAATCCCTATGCCGGCCTCAACGCCGATGGCAGTTCGGATCCGGTTGGCGCTGAAAAGCTTACCGGGAATGAAGGTTGCAATACTGCCACCGGCAGCACTTTCGGTGGTCAGGCCGGCTATCGCTGGCAGGCGGCCAACTGGGTCTTCGGTGTGGAAGCCCAGGGCAACTGGGCCAGCATCAGCGGCAGCAATGTCAGCGAGATCCTCAACACCGATAATTTCGGTTTCCCGACTTACAAGAAGGAACACCATAATCGGGCCTCGATTGATTCCTTTGCCATGCTGACCGGTCAGCTCGGCTACGCCTTCGGCAGCACGCTGCTCTACGTCAAGGGTGGTGCCGCCGTTGTCAGCCGCACGCTGGAGGAAAATCGGGTGACGCATAATCTCACGTTTTCCGAGGGGACATTGGCCGGCTACGCCGCCGACACTTCCTGGGGCGGAACGGTTGGTGCTGGTCTTGAAGTCGGTGTCGCCCCGAACTGGTCGCTCGGTGCCGAATATAACCGCATCTTCCTCGGCAACCGGACGGTTGACCTCACCAACACGGCTGGCGGCGGCGCTCTCTATAAGACCGACGGCATCCGCCAGAATGTCGACATGGCCACGGTTCGCCTGAACTACAAGCTTGGCGGTCCGGTGATGGCGAAACAGTGAGTTCTACATTGTCGGCTCTGGTTCTGCGTGCCGACAAGCAGAAAGGCCCTCGGTGAAAACCGGGGGCTTTTTTGCGTGAAGGGGTGACAAAACCGTGATCCGCTCTGGTCAGGGCGAAGGACAGGCGAGCGGCAGACCTCGTTTCTGACATGCCCGGGAGGCCGGGGAGGATCTGCAGGCAGCGGACGCTGTCTGCAGACCTTCGCTTGAGGGCTGCGGGTCCTCAGGCCAATGCGGCGATCAGCCTTCCGGCATGTTCCTCAAGGACAGCGCCTTCTTCCTTCCGGCTGGCTGGTGGCAGCATGGCGACATTGTTGTGCCGCGGCATGACATGCATATGGAGGTGGAACACCATCTGGCCGCCGGCCGGCTCGCTGAACTGCTGCAGCGTGATGCCGTCGGCGTTGAAGGCGGTTTTGGCGGCAGCGGCAATTTTGTGGGCGGCGCGGGCGACATGGGCGAAGTCGTCGGCTGTGATGTCGAGAATGTTGCGTGCGGGAGCCTTGGGAATCACCAGAGTGTGACCGGGAACGCGCGGCAGGACGTCGAGAAATGCCAGCACATGGGCATCCTCATAGACCTTGTAACAGGGCAGTTCGCCGCGCAGGATGCGGGCGAAGATATTGTCGGGATCGTAAGGGGTCATGGCAGGTGCTCCACAGGTTGGGGGATTTCAAAAGGGACGGACGACAAGGGCAAGCGGGCAGCGGATGCGAATGGGACAATCGCGGCACCGGGTGCATCACGGCGGCTCCGCTTTTCGGAAGGGGGCGAATCCGGCGAGTTCCTGTCCGAACTGCGCGACCGCCGCGCGCTCGCGACGAAGATAGTCGGCGATGGCGCGACGCAGGCGGGGATCGCGGATGAAATGGGCCGACCAGGTGGTCTCAGGCACATAGCCGCGGGCGATCTTGTGTTCGCCCTGCGCACCCGCTTCGATCCGTTTCAGGCCATGGGCGATGGCGAATTCGATCGCCTGATAGTAGCAGATTTCGAAATGCAGGAAGGGGTGATGTTCAATGGCGCCCCAGTTGCGACCAAACAGGGTGTTTGATCCAATGAAGTTGATGGCGCCGGCGATCCAGCGCTGGTCACGGCGCGCCATCACCAGCAGCACGTCGCGGCTCATGCTGGCGCCGATCAGGGAGAAGAAGGCGCGGGTGAGATAGGGGCGGCCCCATTTGCGCGATCCGGTCTCCATATAGAAGCTGAAAAAGGCGTCCCACACCTCCTCGGTAAGGTCCGCGCCGGTCAGCCAGTGGATGGTGATGCCGGCGCGCAAGGCCTCGCGGCGCTCGCGCCTTATCGCCTTGCGGTGACGCGAGGTGAGGTGGGCCAGGAAGTCGTCAAAGCTGGCAAAGCCCTGATTATGCCAGTGAAACTGCTGGTCGCAGCGCAGCAGGAAGCCGCATCCGGCAAGAATGCGCGATTCGCTCTCGGGGGCGAAAGTGACATGGACCGACGAGCAGTCGAGAGATTCGCATAATGCGGTCAGTCCCTGCGCCAGGGCGGCGGCGATTTCAGTCCGATTCGTGGTGGTGGCGACCAGCAGCCGCGGTCCGGTGACGGGGGTGAAGGGAACCGCGACCTGGAGCTTGGGGTAATAGCGCCCGCCAGCCTCCTCATAGGCCTCGGCCCAGCCCTGGTCGAAGACATATTCGCCGCGGGAATGGGCTTTCGCATAACACGGAGCGACGCCGACAATTTGCCCCCCCGATCTGGCGACCAGGTGACGGGGCGCCCAGCCGGCCCGCGGCAGAGCCGATCCGGAATTTTCCAGCGCGCTGAGAAAACTGTGTGATATAAAGGGGTTATATTCGAAAGAGCAATCGCTCCGGGAGATCTCGTGCGACGGATTGGCGCAGCCGTTCCAGTCATCGGCGGCGATGGCGGAAATGGCGGGCACGGCCTCGATTGTCAGTTCGGGGGGAACCATTCCTGGCCCTGAAATCAGATTTGCGGGAAAAAGGCAGCGAAGCCGCTGGCTGGTCCGGGTCACGGTCGGCGGCCTGGGTGAGGATCGTGGATCGCGACGGCAACTTCAAGGGCGGGATCGGTCAATCGGGCGGCACGAAGCCTTCGAAGATGATCTGATCGGCGTGGGCGCGTGCGTGGGTCCGTTGCGCCGGGCTTCTCACGGTCCAGGCCAGCAGCGGGCAGAAAAAAAGGTGGCGGGCAATCCATGGTGCCGGGGCGGGCAACTGGTCGACCGCGAAGGCGACAAAATGCGGCTGGCTTCGAAAGGCGTGACGCAGTCCGCGCATCGACCGGCGCTGCGCCGGGGTCAGCGAATTCCAGTCGGCCTCGTCGGGGCAGCGCTCGGCGACGATGCCGCGGGGGCGCGACGGCAGGATGGAGCGCAGGGCCTGGACCAGGTTGGGGTCAAAGGACATGGCCGCCGCGGGGCCATCATAACGGCAGAGAATCTCCGCCATGCGCTGCAGCAGACGGTGGTCGCCGCTGAAGCGGCTCTTGATTTCGATCACGAGCGGTACCCGGCCGGCGACCCGGGCGCAGAGATCGCTCAGGCTCATCATCCGCTCGGTGGTATCGCGAAAGCGGATGGCCTTGAGTTCATCTGCAGTCCTGGCTGCAAGCGGACCATGGCAGGTGGTGAGACGATCAAGGTCGTCGTCGTGGAACACCATGGCCTCATTGTCGGCGCTGGCCTGGATATCGACCTCAATGGCGAAATTGCCTGCGATTGCCGCATCAACCGCGCCGGGCATGTTCTCGATCACGCCGCGAGCGCGATCATGCAGGCCGCGATGAGCGATGGGACGTGCAATCAGCCAGTCTGGAGCGCGCATCCAGCTTCCCCCTCGTCAATGGCGGCTTCCACCCTGTGGTGGCCCGCCTTCACGGCACCGCCACACATAAGCGCCCGTCCCCCGGACCGCGACCGGCTTGCCGGGCAGAGCCGCCACGTGACGTCTTTCTCCACGTTCCCTTGGCCGGCCCCGGCCGCAAGCTATTCGACTTCGTTTCTGCCCACGTCCCATTTCTGGAACGACTGACTGTGCCCCCTTTGGCCCCTTTGGCCCCTTTTCACGTTGTCGAGGCAGAAGAGCCTTTTCACAGGCGAGGAAATTCGTGGCAAATGGATGACCATCCCGGTTGGAGAGGCGCAGTTTTTTCCGGATTTCGAGCCGGTGCGAGCTGCCGCTCTTCCGACCCAGGTAGTTACTCGACTTCGAACACGGCCTCGATCTCGACCGCAGCGTCGGCGGGCAATGCGGCAACGCCGACCGTGGTGCGGGCGTGACGCCCCCTGGTGCCGAAGATCTCCACCATCAGGTCGGAGGCCGCGTTAAGGACCCTGGGGCCATCGACGAAGTCGGGTGTCGAATTGATGAATCCGCCCAGCCGGATGACCCGCACCACATGGTCGAGATCACCGATGGCGGCTTTGACCTGGGCCAGGATGTTGATGGCTGAGGCTCGCGCCGCAGCGCAGCCCTGCTCCATGGTGACGGTGGCGCCAAGCTTGCCGGTGGCGACCATCCTGCCAGCGCCATCCAGGCAGAGCTGGCCGGAGACGAAAAGCAGACTGCCAGAATGCGCATAGGGCACATAATTGGCGATCGGCTCGGGGGGCTCGGGGAGGGTGATGCCCAGTGTCGCCAGCTTGCGCTCCACCATGCCTGTCATATCTTCCTGCCCCTCTTCTTTACCATGAAGGAATTGCCACTTTCTGTTTCGCCGATTGGCTGGGGAGAAGCAAGCTGTGTCGGCGCCGTCGCGCGCCGTCGCCCCCCCCGGGGATCGATTGCGAAGGGTCCAGGGGGAGGCCTGATGGCCACGGTGGGCGGCTTTCGGGCGTGTGCGCTTTGCGGGGAGCCGGAAGGCTGGATCACGGGGAGCGAAAAAGGGGCGGGAGCTGCAGTTTCCTGTGATCGTTACGGTGGTTGCGAGCCGGCGGAAGCATCAGTAGGGTACGGCCGGCCGGATCCGTGGCCTGGCTTTTTCATGTGGGAACAACGGAAATGATGCATTTTTGCCGGACCTCACTGGTCGTGACGGCGTTTGGCGTGGCCGCCCTCGTATCTCCTGTGGGGCTGGTTTGCGCAGCCGCCGCCGCGAACGGGCCGTTTCTGGCGCATCAGGCGCTCTATAACCTCAATCTCCTGAAGTCGCGTGGCAATGCCATCGGTGCCGCACGTGGGCGGATCGTCTATAATTTCACGGGCTCGGTGTGCGAAGGCTACAGTTCCGAATTCCGCCAGGTGTCTGAACTCGACAATGGCGAGGGCAAGTCGATAATCAGCGACCTGCGCTCCACCTCCTGGGAGGACGCCTCAGGCAAGAGCTTTCGCTTCCGGATTGAGACCCTCACCAATGAGGTCAGCACGAGTCAGGTCGATGGCACCGCCGAACGCAGCGGCGACCACATCATTGTCAGGCTCAGGCAGCCCAGCTCCAAGACGTTGACGCTCGATGGCTCGATCGTGTTTCCGACCGAGCAGATCCAGCGTATCATTGACGCGGCCAGGGAGGGCAAGTCGCTCCTGGAACTCAATGTCTATGACGGCTCGGGTAACGGCGAGAAGGTCTACGATACCATGGCTGTGATCGGACAGCCGATTCCGCCCGATCGTCCGGTGACGTCGCCCGATCCGTCCATCGGCAGCGAGCAGATGAAGTCGCAGACCCGCTGGCCGGTGACGGTCAGCTATTTTGATCGCGATGCCAAGCGCAGGGAGGGCGAGCAGACGCCGCTCTACGCGATGTCCTTCGAGCTGTACGAAAACGGCGTGTCGCGGGCGATTGTGCTGGATTACAACGATTTCGTGCTGTCAGGCGGGATCGACAAGTTCGAGGTCAAGGACGCCAGACCCTGCAAGTAGGGAGCCGGGCAAAACAGACGAATCCACAGGGGCAGGAACGTTTTTGGGATTGTCCCGCCCTTGTGCGGGCCGGTGCGCAGGAGATTATTCCTCAAACGGCTTCTCAAGGGGGGAGCAGGACCGTGAACCCTGGATCCTGCAACCCTGGTTCCGGCAACTCCGGCGGCGACGCCCGTGCTGGCTGTTGTCCTGACGGAAGTCCCAAAGAGCCGTCGGGCCGCCCGCGGCCTCGCACCCGCGCCGGGATGCTCTGGTTGAAGAGGCCGCCCCCTTGGCTTTCCCGGTGCCTTGCGCCAAGGCCTGCAGCCGCCTGGAAAGCCGCCGGTCTGTTTTCGCCAATGCCGCCTGATCCGCCGCCGGAAAAATTTTTTCGATTGCGCAGGGGTTCAGGTTCAAATCCTGCGGTCATACCTCAAGCGACAGCTGGGAGCGGGGCGCGCCGCTGTCCTGCCGGCCTTGCCCTCAAGCCTTGCCCTCAAGCCTTGTCCTCAAAGTGTCGTGACGCCTGGACAGGAAAGACTTCGGGGGAAGAGCCGGGATGGGAATTGGCGCACGGATCCTTAACCGGATGGCGTTACACCTCCCTGCAGCCGGATTGATTCGCGTATTGTGACAGGAGTGCCGGGGCGGCGCGTTCTGTTGTCTGGATGCCAGGCTCCCCTTCGGGTTTTCACAGGAGCGGCGAATTTTACCGCCTGGATCCGGTGGTATCGTCAGCTGGCAATCCGGTGCCGAGAGTACCGCGTTCCCGTGTCAGGCCGTGTGTTCGGCAGACCGGGTCTGGAATTCTGCAGCGTTGTGTCTGTGAAGGATTGCGCGCGTTGTCCTTCAAGTCGGGCGAAACCGGCCGCTCGCTCACGGCAGGATCGGGTCTGCCCCTGGCGGCCGGGTTCGCGGTTTTTCAAAGGTTGACAGCCAGTCAGGGTTTGCCGAAATCGAGTTTCAATTTGATGTGCCGGGCCTTGCACATTAATCCCTGGTTCAGGGCGCGGGTGTTGATGAATGCAGCGCGGACAGCAAATACAGGAGACGAGATCCGTGGTTAAAAAAATTGCAGCCGAAGCGATCGGCACTTTCTGGCTCACCTTCGCTGGTTGTGGCAGCGCGGTGATCGCCGCAGGCTTCCCCAATGTCGGGATTGGTCTGCTCGGGGTATCCCTGGCATTCGGATTGAGCGTGGTCACCATGGCCTACGCCATCGGCCATATCTCAGGATGCCATCTCAACCCGGCGGTGACTGTCGGTCTTGCCGCCGGCGGGCGGTTTCCGGCAGGTGAGGTCCTGCCTTATGTGATCGCACAGGTTGTCGGTGCCATCATCGGTGCCGCAGTGCTTTATGTGATTGCCAGCGGGGCGTCCGGCTTCGATGTCAGCGCCGGCTTTGCCTCCAATGGCTACGCCGAGCATTCGCCGGGCCATTACAGCCTGTTGGCGTGTTTCATCATGGAAGTGGTGATGACCATGATCTTCCTGTTCGTCATCATGGGGTCAACGTCGGACAAGGCCCCTGCGGGCTTCGCGCCGCTGGCCATCGGTCTGGCGCTGGTCCTGATCCACCTTGTCAGCATTCCTGTCACCAATACCTCGGTGAATCCGGCGCGCAGCACCGGACCGGCGCTGTTTGCCGGTGGTCTGGCCTTGACCCAGTTGTGGATGTTCTGGGTTGCTCCCCTGATCGGTGGTGTACTGGGTGGCGTGATCTATCGCGGACTCTGCCCGGACAAGAAATAGGCAGATCAGAGTTGAGTGAGAGCAGGGGAGAATCGTGCGGCAGGCAGGATTCCCCCTTTCTCTTCGTTCTGCGGGCGCCGGCCCTTCCGCGCCCGTTCCTTTCCCGAATTTGGGTTTACGGCTTTTCCGGGCCCTTATAGGCGATGCCGCGAATCACGGCGCTGTCGCCGAATTTCCGGCGCAGCACATCGATGGCCTGTTCGGCGCGGGCGCTGCGCTGGTCGAGAAGGTCGGGAATGTCCTCGGCATGCGCGGGGTGGAGTGCGCTGACGCCGGCTCCGATCAGGCGGAAGGCAGTGCCGTCAGCCTCTTTGGCCAGCATCTCGCGGCACACCGCAAAGATCTTCGCCGCAAGCTGCGTCGGCGCGCCGAGCGAATGCGAGCGGCTGCGCAGATGAAAATCGGCGGTCTTGAGCTTGAGCGTGATCGTCGAGCCCGCCAGCTGGCTGTCCTTGAGGCGGGCCGAGGTCTTTTCCGCCAGCTGCCACAGGATCTTTTCGAGGTGGGCTTGATCGCGGATGTCGGTTTCGAAGGTGGTCTCGCTGGAAATCGTCCTGGCAGCGCGTTCGGGTACCACCGGGCGATGGTCGATACCGCGCGCCAGTTGCCAGAGCCGCCGTCCCTCGCCCTGAAACTGGCGTAACAGGTCGATTTCATTGGCACGCTGGAGATCGGCAACGCTGCGATAGCCGCGCTGCATCAGGCGCTGCGCGGTTGCAGGTCCCACGCCAAAGATGAAGCCGACGGGCTTGTCCGCCAGCAGCGGGATCGCGTCGTCCTGGCCGAGCGCAGTGAAGCCGCGCGGCTTGTCGAGGTCGGAGGCGATTTTGGCCAGGAACTTGTTGCAGGACAGGCCCACCGACACCGTGATGCCGATCTCGCGCTCAATACGCTGCGCAAAACGTGCCAGCACCTTGGCCGGAATCATGCCGTGGACAGACGTGGTGCCGGCAAGATCGAGAAAGGCCTCATCGATCGAAAGCGGTTCCACCAGCGGTGTAAGCGCCAGCATGGCTTCCCGGATGTCGTGGCCGACCGCGACATATTTGGCCATGTCGGGGGCAATCACCACCGCGTGGGGGCAGGCAGCCAGTGCCTTGAACATCGGCATTGCCGAATGGACACCGTAGGTGCGGGCGATATAGCAGGCGGTGGCGACCACGCCACGCTTGCCGCCGCCGATGATCACCGGCTTGTCGGCCAGCGCCGGATTGTCGCGCTTTTCCACGGCGGCGTAAAAGGCATCGCAGTCGACATGGGCGAGCGTCAGTTTCGCCAGGTCAGGATTGCGCACCAGGCGCGGCGAGCCGCAATGGCCGCAGCGCAGGGCACCAAAGCCGGTGTCGGCCAGGCAGTCCCGGCAGAAGCCTGTACCCGGGGGGGACTGCGCTGTGCTCACGTTTCCTGGTGCTCCCAGCGTCTGTCCCCCAGGGCATCCCGCAACAGCTGATGCGCGGCGGCAACAGTGTCTGGGGTAAGTTCAGCCGCGATCGCGAAACTGTTCACGATTTCGTTATCCTTCAGGACAAAATCCAGCACGCTGAGAAGAAAGCGTGGGTCGCTCGCGGTACCCCGCAAGGTGTCGGGACCGATGCCGGTTTCAGCCAGGAACCGGCCCAGCTGGTGGGGGGTGCCGGCGACAAAGGAAAGGGCCTGAATGGCAACGATTTCAGCGGCTTCGCGAGGGTCCTGGGACATTGAGCGGGCTCGGTGCGGGAAAGGGGAGCGGTATATTTCGGGACGATGCCGGGCGGTATCTGCCCGGGAGATTTGCGGGATCCCGATCGTTCAAGGATCCCTTGGAAAAGTCGCATAATATGGGAAAAGTCCCATGATATTGGGCAAGGAATTGTAAACGACGTCGTATAAAGGTGATGGCTGCGATTAACGAAAGCAGAGTAAATCATCGATTAGTTTGAATCCAGTTCTTGAAGCGCTGGCTGAAGGGGGGCTGCCACACATGCAACCATCTCTTTCGCCGCCAAAGAGAGGCGGAATGCCCAAGACCGTCCTCATTGTGGAAGACAACGAGCTCAACATGAAGCTCTTCCGTGACCTGTTGGAGGCCCATGGCTATGCAACCTCGGGCACCAGCAGCGGTCACGAGGCACTGGACCTTGTGCGCAGGACCCGTCCGGATCTGGTGCTGATGGATATCCAGTTGCCTCAGGTGTCGGGTCTCGAAGTCACACGATGGATCAAGGATGACCCGGAATTGCGCAACATTCCGGTCGTTGCCGTAACGGCTTTTGCAATGAAGGGGGATGCGGAGCGGATCCGCGAGGGGGGATGCGAAGCCTATCTTTCCAAGCCGATCTCGGTTGGAAAATTCATCGAGACGGTTCAGCGCTTCATCGGCTAGGAGTGAAGTTCAGTGTCCGGGCGTATCCTGGTTGTCGATGATATTCCGGCCAATCTCAGATTGCTGCAGGCGCAGCTTTCGGCCGAGTATTTCGATGTGCTGACAGCCAGCAACGGGGCGGAAGCGATTGAAATCTGTCGTCGCGGCGAATGCGACATGGTGCTCCTCGATGTGATGATGCCGGACATGGACGGCTTCGACATCTGCCGCCGCCTGAAATCCGACCCCACCACCCACCATCTTCCCGTGGTGATGGTGACAGCGCTCGACAGCCCCGCCGACCGCGTCCGCGGGCTGGAAGCGCGCGCCGATGATTTTCTCACCAAACCGGTCTCTGAGGTCATGCTGATTGCGCGCGTGCGCTCGCTGACGCGGCTCAAAATGATGACCGACGAATTGCGCATGCGCGTGCTGACCTCGCTCGAATTGGCCGGCCAGGCTCCGGAACGCAGCGCCGTCACCGATTCGGGCACCGGCGGTCGCATTCTTCTGGTCGACGATCGGCCAGCCTCCTGCAACCGTCTGGCGACGCTGCTGGCGCTGGAACATATGGTCGAGGTCGAGGCCCATGCGCCCGACGCGGCCTATCACGCTGCGGTCGGCGATTACGATCTCCTGATCGTGTCGCTGGGGCTGGAAAATTTCGACGGCTTGCGCCTGTGCAGCCAGGTGCGGGCGCTGGAGCGCACCCGCCATCTGCCGATTGTGGCGATTGCCGATGCCGATAGCGGCACCCGCCTCCTGCGCGGACTTGAGATCGGGGTCAACGATTATCTCCTGCGCCCGGTCGACAAGAACGAACTCCTGGCGCGCGCCCGGACCCAGGTCCGCCGCCGCCGCTATACCGATCGTCTGCGCGACAATGTGCAGACCTCCATCGAGATGGCGGTCACCGACTCGCTGACCGGCCTCCATAACCGCCGCTACCTCGAAATGCATCTGACGACGCTGTCGGAACAGGCGGCTTCGCGCGGCAAACGGCTGGCGCTGATGATCATCGACATCGATCATTTCAAGGTGATCAACGATACCTATGGTCACGATGTCGGGGACGAGGTGCTGCGCGAGTTCGCCACAAGATTGCGCGAATCCGTGCGCGGAGCCGATCTGGCCTGCCGCTACGGCGGCGAGGAATTCGTGGTGGTCATGCCCGACACCACTCTGGCTGCTGCCAGCGGGATCGCCGAGCGTCTGCGCAGCCTGGTCGCCTCTCAACCCTTCACGATCAACCGGGGCGCCCGCAAGGTCGATGTCACGATCTCGATCGGGCTGACGGCGCTGGAGAAGAAGGGCGAGGCGGCAAGCGATGTACTCAAGCGCGCCGACACCGCGCTCTATCGCGCCAAACGCGATGGGCGCAACCGGGTGGTGGCGCAGGCGGCGTAGGACAATCCGGTCGATCCTGATTGCACAGCACTGCGCCAGCTGCGCCTCAAAGGGCTTTGAAAATCCTCGTGGAAAGGCCGTTTCCCGCGCGCCAAAACGGTTTCGCGATTGCTCTGACCGCAGAACAATGCAGATTGCCGTGGGTCTGGGTTGTGGCGCACGACAGAAGGCTTCTCCTGGTGAAACATCGCTGTGCATACCCGCTGAAAACCAGCGAGCACCGGGAAAATGGCAAAACCGCAACGATCTGCGAAAAATCCCCCCTGGCTCTGCGGAATTTCGAACACCAGGCCGCCTTGCGCTGCCAGGCCGCAACCTCGCGGATGTCAATGTGCCGGGAGCCGGAAAAGACGCACAGAAACCGTGGGACAGGCATCGCAGGTCCTTGCGATAAAACAGGAAATTATTCCCTTCGAGGCGGTGCTGGCAGCACGTGTTCGAGGCGCCGCGCGGCCACGGGACGCCATTCGCGCAAATCTCGGGGGGAGGTTTTTGCGGGCACGGCTCGCGCTCGGGCAGCTCCCCTGGTGCTGCTGGGCGGCAAGCGGGTTGCTGATTTTGCGCAAACCCCGGGCTCGCCGAAAGTGGCGCGGAAAAATGAAAATTGGCCCACGCGCTGCCGCGTGGAGTGGGTTTGTCGGGAGGGATTGCGGCAGACTTCGCGCATTCAGCGCGAGGCCCGGAGCGTGCGCAGTAAAGTGGTAAATTAAACGCGAAATATTAAATGCGGACCCGGCCAGCCGCCGCAAGCGTTCGGAAAAAAAAAGGGGGGGGCGTCAGCGCGAAGTCATTGGATTGTAAGACAAAAATTAACGCAGAACAGAGCCCGAAAGGGCGCCCGTCTGATGAGAGTGGCGGCAAGATTAAATTTCTGTAACTTCCGCATAATTAATTAAATATCCCGCAGAGGTTGTGGTAGGCGACGTCCAGTGCGTCGCGGCGTCACATTTTTCGTTTATAAACAGCGGGTTATTGCCATGAAAAAGTCCCTTTTTTTCTTCACTGCCAGTGTTCTGGCGCTCGGTGCTGCAGCCCCCGTGTCAGCGGCGGATCTGGCTGCTGCTCCGGTTTATTCCAAGGCACCGCCCATGGTCTCCGCGATTTATGACTGGAGTGGGCTCTATATCGGTCTCAATGGCGGAGGCGGCTGGAGCCGGGTGGATGCCAACAGGTACATCATTCCGGGTGACCGATATTCTGACGACCTCAAGACAAATGGCGGCACCTTCGGCGGTCAGGTGGGCTACCGCTGGCAGTTGTCGAACTGGGTGTTCGGCATTGAGGGGCAGGGCAACTGGGCCGATTTTTCGGGGACGGTGGCGCAAGATCGGAGTTCGCCGGAAGACCTTGGTCCCGGTGGTGTGGAGTATGACAGGACTCGCACCAACTCCTTTGGCTTATTGACCGGGCAGGCAGGTTTTGCCTGGAACAATGTTCTGCTCTATGTCAAGGGCGGCGCCGCTGTCGTGAATAACAAATATGACGTCAGGACGGTGGATGCGGGCGGCCTCGTCGGGACAGCCTGGGCGAATGAAACCAGGTGGGGCGGCACGGTTGGTGTCGGTATGGACTTTGGCTTTGCGCCGAACTGGTCGGTTGGCCTGGAGTGGAACCACATCTTCCTGTCTGGGCAGGACAATACCTGGAGTGCTGCCATTGCCGATGGGACGACCAGCACACAAACTATGCACACCGGTCGTCAGGATGTCGACATGGCTCTGGTCCGCCTGAATTACAGGTTCGGCGGCCCGGTCATCGCACGTTACTGATTTTGCCGGAGTACGGATAGAGAATCACAACAGGGTATCTCTGTCGGACTGTCTGACAACGGACCAGCCTGGAAGATCGCCTCGCGAAAATCGGGAAGCGGTCTTTCCACCTATGGAGATGGCCATACTGCACTGGAGCGGGATGGGAATACCGCTCACGAAAATGTGTTCAGCTCGCCAGTCGCTGTTGCGGTCCTGCCAGAACTGACTGACTTCCTTATCAAGACTGCGGGGACGTTTCGGATTTCCCTTAAAATTCAGGCAGATGCGCATTCCAGTGCATGTTTGTGGTGAGCGAAACCGGAACAGACTCACGGGACCGGATCTGGGATCATCTGCCCAGACGGTATTCAGTGCCGACAACCACAGGTTGAACGCCGGGAGTGTTGTTCCAGAGTTACATTCTATCCTGCTGAACTATGTTACAGCACGATGTATTCGGGAATGAGTGAGGCGGAGTCGTTTTACCCGAATTTGTAAGGCCTTGGGCCGCGTGCAATCTGTTCAGTGAGAGTGTGAGTTATGGGCATGAAGAGGAAGCTGTTATTTGCGGGCGCCAGCCTGCTGGTTCTGGGGGTTTGTGCGCCGGCGTCAGCGGCGGATCTGGCTGTTGCTCCGATCTATTCGAAGGCACCGGCCATGGTCTCTGCGATTTATGACTGGAGCGGGCTCTATCTTGGTCTTAATGGCGGGGGCGGGTGGACGCGGGTTCGTAATGCCAACCCCGATGTATACGACGATTTCAGTGGAAATGGCGGAACCTTCGGTGGCCAGATCGGGTATCGTTGGCAGTTGTCGAACTGGGTATTTGGCGTTGAAGGCCAGGGCAACTGGGCTGATTTCTCTGCAGATGTGACAAAGAATTGGCCCGGCTCTACCGAGACCGGCACCGTCCACGTGAACTCGTTTGGCCTGTTCACGGGTCAGATTGGCTATGCGTGGAACAATGTGCTGCTCTATGTCAAGGGTGGTGGTGCTGTTGTATCCAACAAGATTGATAGCAAGGAAGTGGCTCTTGACGGTTCTACCCTTTACACAGCTTCGGGAAGCCTCACCAAGTGGGGCGGCACGGTTGGTGTCGGCCTTGATTATGGTTTTGCGCCCAACTGGTCATTGGGTCTGGAGTGGAACCATGTCTTTGTCGCCGGCCAGAACTTTTCGGAAAATTACGTCGATGCGGGTGGGAGCTACACTGCAGATGCGCGCGTGGGGCGTCAGAACATCGACATGGGCCTTGTTCGCCTGAACTACAGGTTCGGTGGCCCGGCCGTCGCGCGCTACTGATCTGTCGGTTTTTCCGGTAGCATGACCTGGCGATCTGAAGTGCGCCTCCAGTTCTTCGGCAAAGCCGGGGCCAGCAGGAAAATGTGAAAGTGGCCCCTCGGAAGGGGGGCCATTTTCGTAGCGTGCGGGTGCGATGCGGATTGTTTACGGATCCGGTTCAGCTATGTCGGGAAGAATGTGCTGCTCTGCAGTCGAAGCTCGTGCGCCTGGTTGAAAAGAGTTTCTTCCTGGAAATGCGATCTCAGCATCTCAGCTCAGCGAATGTCGTCGTGGCGTCGGCCCACCCGGACCCGTGGGGCAGCGATCAATTGGGTGTTTTGGTCGGCGCAATCCGGAAGGGCAGCAAAGAGGATTATGGCTGAGGGCTGACTGAGTGATCCCGATCTCACGGACGGCCGACCCGCCGATCCACACTCGCTCCGTCTGGTCTTCGCCTGTGGGAAACCTGATCCCGGTTTCATGGACGACGGTAGCGCCAGTCTGGAACCATTATGCTGCATGTCGAATGACCCAGGTCAGGCAAATAGCGTCAGAAAGGTGAGGCCATGCCCTCCTACCCGATTGTGAACATCCACCAGCGGATCATTCCGGCCGCTATGGCCGAGCTTGGTGATCTGTTGGAGACGCTTGCTTCGTCTGATGACCGAATCTGGACCACGCGCATCGTGTTGCCGATGCTCCTCGATCGAGGGCTGACGGTTGGATCGATGGGCGGGCACGGTCCTATCCGCTATGACGTCATCGCGCATGAACCCGGCCGCAGAGTCCGTTTCCAGTTCGCGCCGGGCTCACCGCTGATTGGCTGGCACCAATTCGATGTGGTTGAAGTCAGCCAGGCCCGCCCTCCACTCGCCAACCCCGGTATCTATCTATGTCGAGCGGGAACGTTCGGTGATACGCCACACCATTGAGGCTGAGCTTGATGCCCGAGGCCGCATTTTGTGGCCATTGTTCATACGGCGGTTCCACGACGCCGCCATCGAAGACATGTTTTCCAATCTGGAAGTGGCCCTTGGGGGGGAACCCCATCCTCAGCAGCCGATTCCGGGTTGGATTCGGTGCGTGGGCACATGGCTCACCAACCTGATGCAGCCGTCAAAGGTTAAAGATATGCGCCGCAAGAGTGGCTGACTGCTGACTGCCGCTGCAACCCCGAGCTGTGGCTGTGGAGCGGACGTGGCCTTTGTGGAGGTGCACTTCCACTGCCTTCATCCTGATAGTTCCTGTCGCTCGGCCCGTTTTTTGCCAAAGAGTTCCTCGTTCAGCGACTTTGCGATACGACTTGTCGGCTTGGGCACTGTGCCGTCTGCTCCGCTCATTCGCACCATGGGTCATATTTCAATATCAGCCCATCGATCCTGCCCGGGGTGCAGCGTGCGGCGCGGCACGAGATTCTCTATTCGCCCCTCACTCTCTCAACCTGGGCTGCCGCTTTTGGCCTGGGTCTGGACCATCATGCCTTCGTCGGGACCAGGATCATCCCAGGAGCGCTGGGTCACGCGCGCCAGAATGCGACTGGCCTCCCTCTCGGCCCCGAGGCCGAGCACCGTTCACCATCTGCTTCTCACCCACATGTGTCACTGCGGTGATCCGAGCCTGGCCGGATGTTGAGCACCGTGGTGGGTGGGCCTTGCGGGACAGGACGGCACCTTTCTCCTTCATCGATCCAATTTGGCTCCTGGTGCCGTCGATACCTGCGGTGAACGCAGGACCAGGTGTCATTGTCGGCGCGGCGTGAGCGTGTGTCGACGGCGATTGACGATGGCCCGGGTCGTCGAGAAAGACGGCTGAGGAGACGTGAGGAAAAATTGCAAATAATTAAATCGCTCGGCGAGAGGACTTTCCCGCTCAGGCCGCGCCAATTGGCGATTATTCTTTCACGGCTCACCGACCTGGAGGATGCGTGGAATTTCCCATGAGATCGGCCCTTGGGGGAGCTGCTCGAGCGATCGGCGGGTGTGATCCGGCGTGAGATTCCAGGGCGCCGAGCGTGGAAACTCTGGGCAATCCGGGAGGATTGTCGCGGGGGCAGAGCACCGCCCGTTTGAGGGCAAGATCGCCCGCAAAGCCCGAGCGGCAGCGGAGAGCCGGAGTGATCCGGCTTTCACCGCTTGAACCGCAGCACAGAGTATGCCGTCTGGACCGACATTGGGCGCGGCCACCTGACGTGAACCCGCCCGGCTGCCATGCGGGACCCGGAATATTCCGTCAAGCTGTTGACAATAAAACGGAATTACTTGATCTTGGTCTCTCGGAATTCGACGTGCTTGCGCGCCACCGGATCATATTTCTTCTTGACCAGCTTGTCGGTCATGGTCCGGGAGTTCTTCTTGGCGACGTAGAAAAAGCCGGTGTCGGCGGTGGACACGAGCTTGACCTTGATGGTGACCGCTTTGGCCATGCTGGGGAACCTTCTGTCAAACGGGAGGGCAGCGGGAACCGCTCAGACGGTCCGCGAATTTGGCCCGAACCTAGCCGCAACCTGCCTGATGTCAAGGTTCCGGGAGGGCAAAAAACCCCAAAAGCCTCAGAAATCGTTGTGCTGACAAGCCCAGGCGCCGCACTCTGCCGCTGTCCGGGACGGCTCCACGCTCCCTGACAGACCTCCAGGCCCGTTGCGATCCATCGGAGGCACAGCGGCGCGAGGAGGGAGGGCGGCGCCGCCCCACCACAGTGCTGACCTCCCTTTCGGTAAAGGATGGGAGTGTGCGCCAGACCCTGGCCTGTTCGCACCCCAGGCGGCCAGCTCAAGCACGGCGATCGCAGCCTGGCGTAAAACGGAGCCGCGGCAATGGCTACAGGGGGCTCGGGGCTGGCGCTGGAGATCACACGGATTTTGCGGTTTCGAAGAAAAAATTCGGCACTGCCGTGTGCAAAATCGAAAATCATGAAACTGATTGTGGCCAATTGCCTGGCGTCGTGCGCTGGCGTCGGGTGGTCCAGTCCGTACGGACATGGCCTTGCTCCCTTTTCTGCTTCGGCACCTCCGCAACAGGCCGGATTGCCGCGCGGGTTGCGTGTGCGAGGCAGCCCGGGGCCACATCGGGGACGAAACGGTGTCGCCCGGGTCTGGCTCTCGAAAGAAATGCTGCGGTTGGCGATGCAACACCCTGTTGACCTCCGTCAGGGAAAGGAGCCTGCCGGACCTGATTTCCGGATGCGGCTACGAAAGCACAGGCTCGTCGACGCGTCGACCTGTGCGACTGCGGTGCGACTCCCATCTCAGACTGCAGCGCTTCCTGTGCTGATGTCAGCTAACGTAGGATCGTGTGAACCAGTGTCCTGTCGCTTCCCTCTTGATGCTGCGAATTGTTGGTCGTTCCCTATTCGGATATTAATCTTCCCTGCGAATGATGAGGGATGTGGAAAATGACAAGGCGCTGAATGAGCTGGAAAATGCAAGCGAAGAAGCCGCCGTACACGCATGGCTTCACCGACAGGTACGGGAAGCCGCGTTTCTATTTTCGTCGTCCTGGATATGAGCGAGTTGCGTTGCCTGGCACTCCCTGGTCCGAAGAGTTCATGAACGCGTATGCTGTGGCCTTGAGCGGCCCGGCTTGCCCGGCAGGTTCGGGAGCAAATTCGGTTCGGAACGAAGATTTCGATACATTGGCTGTGCGGTATTATGCTTCCGCAGGCTATTTGCAGTTGGCCCCCGCCACGAAGACACGCTACCGGATCGAGATTGAACGGCTCCGGAGAGATTATGGTCCGCGTGCGATCGTCGGACTCGTGCGCAAGGAAATTGTGGAGATGTTGGGCCAGCGTGCGGCCAAGCCCTGGGCTGCGAATAACTGGCTGCGCCTGCTGAAGCGGTTGATGAAGTTCGCTGTGGAGATTGGGATGAGGCGAGATGATCCAACAGCCGGAGTGGCGCGGATCAAGGTAAAATCCAAAGGCTTCCCGACGTGGGAAGAAGAGCACATTGCGAAATACAGGGAATGCCATCCGCTTGGTACGAAGGCGCGGCTGGCGTTGGAGCTGCTCCTGAATACGGGGCAGAGGAGGGGCGACGTTCTGCGTATGGGGCGGCAGCATATTCGATCCGGCACTCTCTCGATCGAGCAGAGAAAGACCGGGATGCTTGTTCAAATCCCGGTCATGCCCGAGTTGGAGGCCGCCATTGATGCGATGGCGTTCGAGTACCCGACGTTTCTGACAACGGATTCGGGGAAGCCTCTGAGTGGGAACGGCTTCGGCAAGTGGTTCAGGAACCGGGCTGATGAGGCTGGTATTCCGAAGGGGTACACGGCGCACGGACTTCGGAAGGCAAACGCGACGCGACTCGCGGAAGCCGGCTGCACCGAGCATGAACTTATGGCATGGGGAGGTTGGAGCACGCTTGCCGAGGTCCAGCGTTATACAAAGGCTGCAAACCGCAAGCGGCTTGCAGAAAGCGCTCGAGAGAAGCTTGAAGCCAAAACATCCACTGGCAAACCGGACTGAGAAGTTTGCCGAAACGGGAGCTATGTGCAGGACGATGTTGGTGATTCGTGCGGTCGTGCGATTCAGTTTGAATCGCACCCCGACTGCCCCTTCGGTAGCATGGTTACGAGGGGAATAATGTGACCTTAGTACAACAGTTTTCCGACATTTAATTCAGATTGTCGGCAAATAATACCGCCGG